>Ga0116157_10004591_pt1 | contig 12881 bp, 7 predicted proteins | sample AD_UKC048_MetaG_FD_89882 | JGI IMG/M metagenome (GOLD analysis project Ga0116157, IMG submission 89882) | Active sludge microbial communities of municipal wastewater-treating anaerobic digesters from USA - AD_UKC048_MetaG | ecosystem: Engineered > Bioreactor > Anaerobic > Digestate | place: USA... | reverse complement strand
TGCATACGCCGCCGGAACGACCACGTATCTCGAGATGACGGGGTTCCCTCTCGGCGTGCGGAAAAAAGCGGAACGGGACACGATCGAGCGGCTGCTCGAACCGGGGGACGCCTTCATCATGTATACTGATGGCTATACTGAATGCACCACTCCGACGGGCGAACAGATCGGCGACGATGCCCTGCGCGCCATCGCGGGCCGACTGGCCGGCAGGCGGGGAACGGCCCGCGACCTGCTCGACGGGCTCCTGCTCGAGCTCGATCTGCGGCGCGCCCCAGGCCCGCTCGGGGACGACGTCACGCTCGTCGTCCTCCGGCGGGACTTTTGATCAGGGGCGGATCAGCCGATCCAGGAAACGTAATCGGCCAGGGGGAGCGGCTCTTTCACGGCGGGCTTGGCGGCGGGTTTACCCAGGGCAACCAGCGTCTGGATGCGGTATTCCTTCTCTTTGAGAAGAGCATCGATCGCATCCGAGGCAACGAGGGCGCCCGACACCCAGCAGCCGCCGAGTCCCAGTTCGGTCGCGGCCAGCAGCATGTTTTCGACCATCGCGCCGACCGACTGGATATCCGGATGGCGGCGGAGGGTGTTCATCTGATCATGGGTCACCGAACTCTCCTCGAGCACCTTGTCGATCATCGCCTTGTAGGGCTTGGAAAGGATGGCCAGCACGACGGGGGCGGCGGTGAACATCGTCGAGAACGCGCGCACCTTGTCGAGCCGTGTCTGGGCCTCGGCCGACACCTTCGGGAACAGCGTGTCCAGTTTCTTCTCCACGGCCGACTTCATCGCTTCGAGCATCTTTCGGTCGGCGATGACGGCGACTTTCCAGGGCTGGGAGTTGTTCGGCGAGGGGGCCATGAGGCCTGCCTGGATGATCTTCTCGATCTGTTCGCGCGGAACGGGATCGGCGGCGAACTGGCGTACGGTGCGGCGCTTGGCGGCAAGGGCGAAAAAGTCCATGTGAGATCCTCCCTGGTTCGTTTCAATGGGGCGGCGTCACGCCCGCAGGGATTCTACCACGGAGAATTTCACGCCGTCAGCAGGAAGCCTCCCGTCGGAGAAGCGGTCTCCAGGCGGCGCCCCTGCGGCGAATACAGACCGCGGCGGGCCGCGTCGGCAAGCAGCAGATCGCGGCGCGCTTCCCATTCGATGCGGCGCGCTTCCACCGAGGCGGACCGGTCGGCCGGGGAAAGGCTCGGGCCGTGCTCGGCAATACGCCGGATGTTCCGGGCTTCGCGGAGCGTCGCGGCCGGATCCCCGGGAATCTCGTAGGCGTTCAGCGAAACCGAGCCGCTTTCAACATACCGCTTCCCATCGGGGCCCTGGACATACCGGTAGGTTGCCGATGAGCCGGCAGCCAGAGCGCGGGACTCGGCATACCGGCGAACGAACGCATCCTGCCGCTGGAGTTCGGCGAGACGGATGTCGTCGCGCAACTCCGCGGCTGATGCCGACGGTTCCGACGGTGCGGCAGGGGCGGCAGCCCCTTCGGAAGGAAGTCCGGGAAAGGGAGTGAGACCGGGTTTTGCGCCTCGTATTTCCATCGTGCGGGTCCTTTCGAACCGAAAATCTCTCTAGGAGAAATATCGGCCCGAAAAGACCGCACCCGAAGCCCTCAGCCCCGGTAGCCGCCCCCCCTGCCGCCGCGGCCGCCGCGGCCGCCTCGACGGGGCTGACGATGGATCGAGCGTCCGGATCCCGAGGCGGTCTCGCCCGACCCGCCGTTCGGGGTTTCGTCGGCGCGGGGTGGCGCAGCCTCGACGGGAACGGGGTTCGTGCGACCCTCGGCCAGCATCCGGCCGCCGATCTCGTCGAACAGCATGAGGAGGAAGTCGCGATGGTTTTCGTGCTCGAGCACCTGGTCGAGCAGACGGCCGAACCGGCGCGCCCGCTCGCGCTGGGCGGTGTTCATATCCCGCTGCCGCGCTTCCAGACGGGCCAGGAGCCGCTCGGTGATGCGCTGCTGCACGTCGTCCTCGGTCGGGGTGGGCTTGGTCATGAAGGGGATGCCGACCCGCTTCGCAGACCGCTTCAGATCGGGCTCTTCGAGCACCGAGACGAGGCTGACCGCGACGCCGCGGTTGCCGGCGCGGCCGGTGCGACCGGCCCGGTGGACATACTGCTCGAAATCCTTGTGCCAGTCGTAGACGAAGACGTATTCGAGGTGGCTCACGTCGATACCGCGCGCCGCGATGTCGGTCGCGACGAGGAAGCGCAGCTCGTGCCGCTTGAGCTTGGCCATGACGGCCTCGCGCTCGCGCTGGCCGAGGTCGCCGCTGATCTGGTCGACGTCGTACCCGAACCGGCGCAGGAACGCGGCCAGATACTCGACCTCGCTCTTCGTGTTGCAGAAGATGATCCCGCTCTCGGGATTCTCCATCTCGATGATGCGCATCAGCACGCGGTCCTTCTGCATCGGATCGACCACGTAATACAGGTGATCCATCTCGGGAATGTGCTGCGAATCGCCCGAAAGGCCGAGGAACAGCGGATCGTTCAGAAATTCGTTCGCGAGCCGCTTCACGCTGGCCGGCATCGTCGCCGAGAACATGGCCGAGACGCGGGTGCGCGGCAGATACTGCCGGACGCGGGTCATGTCGGGGTAGAAGCCCATCGACAGCAGCTCATCCGCCTCGTCGATGACGAGATACCGGAGGCTTTTCAGGCTCAGCGAGCCGCGGCCCAGATGGTCGAGCAGGCGGCCCGGGGTTCCCACGACGATGTGGGCCCCCTGCTTGAACGCCTCGAGCTGGGGGCCATACCCGACGCCGCCGTAGACGGCGACGCTTTTCAGGCCGAGATGGACATTGATACGGTCGAGCTCGGTCTTGACCTGGAGGGCGAGTTCGCGGGTCGGGGCCATGATCAGCGCCTGGCAGCCGGTCACGGCCGGATCGAGCTTTTCGCAGATGGGCAGCAGGAATGCGCCCGTCTTGCCGCTGCCGGTGTGCGACTGGACGATGACGTCGTCGTCCCGGAGCAGATACGGGATGACGCGGGCCTGGACCGGCATGGGCTCACGCCAGCCGATCTCGGCGATGGCGCGGCGCAGAGGCTCGCGAAGGTCTTCGAATTTCAGGGGGGGCAGTTCCTCGACCTGGGGGGCCTCGGTTACAGGCGCTGCCGGTTGTTCCGGAGCCAGCTCAAGCATGGTGGGATCGGTCATAACGGGATGAATATGTCCTTTCACCGCACGGGCGGTCGATGTTTCTCGTCGTGATATCCGTTTGTCGTGAAAGGGTACCGCTGTCGGGCCGACAACGCAAGCGGCCGATTCGAATCCGGCCGGCAGAAGAAAATTCAGGGAAATTCCCGATAGCCGGGGACGGCGACTCTTCGATACAATACCGGCAGCACAGAGGGACGGGGGGCGATCTCCATCATGCCAGACGGGAACCGGGTGAAATGCGCGGTTGCGGAGTTGCCCGACACGCCGAACACGGCAATGACAGCAAGCGCTTCCGATGGGCAGATTACGAGCATCGAGTTTTTCTGCATCTTCGTCACCTGCGTGATGTATCTCGCTGCCTATGGAGTGACGCACCTGCTCGATCTGCCGGCTGACTCGTTCGAGCGCGCCCGGCTGCTGTTCACCAGCTTCGTCTGTTTCAACGTCGCCGGGGCCTTTTTCGCCTGGCGCGGCCTCCGGTGCATTCCGACGCGCGGCCTGGTCCACGAGATCGCCTTCGCGATCACGGCCGCCCTCATCTGCGCCGCGACGGCAAATCTCATCGATCTCATGCTCTGGCTTGGCCTCGGCTGGCCCCTGAAAGGCACGAACCTCCCGCACCTGTTCTTCGTGCTCGCGATTCTGTTCGCCGTGCTGGGCATGTTCAAGGTCGCCCGACTCTGGCATATCCGGTTCGGAAGCGGCGCTGCGCTGATCTACGCCGGCGTGCTGGCCCTGTTCGGCCTCGTCGTCGCTTCCTCGGATCTCCCGGCGATCGGCGCCGGCGCCCTTGCGAAGGAGAATGCGCGGGACGTGGTGTCACACCTGCTGTATGGAGTTCTGAACTCGCTCGTTGCGGCACTGGCCGTCTGCAACTGGCTACATTCCCGCGGCAGGCTGCGGCCGGGCATCCGTCTCATCTCGGTCGGCACCTTCCTTCTGAGCCTTGGTTGTATATTATTTGCTATTTTATCTGCGCAGTATCCCGTGTATGTGGTCGCGGCTCACCCCGTCCACCTTCTGCTGGGCGTCTCCTACATCCTGATCGGGCTCGGGGTGTTCCGCACGGGCTTCACCATCATCGGGGTGATCGACGGCATGGATGACCGGCTGCCTCCGGTGGGGCCGCTCATCGACGTGTTCGGAGAGCACGCGGGCTGGCGCCTCTACAACCGCGTCGTTCGACGCATTCAGAGCTCTGAACAGAGGCTCGGCCGCACGCTGCGGGAGAACCTCGAAAAATCCGTCTCGATACAGAATCTCGAGAACACCCTTCTGACCGAAGCCCAGATGCGCGAGGAGCTGAGCCGTGCGAAGGAGCGGGCCGAGGCAGCGAGTTCGGCAAAGACCCGGTTCCTGACCATGATGAGTCACGAACTGCGCACCCCGCTGACGGCCATTCTCGGGTACAGTGCCCTGCTGGCCGAAATGCCCGAGGGGAAGCTCGACACCCGGGAATTCGGCGGTCGCATCCGGCACAGTGCCCGCCATCTTCAGCAACTGATCGAGACGATCCTCGATTTTTCCAGCATCGAGACGGGGAGAATCAATCTGAAGAAGACGCGGTTCCCCCTCGATGAACTGGTCAGCTTCGGCAAGAGCATCGGCGAGGAGCAGACCCTGGGCCGTGACGTGTCGTTCACCTGCCTCGCCTCGATGGACGGGGTCACCATCGAAAGCGACGCGCTCATGCTGCGCCAGATCCTCGCGAATCTCCTGGGCAACGCATTCAAGTTCACCGCCTCGGGAAGTGTCCGGCTCGAGTTCCGGGCTCTGGACGGCGCCCTCCGGATCGGCGTGAGCGACACCGGCATCGGCATCCCTGAAGACGAGCAGGAGCGGGTGTTCGAGCCGTTCTTTCAGATCAGCGCCGGCAAGACCCGCTCGTTCGGCGGGGTGGGGCTCGGCCTCTCGATCGTCAAGCGGCTTTCTGATATCCTCGGCGGCAGACTCGCGATCGAAAGCAGTCCCGGCAAGGGCACCCGGATCGAGATCACGTTCCCGGAGGCCGTCGTCTGAACAGGCGGCTTGGAATCCTTGCCTCGCTGCTTGTCCTGGTCGTCCTGGGCCGCCTGTGGTTTCTCCAGGCGCGCCACACTTCCCCTTCAGGAGGCTCTCCCATGACCGACGGAACGGCCGGCATCGGCCATCGGCAGCGAAGCGTCGCCGTCCTCGCGGGCGGCTGTTTCTGGTGTATCGAGGCGGTGTTCGACCAACTGCGCGGCGTCGACACCGTCGTCCCCGGATATACCGGCGGAACGGCGGCATCCCCGAGCTACGAGCTCGTCTGCACCGGCACAACCGGTCACGCCGAGGCGGTTCGCATCACGTTCGACCCCGAGACCCTCCCCTACCCCGACCTGCTGCGGGTGTTCTTCGCCGTCCACGACCCGACGACGCCGAACCGGCAGGGGAACGATATCGGCACCCAGTATCGGTCCGCGATCTTCTACGGAAACGAGGCGCAGAAGCAGGATGCCGAGCGAGTCATGGCCGAACTGCGCGAATCCGGCGGTTTCGCGGCGCCGATCGTGACGGAACTGGCCCCCCTCGGGGAGTTCTATCCGGCCGAAGCCTATCATCACGACTACTACGCGGCGAATCCCTCGCAGCCCTACTGCAGCACCGTCATCGGCCCCAAGCTCGCGAAGTTCCGGCATCTGTTCCGGGAGCGACTCAAGCCCTGACGGGGCTCGCGGCGGCACTCCCGGTCTGTTGCATCCGGCGGGGTGTTTGGCGTACACTCCCGGCACCCCCGGCGCCGACCGGCAGCCGGAACCCATCCGCACGGGAGACGCCGCATGCCGATACAGAACCTGACGACCACGGAACCCTGGGCCTGGTGGCTCGGAGACCAGGCCACACTGGCCGGTGACGACGATGCGATCCGGGAGCACCTGCGCCGGATCACCCGCCCGGTGTTCGTCGTCGAGCGCGACGGCGCCCTCTTCGTCACCCACGACGGCGGCTGCATTCCCGCCGCGACCCTCGGGAACCACCCCGGTGCCCTGAAGCTGCGCGGCATCCTGCCGCCGGTCGCCCTGGAACGGCTCGGGGACGCCTCGTTCTGCGCCGACCTCGGCATCCGGTATCCTTATATATGCGGTTCTATGGCTCATGGCATCAGCTCGCCGGCGATCGCCGAAGCCCTGGGCAAGGCCGGCATGCTCGGCTTCATCGGGGCGGCGGGCCAGTCCCCCCAGAACGTCGAGGCCGCGATCGACCGCATGCAGAGCCTGCAGCCCGCCGTGCCATTCGGCTTCAACCTGATCCACAGCCCGAATGAACCGGATCTCGAAGCCGCCATCGCCGATCTGTATCTGCGGCGCGGGATCCGGCTGGTCGAGGCCTCCGCCTACCTGAACGTCACCCTGCCCCTCGTGAAATACCGCGTCAGCGGCATCCGGCGCGAAGCCGACGGCCAGATCGTGACGCCCAACCGCGTGATCGGCAAGATCTCCCGGGTCGAGGTCGCCGCGAAGTTCTTCGCGCCGCCGCCCGCGAAACTTCTCCAGGAGCTCGTCAACAGAGGTGATATCACGCCGGAGCAGGCCGAGCTCGCCGCGCAGATCCCGATCGCCCAGGATCTGACCGCCGAAGCCGACTCGGGCGGCCACACTGACAACCGGCCGGCCGTCACCCTGCTGCCCACGATCATCGCGCTGCGCGACCAGTTCCAGGCGCAGTACCGGTATCCGATGCCGTTGCGCGTCGGCATGGGAGGCGGCATCGCGACCCCCGCTTCGGCAGCGGCCGCGCTGGCGATGGGCGCCGCGTATCTCGTCACCGGCTCGGTCAACCAGGCGTGTATCGAGTCGGGCACGTCCGACGCCGCGCGCCGGATGCTGTGCCAGGCAGGCCAGGCCGACACCGCGATGGCCCCGGCCGGCGACATGTTCGAGATGGGCGTCACGGTCCAGGTCCTCAAACGCGGCACGATGTTCGCCATGCGCGCCGCGAAGCTGTACGAGATCTTCAAGGCCAATGCGGGCCTGCATACGATCCCCGCCGCGGACCGGGAGAACCTGGAAAAGAACGTTTTCAAGGATACGCTCGAGAACGTCTGGGCCTCGACCCGCGAGTTTTTCCTCCGCCGCGACCCCGCCCAGGCCGAACGCGCGGACCGGGATCCGAAGCATCTCATGGCGCTGGTGTTCCGCTGGTATCTCGGCCTCTCGCCCCGCTGGGCCGTGACCGGCGATCCCGCCCGCACCGTCGATTACCAGATCTGGTGCGGTCCCGCGATGGGGGCGTTCAACGAGTGGGCGAAAGGCAGCTTCTTCGAGCAGCAGGCCAACCGGCGCGTCGTCGACGTCGCCCACAACCTCCTGTTCGGGGCCGCCGTCACCGGCCGTGCCGCCGCCCTCCGCGCCCAGGGCGTCCCCCTGCCCCAGCAGGTGACCCAGACCCCGCCCCTGCCGGTTGATAATATTGCATCATATATACAATAACCCCACCCCGGACCGGATCGGACAACGATGAATCTCGAGGTCTGGCAGGCCGTCCTGCCCTTCCCGGCATCGGTCCTGGATCTCCTGTCCGAGTCGCTGAGCACCGCGGAGCGGGAGCGGGCCACCCGCTCTGCGGTAGCCGACGTCGGAATCCGCTTCCGAAGCGGCCGAGGTCTGGTGCGCCATCTGCTCGGCCGACGGCTCGGCGTGCCGCCGGAGAGCCTCGTCATCGACGTCGAGGAGGGGGGCCGGCCGCGGCTCCGGGGCCCGGAGCCCTGCCTGTTCAGCGTCTCCCACAGCCGGGACTGTCTCGTGATCGCGATCGCCGACACGGGCCGGCTCGGCGTCGACGTGGAGCACTCCCGGCCCGATACGGATATCGCCGCCATCGTCCGGCGCTTTTTCCGGCCCGACGAGCGGGAAGCCTGGGACCACCTCGACGAAGGCTCCCGTACCGCCGCCTTCCTGCGCCTCTGGACACGTAAGGAAGCCATTCTCAAGGCGCTGGGTCTCGGTCTGACCGGTCTGGACCGGCTCAGCATCGACCCCGGCGAAGCTCTCTCCCATCCCGTGCGCTGGCTCGCAGGCGAGCCGGACGCTCCGGAGCGCTGGTGGTGCCATTCCTGGAGCCCGGCGCCCGGCGTTCTCGCAACGCTTGCCGCCACGGCATGCCCGACCGAGGTCTCCCCCCGGTCCTGGAATCCCGCGCAGACGGGCCTGTCATAAGCATCCATCGCGAAACCCTCTTATTATATAAAATTATATTTTTTCTATTCCTTAATCCCCCGGCACCCGGAAAATCCGAGATGAGGGAGGGAGGGATTTTTCCCTCGAAAAAGAAGCCGGAGCGTGGTAGAATGCCCCGTTCGCGGACGGTCTTCCGGCCGCGAGGGTAAGCTTTATCCGCCCTTCCGGGGCGGATTCGCGGCCGGTTGAAGCCGCCGCGGGCGCGGCAGGACATGCCGTAACCGACTCCCGTGCCGGGATTCAAGCTTCCGGCGCGAATCTGCAGAGACAGGACGATCGCGGGTATGAAACGCAACGAACCGATGCACGAACCACTGGCCATCATTGGAATGAGCTGCCTGTTCCCCAAGGCGCAGACCCTGCGCGACTACTGGGCGAACATCCGCAACGGGGTGGATGCCATCACCGACATTCCCGACACGCACTGGCGGCCGGAGGAGTATTACGACAAGGATCCGAAAAAACCCGACTGCACGTATTCGAAACGCGGCGGCTTCGTTCCCACGATCCCGTTCGATCCCGTCGAATTCGGCATTTCTCCGGCAGCTCTCGAGGCGACCGACGCTTCGCAGCTGATGGGGCTGGTCGTCGCCCAGGGCGCCCTCGTCGATGCGGGCTACGGCACGAACCGCGAGTTTGACCGCAGCCGCGTCAGCGTGGTGCTCGGTCTGACCGGAACGCTCCAGCTCGTGATTCCGCTCGGCGCACGACTCGGCCACCCGGTCTGGCGCAAAGCCCTCAAAGATGCGGGGGTCGATGACGCCATCGCGGCCGAGGTCATGGCGAACATCGGCGAGGCCTACGTGCCCTGGCAGGAGAACTCGTTCCCCGGCCTGCTCGGAAACGTCGCCGCCGGCCGTATCGCGAACCGCCTGAATCTCGGCGGCACCAACTGCATCGTCGATGCCGCCTGCGGGAGTTCGCTCGGCGCGGTCCACATGGCCGCGATGGAGCTGCAGTCGGGCGCCGCCGACATGGTGATCACCGGCGGCGTGGATATGTTCAATGATATATTCATGTACATGTGTTTCAGCAAGACCCCGGCGCTGTCCCCGTCGGGTGACGCGAAGCCCTTCAGCACCGAGGCGGATGGAACTGCGCTCGGCGAGGGCGTCGGCATGGTCATTCTCAAGCGACTCAGCAAGGCGAAGGCTGACGGAGACAAGATTTACGCCGTTCTCACGGGCCTCGGCACTTCGAGTGACGGCCGCGGGAAATCCATCTACGCCCCCAGCGACGAGGGCCAGGAAAAGGCGCTGCGCCGGGCCTACGAAGAGGCCGGCATCTCCCCCGAGACGATCGGCATGGTCGAGGCGCACGGCACCGGCACCAAGGTCGGCGACGAGATCGAGCTGAAGGCGCTCCGCCGGGTGTTCGGCGATGCCCCCGAAGGTCGTCCCTGGTGCGGCATCGGCTCGGTCAAGTCGATGATCGGCCACACGAAGGCGGCCGCCGGCTCGGCCGGCCTCATCAAGGCCGCCCTGGCGCTTCACCACAAGACCCTTCCGCCCACGATCAAGATCCGGGAAGCGGCCCCCGTGTTCAAGGACGCGAAGACGCCCTTCTACCTGCTGCTCGAGAAACGCCCCTGGTTCAACTCCGCCCAGCATCCGCGCCGGGCGGCGGTCAGCGCGTTCGGCTTCGGCGGCAGCAACTACCACGCGGTTCTCGAAGAGTATGAGACGTCCCGCCGCGAGATCGACTGGGACGGCCGCGCAGAGATCATCGCCCTGTCCGGATCCACCCCCGCCGCGATCCGGACCGCCCTGGCTCCCTTCACCAAGCCGCTCGCCCCAGCCGATCTGCGACTCCAGGCGGCCCGCTCGCGGCGCGAGTTCCAGGCCACCCATCCCTGCCGGCTCGTCTTCGCGATCGAACCCGGGAAGACCGACTTCTCCGCGCTGGCGGCGGCGGCAGACGCGAAACTTGCCGCGACGCCCGCCCCCACCCGCTTCGCGCTTCCCGAGGGCGCCTGGTATGAAACCGGGGCGGCCGCCGAGCCCATCGGCGTCGTCTTCCCCGGGCAGGGTGCCCAGTATCTGGGCATGGGCCGCGACCTGTGCTGCCTGATGCCCGAGACGTTCACCCCGATCGCGGCCGCAGATGCCCTTCTGGGCGAACTCGCCGCCGGAAAACGTCTCGCAGACCTGGTGTATCCGCCCCAGGTGCTCGAAGAGGCCGGCAGAAAGATTCAGGAAGAAGCCCTGAAAGCCACCGGCATCGCTCAGCCGGCGATCGGTGCCGTTTCGATCGGCTCCTACCGGGCCCTCGAACGGTTCGGCATCAAACCCGCCGCCCTGATCGGCCACTCGTTCGGCGAGCTGACGGCCCTGTGCGCGGCCGGCGTCTACGACGAGGCCACCCTGTTCCGGCTGGCTCGCCGGCGTGGCGAGCTGATGGGCGCCGGAAGCGGCGACCGCGGAGGGATGATCGCGGTTTCCCAGACGGCTGCCGAAGCGGCCGAGCTTCTTGCCGCCGAAAAGCTCGATCTCGTCATCGCGAACTACAACGCCCCGACACAGATGGTGCTGAGCGGCTCCACGAGTGAGATCCAGCGCGCCGCCGAGATCTTCCGGCAGCGCAAGGTGCGCGCGACCGTCCTGCAGGTCGCCGGTGCGTTCCACAGCCGGTTCGTGGCAGATGCGGCCGTCCCCTTCCGTGCGGCCGTCGGCGAAGCGACGCTTCGCGCCCCCGAGCTGCCCGTCTACGCGAACACCACCGGCACTCCCTACCCATCGGATGCGGCGGCCATTGCCGACCTCCTCGGGAACCAGCTCGCCAACCCCGTGAAATTCATCGATGGCATCGAGGCCATGTATGCCTCGGGCATCCGCACCTTCCTGGAAGTGGCTCCCGGTGCGAAGATGAGCGGCCTCGTCAAGGCGATCATCGGCGATAGGCCGTTCACCTCGATCGGCCTCGATGCGAGCGGCGGGAAAAAGCCCGGCAGCCTCGATCTCGCCCGCACCCTCGCCCTGTGCGCCGCTCTGGGCCATGCCGTACGTCTCACGCTGTGGGAAGACGGCGAGGAAACCATCGAGCGCATCGCCAAGGCACGCAAGCCCGTCATGACGATCCCGCTGTCGGGCGCGAATTACCGCTCGCCGCGGCCGCCCCGGGCGAAAAAGGTCCTGCCCGCCAAACCGGCCGTTTCTCCGGCAGCCCCCGTCTCCACACCGGCACCGGTTTCCGCACCAGCGGCGGCCACGCCCCGACCGGTGTCCGCTGCTCCGGCAAACCCCGCTCCGACCACCGCCCCTGCAATGGCACGACCTGCCACCCGTCCCGTCCCTGCCGCGCCGGCTCCGGTCACCCGTGAGGCGACGGTGGCGGATGGGGCCGGCGTCTCCCCGGCCCTTGCCCGGAACATGATCGGCGCCCTGCAGCAGATGCAGATCCAGACCGCCGAACTGCACCGGAAGTTCCTCGAAGGCCAGGAGCAGGCCCAGAGAACGATCCAGCTGATGCTCGAAGGCCGTGCGGGAGCCCCCGCATCGCCCCCCATCGAAACCCCGGTTCATCCCGAGCCGCAGGCGTTCCGGGCAGCTCCTCTTCCGGCTCCGGCCCCACAACCGGTTCCGGCGGCAGCAGCGGCACCCGCCGTCACGGCCACTCCGGCGCCGGTCCGGCCAGCTCCGGCACCGGCTGCCGCGGCCGTTCCCGTCGCGCCCAGACCTGCCGCCCCTGCCCCTGCGCGGCAGCCCGCCGCTCCCGCGGCGGATATCGTTCCGGCCATTCTCCAGATCGTCAGCGACAAGACCGGATACCCGGCCGAGATGCTGAATATCGATATGGATATGGAATCGGATCTCGGCATCGACTCGATCAAGCGCGTCGAGATCATGTCCGGCGTTCAGGAGAAGCTGCCCGGCGCACCCGTGATCCAGCCCGACCAGCTCGGCAAGCTCCGCACCCTCCGCCAGATCATCGAGTTCATCGGCGCTCAGCCGGCCGGCGCGGCTCCCCGGGCCGCCACGCCCGCGGCCGCTCCCGCCGTGGCAGCTCCGGTCGCGCCCCCGGCTTCCAGCCCCGCCGGTTCTATATCTGCCGATGTTGTTCCCGTCATTCTCCAGATCGTCAGCGACAAGACCGGGTATCCGGCCGAGATGCTGAACCTCGACATGGACATGGAGTCGGATCTCGGCATCGACTCGATCAAGCGCGTCGAGATCATGTCCGGCGTGCAGGAGAAGCTGCCCGGTGCGCCCGTGATCCAGCCCGACCAGCTCGGCAAGCTCCGCACCCTGCGTCAGATCATCGAGTTCATCGGCGCCCAGCCGGTCGGCGCAGCCCCCCGTGCCGCCACGCCCGCGGTCGCTCCCACTGTTGCAGCTCCCGCCGCTCCTGCGGTCTCCGGCTCCGCTGGTTCTCTTTCTTCAGATGTTGTTCCCGTCATCCTCCAGATCGTCAGCGACAAGACCGGGTATCCGGCCGAGATGCTGAACCTCGACATGGACATGGAGTCGGACCTTGGCATCGACTCGATCAAACGCGTCGAGATCATGTCCGGC
>Ga0116157_10004590_pt1 | contig 12881 bp, 10 predicted proteins | sample AD_UKC048_MetaG_FD_89882 | JGI IMG/M metagenome (GOLD analysis project Ga0116157, IMG submission 89882) | Active sludge microbial communities of municipal wastewater-treating anaerobic digesters from USA - AD_UKC048_MetaG | ecosystem: Engineered > Bioreactor > Anaerobic > Digestate | place: USA... | reverse complement strand
TCTGCTGACGCGTTCGCGGGTCGGGACTGCTCCGAAGCCCATCGCCTTCGAGAGCCAGACCTGGTAGTCGGCGACGGTTTCCCGGTGGGCGGCCAGCACGCGCAACACCTCCTGCAGGTCGTCGACGTAGCCGCCTTCCCAGGTGTCGGGGATTCGATCCGCCCAGCGCATGAAATAATCAAGAGCTCTGAGGAAATCGGCCAGGGCGGTCAGCGTCAACCCCCTGTACTCGCCGCAGACGGCGTCCTGGATGATGGACACCATCTGGCGGACGCCTTGCGTCAAACGATCATGGGCGAACTGCCCCGGTGTGAGCGTGGCGAGTTTCGAGGCGATCACTTCGTTCAGCTCGGCCGGGTGACACAAATCCTGCACGGTGTAGGCCGCCAGCCCGGAGTCAAAGGTGACAGCGCGGGTATTCATTGATGGCGTCCAGTATGGGTGGCGGGTGGCCGCCGCGCATTTACGAGATGCCGGTCCGTTTATAACGGTCTGGTTCATGGCGTCCCGGAGGAACTCACGCCTGACCGGTTCAATCATACCCATCCCCCCTACAGTTGCCGCCGCGGTCTGTCCAGCACGTTGTTACTAAAAGAGACAACTTAGATGAGCTTTTGGCCGCCGCACACACACGCTAGAATCCCTGACCGCTGACACATGTTGCAGACAAGTTAAGTTTCTGTGCTGCGTTCAACGGCTCAAGGATTCTACTGAGCGAGGCGCGGGAGAGAAGGGAGGGGAGACACGGGGACTCCTCATGGGAAGGGGAGGACTGGATTTAGTCTGAGGCGCGCCTCGCTAGCCCAGACACCCGAGGGCCAGCGTGCAAAGAAAGGCAGAACATGGACCTTGAATCCATCCAGAGCGAAATCCAGAGGACCGGCCTGGACGGCTGGCTCCTGTTCGACCATCACGAGCGCGACCCGTTTGCCCACCGGCTGCTGCGTCTGAAATCGCCAGGCCACGTCAGCCGGCGTTGGTATCACTTCATTCCCGCTCGGCGTGAACCCCGCGGGCTGGTGCATCATGTCGAGCCGCATGTTCTCGATTCCTTGCCCGGCGCCAGGATTCCCTATGCCCGCTGGCAGGAGCAGGAGGCCGGGTTGCGGCAACTGCTGCAGGACGCGAAGACCGTCCCCATGCAATACTCGCCCCGGTGCACCGCTCCGTATGTCGCGAACGTGGACGCGGGCACGGGATGCCCAGGGCATTCGGCACCGGACCGGCCATTCCCTTGGACGCGAAGTCCACGGCGTGGGGGCGAACATGGACAACATGGGGACGCACGACGAACGGCCCGTCATCCCGTGGACGTGTTTTTCCGTGGAGCCGGCGCTCTACCTGCCAACCTTCGGGGTCAGGACCGAAGTCGACGTGCTCGTCGAGGAACGCGGCGCGCGCGTGACCGGCGAGATACAAACGGAGTTTGTGCGGCTATACTGATGCCTGACCAGCGGGTATGAAACCAGACAGAGCAACTCTCGTCATGACACACATATCAACCACACCAGAGAATGGCATGTCGCGACGTCATTTCCTGCTCTCCGCTTCGTTGGCGACGACCGCGCTGGGCTTGAAACCGCTGACGGGCATGGGGGCGCCGGGACGGGGAAGCCCTGCCCGGGCGGTCGCCTTGGTTAAACTGTCCTTGTGGTCTGACCGTCCCGCGAACGTGTGGATGACGGAAGCCTATCCCATCCCTGCCGACGCCAACCAAGCCAAGCCCACCGGCGAACAACCCGCAGCGCCAGGCGCCGGCGCAGCCATCCCGCGCGAAACCCGCGACATCGCCGGCTGGCAGGTTCACATTTCCAAGAAGCTGCTGGAGGCCGAGCCGGATGCCACCGCCCGCGCTCTCACCGGCCCAAAGAAGATGCTCGATGAAGTCGTCCGCGTCGTGCCTGCCCCGGTCGTGACCGAGCTTCGCAAAGTGCCGCTGTATTGTGCGCCCGGCTACAAGGCCGGTCGGAGCGGCGCGGAGTTTCATCCCGACGCCGGCTGGCTGCGCGACAACGGACGCGACCCCGCGATGGCGCGCAGCGTGGAGTTTTCCGGCGTGCATGACTTCGAGGCCGAGATGCGGCGGATGCCCAACTTCGCCCTGCATGAACTCGCCCACGCCATGACCAACCCGATGGAGCACTTTGCCGAGACCACCGAGGCCTGTTTCACCCGCAACGACTTTTTCCCCTTCACCCGCGAGGAACTGAAACGGCACGACCCGGCGATGTTCGCCCTGCTCGAAAGACCCTGGGGCGTGCCTGATGTCAAATAACCTGCACAGCGTTGCCCCGTGGCGAGCGAAACCCAAAACCATGAAACAGAAAACCATGAAACAGAGACTATCCACCAGTCTGGCCTTCACCGTGTGCGCGTGCGGCCTGGCGCTCACGTTCACTCCGGGGTGCTCGGACAAGCCCGCCCCGCCTGCGGCAGCAACGCCGCCAACCCAGCCGGCAAAGACTGCCGGCGAGTCGCAAAAGCTGATCCCGGAAGAAGACGTGGCGTTCTTCGAAAAGAAGTATCAAAAGAAGATCACGGGCGTGAAACCAAAGGGCGAATATGCCGACCCCGACCAGTTCTACACGGCCATCGCGGAGCAGTTGGGCATTCCCGAGATCGCGTGGAACGCGGCGGCCGACAAGTTCGGGTGGAAGAGGGACGACGGCAAGCATACGTTCACCATGCTGAAAGGCGGGCCCACGGCGGGAGGCGGGCAGGGGACATGGGACGTCATGTTCATCCGATCCAAGATCAACCCGGAGACGAAAAAGCCCGAGCCGGCCGCCATGGAGCAGGTGATGGTGCAGATCGACTATGATGGGAGCATCACGTTTCCCAAGATTCCCAAAGGAAACCAGTAATGCAGGCGAAACCTCCACCAAGCGAATCCAAAGTGGACTGGCAAGAGAAAACAAGTTCCTGATCATGAAAACGCGCGCACTTCTCCCCGTCACCCATGCCCTGTTGTCCCTGCTGCTCGCTCCGCAGGCCGCACTGCATGCCGCCGAATCGACTTTCCAATCCCTGCATCTCGCCATCGGCCTGGCGCCGAGCGCGCCGGCGTTTTCTGTGTTCGCCGTGGATTCGTTGGGGCAAGGCAAGCTGGACCGGAATCCCGTCCTGCCCGTAACCAATGCCATTGCGGGCCTCGAACTTGCGGCCCAGACCTACCAACTTCGGGGCAAGCCCATCTGGCGGATCACGTTCAATGAAAAGGTGCTGACCCTGCGCTCGGATTACGCAGCCGGTGCCGAAGCCCCGCCATTCACACTCGTGTTCAATCAAAAGGCCAATCACGCCACGCTGCTCGGCCTGATGAAACCGGGCGAGCGGCAGATGAGCCTGCCCTGTGTGCTGCACCTGCCGGACATGGGGACCTTGCGCATCACCGGCAACGCGCGCGACGCCAGGCTCGACTACGATGCGCGCCGGTTCGTGCAGCCTCCGTTGGTTCGGGTCACCTTTCCGGCGGCGACGGCGAAGCAGCGGCGCATCGAATACCGGCTCGAAGTGGTGGCGATTCACCCCAAGCTCGAGGGCATCGAGAAGAACCCGCTCTACGACGGCAGCGACGGTTTCCAGTTCTACGAAAACGGCGGCGCGACCGGCTGCTGGGCCTATTACACCGTGAAGGCGCTCCACCAGCTTGGCCGCGTGGAGGACGCGCGCCGCATCTTCCACCCCATGCTGTCCGGTTACGCCGCCGGCAAATTCCAGGGCTTCGATCCCAAGAGTGGCCGCTCCCTGGATTGGCGCGATTGGCAGGGCGGCGGCCACGGCTACGAAGGCCTGCTGGTGGACAACTACCACGCCTTGCTGGCGGTGCTTGAGGACGTGAAGGCGAAGAGACCATGAACACCTCCATGCTGTTCCTCACCGCCCTGCTGCGCCCCCTGGCAGGGGGTGGCGCCATGGGGCGGCTGGGATTGAGCCTCGAGCGCAATCAGGGAACGGAGACACTCGTGGATAACGTCGATGTTGCCGGGGCCGACCTGGTGAAGGCCGGGGCATCGGGTCATCGTCTGCTCGACGCCACGCCCAAGTTGCTGACGCCGCTGCACATCTCGGGCACACCGCGAATCACGCTCCGGATGGCATCGAGCAAACCGGCGGCAAATCTCGCGGTTTGGCTGGTGGTGCTGCCGTGGACGGATGGGCCGATCGGGCCGTCGAACATCATCACCCGCGCTTGGGCCGACCCGCAGAACCATGCCTCGCTGAGGCACGGCGGCGATTACCATTCAATGAAACGCGGCGAGCCGCCCATCCCGGGCACGTTCTATCGGCTCACGTTCGACCTGCAACCCGACGACCAGATAATTCCCGCCGGCAAACGGATCGGGCTGATGGTCTCTTCCAGTGACCGCGACTTCACGCTCTGGCCCAAACCGGGTACCGAGCTGACCTTGGACCTCGACGGGACCAGCCTGCGCCTGCCGGTGGTGGGAGGTCGGAGCCGGTTCGAGGAAGCCATCGGGGAGGGAGGATGAATGCCATGACCGGATCGAAATCTGCCGACGGCACGACTGCCCGGTCGTTCACCCGTCGGAATTCGGGAGCCATGGAGGACACACCGATGAAACACCGATCCGACCGGGCTTGAAATCCCCTCCTGAACCAGTCCTGGAGTCGCGGTGGGACCGAATTCGCCCGCACGCAGACAGGTCGGGCAGGGACCCCTCTTCGCTCACCATCGCGTGGATGTGCGAATGCCCAGCGGTTGCGTATCCGTCAGGCTGGTCGCCCGACGGTGCTATCCGACGCGGCACTGTTACGGCCAAGGCAGCAGGGCGCGGTAGAAACGCTGGGGATCGTCGGACGTCGGCGGGATGACGACCTGCCCGTCGCGCCAATTCGTGATCGTGGAGGTGGTCCAATCGACCACACTCAAACTGTCGCGGTACTGCAAGGTGTACCGGGTGTTGGGTTCCCCATAGACGACCAGGCGGAGCGGGCTGGTTGCCTGCGAGTTTCCCAGAGCCGGCGGCGGCACCGAAGCCCACGCATCGCGCAGCAGGTTCAGCAGGCGCAGAGTGTGCCCGACTATCCGCGGGATTTCGGGCTGGCCGGTGGCCTGGAGATCGTGGAGGCGCTCATTCAAGCGATTGGCGAAAGCCAGCACCCGCGGCCCCGCGACCTCCTCGAAGATCATCGGGCGGGCGTCCGGTGTAGTGGCCAGCTTGTCGGCTTCGGCCGAGAACAAGTCACGGGCGACTGCCAGGTCCGCCAGCGGTTCCGCGCCGTAGAACATGCCATGCAACACATCGTCGCGTTCCATGGTGTAGGGCAGGCCGAGCTCCAGCACCGCCTGGAGCAACGCTTTGCTGCCGGCGAACTCGAGAGCTCCAGGATTCAGAGGGCCCGCCTCGCCCAGTTCCGACAGCAGTTCGGTGGTGGCCGCGTGCAGGTATTGCCGGGTGATTCGCGGGGAGAAATGAGCCAGAACAAACTCCAGACCGCCGCTTCCGCTGCCGCCAGACTGAGCGGTCAGGAACACATTGTGCCGCCCACCCGCCGCCAGGGCGACGACGTTACTCAGGCCGACCGGAAAATCAGTCTGGCCGGAGACGTTCTCGCCCCAAGCGACGACGCTGCCGTCGGTCTTGAGCGCGAGGCTGTGATTGCGGAACGCCGCGATGGCCACCACGCCGCTTTGGGCCTCGACCGGCACGTCGGTTTGGCCGTGAGCGTCCGCACCCCAGGCCGCCACTTCGCCGGTGCCGAGCAGGGCCAGGCTGTGCCAGTCCCCGGCGGCGATGGCGACCACATTCGCCAAGCCGAAGGGCACGCCGCCGGCGTTGGCGGCTCCCCAGGCCACCACGGTGCTGTCGCCCCTGAGGGCGAGGCTGTGTTGGGCGCCGGCCGCGATGGCGACGATGTTCGACACGGTGTCAGGGACCGTGCACTGGCCGGCGTTGTTACAGCCCCAGGCAACGACCATACCGTCGTTCCTGAGAGCCAGGCTGTGGGTTCCGCCGGCGGCGATGGTCTCCACGTGGTTGAGTGCGGGGCTTGGTACGTTGGTCTGCCCATATACGTTCCAGCCCCAAGCGACAACACCGCCGCTGGTCGTGAGCGCCAAGCCATGACGGTGGCCGGCGGCAATGTCCACCGCGCCGCTCAGTCCTGTGGGGACGGAGCACTGTCCGAAGTTGTTGACGCCCCAGGCCAGTACCGTCCCGTCCGCCCTCAGTCCCAGACTGTAATCAAGGCCCGCCGCGACCTTCGTGAGGTCAGTGGCCGTCCTGGGGTCAGCACTCGCGGTGAAGCTCGACTGGCTTTCGTAGCGGGTTAGGGATATCGGCACGTTGGTCTGGCCGGAATCGTTCAGGCCCCAGGCGACGACCGTGCCATCGGCCCGCAACGCGAGACTGTGGCCCACGCGGATAGGGGGCACATTGTATCCTCCCGCCGCAATCGCCACGACGTTGGTCGCGCTGGGCGGAACATTTGTTTCACCGTGGTGGTTCACACCCCAGGCGACGACCGTGCCATCGGCTCGCAGCGCGAGACTGTGGGCAAATCCCGAGGCGACCGCCACCACGTTGCTCAATTTGGGCGGAACGTTCGTCTGGCCGTCGGAGTTCCATCCCCAGGCGACGACCGTGCCGTCGGCCCGCAGCGCGAGACTGTGGTGGCCCTTGGCTGCGACGGCCGTAACGTTGGTCGCGCTGGTCGGGATGGTGGTCTGGCCGGAGCTGTTGGATCCCCAGGCCAGGACCGTGCCGTCAGCCCGCAATGCGAGATTGTGACCAACGCCCGCCGCAATGGCCACTACGTTGGTCGCTTCGTCGGGAATGCCGAGCAGTCCGGACGTGTTGCGTCCCCAGCCGATGACCCTGCCGTCGGCCCGCAGCGCCAGGCTGTGTTCAAGTCCATCGTCAATGGCCACTACGTTGGTCGCCCGGTCGGGAACGGCGTTCTGCCCATAGAAACCAGTTCCCCAGGCGACGACTCTGCCGTCGGCCCGCAGCGCCAGGCTGTGGTCGTAGCCCACCGCAACGGCCACGACGTTGCTCCCGGCCCAGGCCCCCTCGGCTATGCCATTGTCATCTGCTCCCCAGCCGACGACCGTGCCGTCGGCCCGCAGCGCGAGACTGCGCCAACCGCTGGCCGACAGCGCCGCAGCGCCGCCTGGCGGACTGCCTGGAGGCGTGCTTTGCGAGTCGCTGTTGTCTCCCCAACCGACGACCGTGCCGTCGTACTTGGTCGCCAGGTTGTGTGAATCGCCAGCCGCAATGGTTGCCATTTTGGGCAAACCGGTCGGAGTGTTGGTCTGGCCATTGCCGTTGTATCCCCAGGCGAGGATGGCGCCATCTTGGCGTTTGGCGAGGCAGTGCCAGCCGCCGGCGGCGATGGCCGCGATGTTCGTGGCTTCAGTCGGAACGTTGGTGATGCCCACATCGACACCGTTGAATCGGTTGTTGCCCCAGGCGATGAGCCGGTGGCCATCGCGATGGAACTGGACCGCAAGGTTGTGGCCATGCCCTGCGGCGACATCGATGATGTTGGTTGCGTTCAACGGAATGTCGAGTTGGCCTTCGTTGTTCAGTCCCCATGCCAGGAGCGTCCCGTCCTGCCTGACGGCCACGCTGTGATAACCCCCGGCGGCAATTCTCAGGATTTTCGTCGCATCTTCCGGCACGGTGGCTTGCGTGAAGTGCGGAAAGCCTGATGTCCCCGGCCGGCCGGCGCCCCAGCCAACGATGCTCCCGTCAGCGCGCAAGGCGAGGCTGTGGTAATGGCCGGCGGCGATGGCGATCACGTTGGTCGCACTCGAGGGAATTACGGTCTGGTCGAAGTTGAGGTCTCCCGACATTCCCGGCCCTCCTGCGCCCCAGCCGATGACAGTGCCGTCGGCCTTGAGCGCCAGACTATGAAACGAGCCCGCCGCGATGGCGATCACGTTGGTCGCACTGGACGGTATGTCGATCTGGCCGGAGCCGTTGCTTCCCCAACCGATGACGGTGCCGTCGGCCCGCAGTCCCAGACTGTGCATGCCGCCAGCGACAACTCTCGTCACGTCCTGGGCGTAGAGAGGCACGGGCGTCACCGCCGTGGCGGAGGTGGTGACCAGAGGCGCATGAGCGGCCCAGCGGCGCCAGGTGTCCACCGCAAACTGATCCAGGTGCAGGTTGGCGTAATCCTGCTCGGTCGCATGCATCTGGGTGACGAAGGCGTTCAATCTGCCGGCGTAGTTGGTCAGCAGCGCATCGTACAGGGCCCAGTTGATGTTGGTGCCTTTCAAGGTCAGGCTCCGGAGGAAGGATGCAAGACCCTGACCTCGCGCCGTGATCAGGTCGAGCCGATAGACCGGGTCCACCTCCTGACGATAGTACTTGGGATTCTCCTGGGCCAGTTGCAGATAGGCATGCGCGCCCACAAACCAATCGCGCGGATTGGCCAGTTGACCGAGCGAGCCCTCAGTTTCCTGGCCCAGCTCATCGTTGAGGTATTCCTTCACGTAGCCGAGGTTCTGATCGAGCCGGTTGGTGAGGCCGTTGCCGGATTCGGTGAGCTCCCAATAGAGCCCCGAAGGCGTGTAGTCGCGGCCCGAGTAAGGGGAACCAAGGCCGTCCACCGAATTGTCCTGGGCCTGCGTAAAGTAGATGGGTTCGGCATTGCGGGTGTAGTCCGCGGCACTCATGGTCTGCCCCAGGTGTGTTTGCTCGTAGTTAAGCCAGGTATTGAACGCCAGGTTGAGGTTGCGGGTGTAAAGCTGCTTGACGTAGTCGCCCAGATGCCGTTCGAGCCGGTGGAGATCGGTTTGAGCGTCCACCAAGCCCTGCCGAACCTGATCCACGTCATGGCCGACTTCGCCGATCAGGTTGATGCTGTAGGAGACACGATCCAAGACCTGGTCGAGCGACCGGTCCACCAGGTCGAAACGATAGTTCATGTTGTCGGACAGGTCCTGGATCATGTCTTTCACCTGGCCGATCTCCTGCAGGACCACGTCGTTCGGGTCCTGGAACACGCCGGCGAGGTCCAGGCAAGTGCCGACGATTTGCAGTCCTCCGGCGACGAAGTTCCCGCAGGCCGCCGCCTTCATGAGTTTGCCCGATTCCTTGAGCGCCTTCAAACCGTCAGCGATGCCTTTCACTCCCCGCCCCAAGCCACCCATGGTCTGGCCCACCACTGGCAGCACGGAAGCGGTCATCCGGCTTACCTGGTTCACCGCCGCGCTGGCCGCGGCAAGCCGCTGCGGTTGGCCCCGCCTGGCCGCATTCTCGAGGTCCTGGTTCGCCTGAACGAGGTTCGTGTTGGCCAGGTAGGACGGCAGATCGGTTTGGCTTTCGAGGATGGTTAAGCCCGTCGCGAGGTTGGTGTTGATGATCTCGCGCATGGTGCCCATCTCCTGTGAAAAAAGGCTCTTCAACTCGTTCGTGGAGAGAGTGACGCTGCCGTCGCCGCTCCGACCGCTGCGGTCGAGCATCATCTGCATGGTCGGGGTGTTGCTGAGAACCGAATTGACGGTGAGAATCTGGAGCGGCGTGAAAGTCCGAAGCACACCGACCTCCGGGCCGAACAGCGAATCCAGCGCCAGGCCGAACGTCGGGTTCGCGGAGCCGCGTTGGGTGCACAGGTCCACGAGTTCCTCTCGCTGGGAGATCGTTGTCTCGGCCGTGAGCAGGCTTTGGTTGCCGCCGTGGATCAGTTGGGCCGCCGACGCCCTCGCGTAATCATCCGGCTTGAGCATGAAGTAACTCAGCAGGGCCAGGTTCGCCTGAACCAAATTGGTGCGCGCCGGCACTTCGAGCAGGGAGTCCAGGTACGCCGCGAGGACCTCGTCGCGAAAACCGTTGGTGCGGACGTAGGCGGGCGCGTTGGTGCGGTAGCGGGCGGTGGTTTCACGCAGCAGGGCGGCCAGGTCGGTCGGGTTGGCGTCCGGATTGCGCCGGTGCAGTTCGAGCAACACCTGTAGGCTGGCGTCCAATTCGGGCTTCTCGTCCAATTGCGTCAACAGATGGGCGGAGTACACCTGCCGCTGAAACTCCGCCGCTCTCAGGGTGACCGCGTCACCCTGAGCCAGCGCGCCCGGGACGACGCCGAACAGGGCGAAGCCGGCCACAAGGGCCAAGGCCAGCGGGTTGAACCGACCGGAATTCGCGCTCGTGCGTCTGCTTAAACTGAGCGCAGCGCGGATGAGGGAGAACTGGGTTGAGAGGTGACCATGCATATTGGTTGCGCGGTGACTGGGTACAAGCCGAAGGTGCGGCCGCGTCGTCCGGTTTGTCAACGGTTTCCGCGACAAGCAGGGGCACGAAGTGGACTTTTGATGCGACCCCATTGCCATGTTCCCATTCGCCGCTATGAGGACTGGGATTGCGTCTGAGGCGCGCCTCGCTAAGTTGCACTCATGAACGACGCGGAAAAGAGAGCCCTCCTCGGCATCTCGCTCATCGCCGCCTTCGCCGACGGCGATCAGTCGGACGCTGAACGCCAGCGCATCGAGCGGACCGGCGACGGCCTGGCCATGGGTCCCTTCGATGTTCCCGAGCTTTACGACCACGCAGCGTCGGGGGTTCTTTCAGTGAGCGCGCTGACGCCGTCGTTGAACCACCCTGAATTGCGCCTGCTGGCATACGAAATGGCGCTGGGCATCTGTGAAGCCGACGACGCGGTGAACGGCTCCGAGCGCGCGTTCCTCGACGAACTCCAAGGGGCCTTGGGCCTCGAGAGCGCGTCGATTGAATCCGCTCGAGCCGCCACCCGACAACTGCAGGAGCAGGTGCTCGCTCCACCAGGGCCGCCCCCGGCCTCCCCCGAGATCGACCTCCCGCCCCTGGCCGGCCCCCAGCGGATCATCCTCGAACACGCCATTCTGTGTGGCGCTCTCGAGCGAATGCCGGAGACCCTGGCCACAATGGCCGTGCTGCCGACCCAGATGAAAATGATCCAGCAGATCGCTCAAATTCACGGGGTCGACGCCGGTCGCGCCCGGATTCGCGACCTGATCGCGTCGGCTGGCGTCGGGACGACCTCCCAGGTCCTCCGAGGCTACGCCACCAGACTGGCGCAAGGATGGCTCGGCAAATGCCTCGGCGGAGACCGCCTCTCCAACCGGGACGAGGACCCCTCCGCGAGGACTGCGTTTGCCACCACGCACGCGCTCGGCCAGGTGGCTGACCGCCACTACGGAGGCGGTCAGAACCTCACCCCCGACCAAATCCGCGCCGCCTTCGAGGGGTTGATGACCGAAGCGCTCGCCATGCAGGCGAGATACACCCCGGAAATCGAAGCCTGCGGCCGTCATCTCCGGGTCCAGAACCTCCTGCCGCAGTAGAGCCACGCCTGACCGCCCAACCCCGGGCTTCAGTGAGGTCAGGAGGATGTCTTCCGACCTCGCATCAACTTCGCCACCGGCACACTCCCTATGCCTCAGGCGAGAGAGCGACGGCTTTTGGAGGTCGACGTTCCGCGCGCCAGCGTTTGGAGTGCCGGCGATTCATCGCCGCTCTGTCAGCGCTTACGCCGTGGGGTGCACAGACCCTTAAGCCGCAGAGCGCGAATTCGTGATCGGCCTGCATTGGGCGGAAACGCGGGTCTTTCCTTCCCGGCTTTCCGGGGCCGGAGCCGGTTGCACGCGGTCGGTTGACCCCTACTCCGCCAGCCGGACAATGCGAAAGTCGTCGAGTCGAATCCAATGCTCTGCGTCGGCGGGCCCGTGATAGCACTGCAGGCTGACCTCGTCGTTCACAGGCGCGGGCAGTTCGCCCGTCGCCGCGGTCTGGTAGTCGCCTTTGCCGTCGGGACGGTACTGCGCGGTCCAGGCATTGCCGGACACAACGAGCCGAAGCTGGACCGTGTCGTTGGTCATCGGCTTGCGTCCGGGGATGATCATAAGCTGTCCGTCCACCAGTTCCTTCACCAGTTTGAAGACGGGTTTGCCGTCGGTGTACCAGGTGATCCCGGCTTGTTCGAACTGCTGCTTGGGCCGCTTGAGGCTGGTGACCGTCACCTCGATGGCGTGGCGCCCCTGACGGCGGTCGGGCGCTGGGCGCACCAGCGCGTTGCGCACCGTGTGGGCATCGCCCGGGCGGACATGAATCTCGAGGGCCCCTTCACGCAGCCGCCAGTCCGACGCGTCCTCGCGCAGCCACCGCCAGCCATCCGCAAGCCGGGCCTCGAACCGGTCCTGAAAGACCACCGTCTCGCCGGCGAACGCCGTCAACAGAGCCGTGCCGAGCACCAAGAGGGGGATTCCTGCCGGAGTTCTCATAAAGCGGTGTCAGGGTTTTCCCTCGCGGACCGGTTGTCAATCTCGCAAGCCGCCTTTTCAACACGCCTTCCGTCTTCGCGCCCTTCGCGCCTTTGCTGGTGATTGCAGTCGTTCCAATTCAACTTCGAATGAATTGTCAACTATCTAGATGCGACCCCATTGGCTTTCACGATGACGGTTGCGCGTCCGTCCGTCAACTGGGCGACGCCATGGGTGATCGGCGGCACGCTATCGTGTCTCGGCGAATATTTTCGCTTCCTGCTCGGTGATGCGGCCGTCGCCATTTGTGTCGCACTCCCGGACGGCGGTATTGAACGCCCCATTCTCGCCGCGCACGACGCGTTCCTTATGGTTGAACACGATCGGGATGGAGACTCGGGTGGTGCTTTCGGATTGGCCGCGATGGGCGGGGGTTTTGCTGAGCGCTTCATAGAAGATGCGCCCGGCGGCCTCGTTCTCGAACTCGACCTTCGCGCGGGGTTCGTCGCGATAGACGGTTTGCTCATGCGAGATGCAGCCCGCCAGCACGAGGGCGAGCAGGCCGGCAACAGCGAGTTGCGTAATGCGGTGATGATTCATAGAGGTCTGAGCAAACGATCAAGGCAAAATCGGGTTCTTCACAACCGCCGTGAAATCAGGTATTTGTGATGTGCTC
>Ga0116157_10004589_pt1 | contig 12885 bp, 10 predicted proteins | sample AD_UKC048_MetaG_FD_89882 | JGI IMG/M metagenome (GOLD analysis project Ga0116157, IMG submission 89882) | Active sludge microbial communities of municipal wastewater-treating anaerobic digesters from USA - AD_UKC048_MetaG | ecosystem: Engineered > Bioreactor > Anaerobic > Digestate | place: USA... | reverse complement strand
GCTACACGAACGTCTATCCCATCGAGAGGCTGCTTCGCGATTCGCGGCTCGCCATGATATGGACGGGCACGAACCAGATAATGAACGCGCTCATTCAGCACGAATATTATAAAGAGCTTGCGAAATCCGGCCCCGCAGGGCGCGACGTCGAAGAAGACGCCGTCAACTCTCACCTAACGGATGAGAAAGTATTCGAGTGACATCAGGCGCGCATATTTCCGCTATGAAAGGCGGTTGTCATACATGGATTTTCTGCGAGTAAATATCGCTGACGGAGTTGTCTCGGTCTCGCCGACGCCGGACAAATATCTGAAGTTCGGAGGCCGGGCGCTCACTTCCCGCATAATCGCCGACGAGATACCGGCGATATGCGACCCGCTAGGCCCTGAAAACAAACTTATTATTGCCACAGGACTTCTTACGGGGACGACGGCTCCGTGTTCCGGAAGAATTTCGATAGGCGCCAAAAGCCCGCTCACCGGCGGCATAAAGGAAAGCAACGTCGGTGGCGTCGCCGGAGCGAATCTGGCGCGCGCCGGAATAAGGGCTATCATCATCGAGGGCGCGCCGTCGGACTCTTTCGCGCTAAAAACAATCGTAATCGCTCCCGGCGGCGCGAGGTTGGAAGACGCTTCTCACCTCAAGGGGCTTGGCACATACGAAACAGCGGAGAAATTGCGCGCATTGCACGGCGACAAAGCAGCCGTCCTCTGCGTCGGCCCGCAGGCGAACAGAGGCTGGCGGCGGCGTCGATTCAAAGTTCTGACATGGCGGGACGCCCCTCCCGCGCGGCGGGCCGGGGCGGCCTCGGATCCGTCCTCGGCTCCAAAGGCGTCAAAGCTGTCGTGATACTCCCCTTCCCTGCCGCTTCCCCGGATTATTCGGACGCCGGAGAGTTCAAAAAGATTTCGAAAGAATTCGCCAAACAACTCATCTCCGCCAAGGCTGGGCTGACGAAATACGGAACCGCCGCGATGGTGACGGCGGCGAACAAAATGGGCGGGTTGCCGACCCGCAACTACTCTTCGGGCAGCTTCGAGCGCGCCGCGGACGTCAGCGGCGAAAAATTCTACGATACCATCGTCGAGCGCGGCGGAACCCCTTCCGCCCCCTGCCATCCGGGATGCGTCATCAGGTGCTCCAACATTTACGTCTCGAAAGACGGCGAATACGTCACGTCCAGCCTAGAATACGAGACGATGGTTCTGGTCGGCCCGAATCTGGACATCGGAGATCTAGACGCGCTCGCGCGTTTCGACTTCCTGCTGGACGACCTCGGACTGGACACCATAGACACAGGCGTGGCTCTCGGTATCGCGATGGAGAACGGCATGCTGCCGTGGGGAGACGCCGAAGCGGCGTTCCGCCTGCTGGAAGAAGTCCGCGCGGGAAGCCCCGCCGGTAAGCTGATAGGCAGCGGAGCGGCGGCTGTAGGCAAGGCGCTCGGCGCGCGCCGCGTCCCGGCAGTCAAGGGGCAGGCCACCGTCGCCTACGACCCCCGCACATTCAAAGGAATGGGTTGCTCTTACGCGACATCGCCTATGGGAGCCGACCACACCAGCGGCCCGGCTATCCCCGGCCGCATCGGCCTCGACCCGGCAAAATCGTTCGAACTCACAGAAGCGGAGGGCCAGCACGAGCTTTCCCGCGATCTTCAGATTATGATCACGGTTGTCGACAGCATGGGCTACTGCTTCTTCGTCGGCCCGGACGCCGCCAATATGGAGCGCACGGCAAAACTGCTCAACGCGCTCTACGGCTGGAGCTTGTCCGAAGACGATGTCGTAGACATTGGCGTTTCCACGCTGAACATCGAAAAGAAATTTAATCGGGACGCCGGAATTTCCGCCGACGCGGACAGGCTGCCAGACTTTTTCAGAACCGAGCCGCTGCCGCCCTTCGGCAGGGTTTTCGATGTTCCGGAAGAACTCTTGAAAGATATGGATTTTAATCTGTAGCCAACCGCCGAAGGCGAGTCAGACGCTGGGCGGACGATAGCGGACGGCGCGCCCGGTCTCGTACGACCGCAGGGCGTTTCTCACAAGGCGCAGCGCGTCCAAGCCCGCCTGCCCGTCGCTCATCTCCGGCTCGCAACCCTTTGAAGCGCAACGCGCGAAGTACCTTATCTGTTCCCGATATCCGTCCGTCTTTGTAAGTTTAGGGGCGCGAGGCGGGCCGCCCGCCGGTGTCCAAATCTTGAGCGTCTTCTTCGCCGCCGAGTCATACTCGACAACCGCCCGCTCGAACACCGCTCTGTATCCCATCCTGAACGGATAGGAGCCGAAAAACCATCCGGCGTCCGCGCGCGCCACAGGCCCGTTCGAATATGCGAATTCAGTATGAACCGACTTTGCGCCGGGAGCGGAAACCAACCGCGAGCGCGCTGACTTCGGCGGTCCGAAAAGATGCAGAATCATGTCTGCGTCGTGAATGTGCAAGTCAATGGCCGGCCCGCCGCTGAGCGAGTCTTCCAGCAGCCAGTTCCCCGACGACCATCCGGGAGCCGCGCTGAACCTGCTACCGTGAAACTCCAGCGCCGCGCCGAACACCCCGCTCTCCACGGCCTTTTTTAGAAATACGTATTCCGGCCAAAATCGCAGGCAGTGGGCCGTCATGAGCCTGACTCCCGCGCGACGGCAGGCCTTTATCATCCTTCTTGCGGCCGCCTCTTCGAGGGCCAGAGGTTTTTCGCATAGCACATCCCTGCCCGCCGCAGCCGCCATTACCGCCGCCTCTTCATGCAGAAACGTCGGCAGGCAAACGCTCACCGCGTCCGCCCGCGCGAGCAACTCGCCGGGATCGGAAAACACGGGGACCCCGAACTCGGCGGAAATCCTTTTCAAGCTTTTCGCTCCGGCCCAAGACACGCCGACAGCCTCAGCCTCATTTACCCCGCGCAGAGCCTCAAGATGCGCGCGCGCCATCATTCCGGCTCCGAATATCCCCAGACGCATCCTCTTTTTCATCGCACCCCCCTGCAACGCGAAGGTTTGACGCAACGCCGCGCGAAACACATCTCGCAACATACGCCGCCGCCTGCGAAAATACTATATCAGCATCGAACGGGAATCAATTGACGGACGCCTGATCCATAAGCTCCGCCTTCATCACATTGAAAAACACTTTAAAATCGCCGTGTTCGGTGTCGATTGGGACGACTATGAACTGCTTGTCTCCCGAAAAATGAAGAGGTTTTTTGAAGTTTACAAAAGACGACACGCTAGCAAGATAGCCTCTGTCGATAAGCTGCCTGCGAGCCATCTCGGAAATCCTGATGGAGAATTCCTCCAGAGAGTTCCTTGCCATCGTGTCAAGCTCTTTTATCGGCAGACCGAAAAGGAAGATAGAGACGAATTTGCGGGCAAGCGCCTCCGGCATTTCAAGAATTACGAAGCCCTTGATCGTGCCGTCCACGCGCAGGAGAATCTGAGCGTCGCCTCTGAAAGTGTTGGCGCGTTCGAGGGCGACCATCCCCTTGTTGGCGGAAGCCCGGCCCATTGTCTTCAGCGCATATCCGACCGCGCTCAGAAACGGGTTTACAAATTCCGCCTGCACTTCCCTCAGTTTTTCAGTTGTGTGATTTATGTCATTTTCATTGTTCACGTTTAGCTTTTACCCGTTCAGTGGGTTTTATAAAACATGACACAAAAAAAACAATTTTTTTATCCTATTGCGAGGACAACATCTTTTAATAAGATATATTATCATTATGTTAACAAAAATTTACATTTTTTTGATTTGCCATAGAAATCTAGGCCGAAAGACCTCTTTCTTGACAACAAAGAGCTTTCACCTTATTATGCAAAATCAACGAATCAATGGCTTTTATTAGGAAGGCAACCACGCGCTGAAATGAACTGCGCGGCGGAACGCATAGGAAAAATGGAACCGAAAAAACTCGCCGAGGTCAACGAAACGCTGGTGACGCTGATGCGTCGCGCGTTCGCGGGCGGAACCGAAGTCCGGTTCGACAACCCCGGCGTGAAAACATGCTGGATGATGATCGACTGCCCCCGGCCCGAGGGGTGCCAATTGAGAAACAAGGAAGGCGTCCGTTGCTGGCAGATAATGGGAACGTTCTCCGAGGAAGGCGGGTGCTGCCGGCTGGCCGACGTTCTCGACTGCCGAAAATGCGAAGTATACCTCGCGGGAATAGGCAACGACCCGATGACGGAAATCGGCGAGACTTTCAATAATATGATGCACCTCATAGAGCGCACGCAGGGCAGGCTGGTCGAGATGGAAAAACTCGCCAGCGCGGGAAAGATGGCCGCCAGCGTGGCTCACGAGATAAACAATCCTCTGTTCGGAATTTCAAACTATATCGACCTGATATCGGCAAGAGCAGGCGATGATCCGAAAATCGACGCCTACACGCGGGTGATACGCGAGGCTATAAACCAGATACGAATGGTCACAAACGGCCTGCTCGAACTGGCGCGGCCCCGGTCCCCAATGAAAACAGACGCCGACCTTGCAGCGGAAATCAGGGGAGCCGTCACTCTAATCGAGCCTAAGGCGGTCAAACAGAATGTCCGCATCTCGATAGACTGTCCGCCGGGCTTGGAGATAATCGAGGCGCGGTTCGATAAAGACGCAATGCGGCAAGTGTTCATCAATATAATGATTAATGCTCTGGACTCCATGCCGGACGGAGGGGAATTGAACATAGCGCTGGAAAAAACCGATGTCGCAGCGGTGATGACGTTTTCCGACACGGGCGCAGGCATCGAAGAGGCGGACCTGCCGAGAGTTTTCGATCTCTTCTTCTCGAAAAAAGCGAGAGGCATCGGAACCGGCGTCGGCCTGTATGTGGCAAGAAGAATAATGGACGACCACGAAGGAAAAATAACCGCAGGCGGCAGAAAAGGCGAGGGCGCGAAGTTCCGCATAGAACTGCCGTTGCGCGCGGAAACCGAGGACAAAGCTTGAAACGCTCCGTGCTGGTAGTCGATGACGAGCGCATCGTGCGCGAGTCGCTTTGCGAGCGCCTAGAACTCGAGGGCCACTACGCCATCGGGGCGGAAGACGCCGAGGCAGCCCTCGCAATCCTGCGCGATGAATCCATTCATATCGTTGTTATAGACGTAAATCTTCCGGGAATGAACGGGCTTGACCTTCTGAAGCGCGCAATCGAGATTTCCCCCGGAACATCCGCAGTTATCATGACCGGGCATGGAAACGTCAGAGACGCAGTGGCCGCCATACAGTCCGGCGCCGAAGACTATCTTCAAAAACCTTTCGAGATGGAAGAAATGAAGATAGTGCTAGAGCGAATCGCCAGAAAACAGGCGATAACGGATGAAAATGTCGAGCTTAAAAGACGGCTCAGAGAGATATACGGATTCGAAGGGATAATCGGCAGAAGCGCCGCTATGAGAAGGGTGTTCGAGAGGGCGACGGCAGTGGCGAAAAGCGACGCCAACGTGCTCATCGACGGAGAGACCGGCTCAGGAAAAGACCTAATCGCCCGCGCCATATACAAGGAAAGCGCGCGGCGGGACAAGCCTTTCGTCAAAGTGGACTGCGCCGCCCTTCCGGAAACTCTTCTCGAAAGCGAGTTGTTCGGACATGAGCGAGGAGCTTTCACCGGAGCCACCCGCGCGCAGACAGGCAGGTTCGAGCAGGCCGACGGCGGCGTAGTATTCCTTGATGAAATCGGAAACCTCTCCCCGGCAACTCAAGCAAAACTGCTGAATGTGATTCAGGACCGCCAGTTTACCCGGCTCGGCGGCGAACGGCGCATCAACGTGGACATCCGTCTCATCAGCGCCACCAACCTAGACCTTGAAAAAACAGTGTCCGAGGGCAAATTCAGGGAAGACCTCTTTTACAGACTGAACGTGGTTCCTATTACAATTCCATCTTTGAGGGATCGAAGAGAGGATATACCGCTGCTTGCGGACGCGTTCATAGACAGGTTTTGCCGGGAGAATAACCGGCCCAACCCCGGAATCACCGCCGAGGCGATGGAGTTGCTTTGCGCCTATGACTGGCCGGGAAATGTGCGGGAACTTGAAAACGCGATAGAACGCACAGTCATCCTGTCCGGCGGAGGAAAAATCGGGGCGGCAGATCTGCCCGCGCGAGTATCAGCCCGCAGCGCTCCGGCAAGCGCGCCGCGCTCCTCCATCCCCGCCGACATGCCTCTTAAAAAAGCCGTCGAAGGATTCGAGGCCGCGATGATTTCTTCTCTGCTCCGCGAACTTGGCGGAAGCCGCGACAAAACCTCCCGCCGCCTCGGCGTCACCCGCGTCACCCTTTACAACAAAATGAAAAAGTATGGACTCCTCGATAACGACGAATAAATCGTCGCGCGCTCAGACGTTCCTCGCATCTTCGGTCGCAATCAAGAAAAACAAAATGGGGAATTAGAACTTGTACCCTATGCCGTCATACTTTGTTCCGTCTGCGGCAATACAAGGCGAACAGCACCCGCTCTGCCCGTCGCCCGCAGTCTCGAACAGCTCCTCGCAGTACGGCCCACACGGACACGGCTCGTCAAGAGAATCCCCTTCGATATCATACACGCACGAGCCTTCAACCACCGATTTAGAACCAGTGCCAGCCGCGTAATATCCACTAGTATTAACGATTATGAGAACGGATCTCTTGTATCCGAGAGCGACGGAACAGACGACGCCGACGGGTTTATCAAGAGGATTCGGATTGGTGAGCAAAGCATAGTTCCAGCCGGGTTTGTAGTTGCCGGAGTAATCAGGTCCGGAAACTCCTGAGTATTCGGGGGAACAAAGCTCGAACCTCTGTTCCGCAGCGTTGTCGTCCCGAACAAATGTCCCCTGAAAACTGAAGCCTTTTTTGCCCAGACATTCGCTGTCGGACCTGTCGCATACCGAAGCGCAAAGCCCGGAAGGAATGAAATCCGCCGAGTACGGATGCGACGGCATAACCGTCTGAGCGACGGCCGTGTGCGAACAATCCGCGCCCGTCGGAAAAACCTTCATTGCCGTTTCGTTGATGTCGTCCGTCCTTCCGCACTCAGTCAAATCGACGATGGGAAGGAATTCCATCAGGGACGAGTTGTCCGTGCCAAGCAAGGATCTCACGGGAAATCCCTTGCACGAGTTAGCGGCATCGTTGATAGCCGTCTTAAGAACAAGCGTCGCTCTTATGGCGTTTCTCACTCTCGTTGACGCCTGATACTGGTAATATGAAGGCGTCATGGCTCCCAACAATATCAGCATTATGCATAAAACAACAAGAATTTCCGCCAAGGTGAATCCTTTTTCCCGGCGTCGCTTGTTTCGCATTCTTTCTCCCTGAATAATATTATGTTTCAGGCGCGCAATAAAAAAGCGCTTTCGCTTACTATGATATTCCCCGGCGCGGCAAGAGTCAAACATTTTGCCTTTACGTGAAGTTGCCTATTTCAGCCTCAAAAATTTTTTCGTGTCAATCAAAGTATACACCCGCGTCCAAAACGCTGTCAAATACAGCTCCTTTCTACGTTTTTAATCATAGAAAAACGAGGAAGCCAAGAGCAAACGGCTGTGGCTCTACGATTACTTGCGCTCTATGGAACTATTCTATGATATCAACCCGGCGGGGGACTTTATAGGGAGCAAGAGCAGAGCGGAGGAATTTCCTCAATTCGCCGGGTTCAGCGGAGGCTCCTGAGCGAAGTTTCGCTTCAGCCATAACTCTCTCCCCAAGAGAATCGTCCGGGACGCCGAAGACGCGGCAGCTTTCCACCGCCGGATGCGCGCCGAGCAGCGCCTCCACCTCTTGAGGATAGACGTTAAACCCGCCGACAAGCACAAGCCTTTTCTTGTGACCCGTTATGTATATATAGCCGTCTTCGTCTATGCGGGCTAGATCGCCTGAAAACAGCCAACCGTCTTTCAGAAACATTGCCGTGTCTTCGGGTTTTCCGAGATATTCGCGCATGACGTTGCCGCCCCGGACGCAAAGCTCGCCTGTCTCGCCCGTCGAAAGAGCTTCGCCGTTCTCATCGACGACTTTCACGGTTATGCCTTCAATCGGCGGGCCTACGGAGCCGGCTTTCACAAACTCCCTGCCCCGCATCGGGTTCACCGAAGTCACCGGCCCGCATTCCGTTATTCCGTACCCCTGATACACATTTGCGTTTAGTTTCTCCACAAGCCCGCCGTACAAATCGTCCGTCAGAGGAGCGCCTCCGGGCACTATCGCCCTCACGAACGATAGGTCGCTACCCGCCGAGCCGAATTTATCAAGCAGCCTTTTGTTTATCGTCGGCACGTTCGGAAAAACGCTTATCTTCTCTTTTTTGAGGTCCGCCATCACGCGATCCTCTGAAAACATCTCATGCAGAACGGTCTTGGCGCCCGCGAGAAAAGGCAGATGCAGGCATGTGGTGCATGCGAACGCGTGGAACAGGGGAATAACGGTGAGAAAAGCGTCGTCTTCATGCGCCGACGCAGTAACAACGCTCGAACGGGCGTTGGTCATCAGCCCGAGATGAGTGAGGCAGGCTCCGAGCGGATATCCCCTCCACGCGTTGGTGTAGATAATAGCCGCCGTGTGGTTCGGGTCTAGTTCGGCTGGCGCGGGCGCGGAGGCCGCCTCAGACATCGCCTTCTTCATGTCGCGCTTGGCCGGGTCGCCCATGGAATCGCTGTACAGCAACTTAGTTCCGGCGTTCGCGGCGGCCTCCCTGACGGGCGGCTCGAACATAGGATGCATTATCGCCAGTTTAACTCCGCCGTCCTTGAGCATGTATTCGATTTCGCGGGCGGAATACAGCGGGTTTATCGTTACGACCTCCACCCCAGCCGCGAAAGCCCCGTAAAGAGCCACTGGATATTCCGGAACGTTCGGAATCGCTATCGCCATCCTGTCCCCGCGCGACATGCCCATCTCGCCTAGCGCGCCCGCAAACCTCAGCGCGTCCGCGTAAAGCTGCTCGTACCTTATCACTCTGTCGTAAAAAACGACCGCAGGCCGGTCGGGAAACCGCTCCGCGCTGTTTTTCAGGTTGTCCGCAAGATTCATAAAAACTTATTCCAGTTTTCCGGGCGCGCGCGCACGCCGCGCTTCAAAGCGCCCTTTATACAGTTTCCTTATTACGTGGGTGGAAATTGCCTCTATCGGAAAAAAACGAAGGTCAAGCTCGCGATGCGAGGTCTTTCAACAGCCAGTCGACAGCCTCTAACAGGTCTTCTGCGATAAAATCGGGTTCGACGCCTTCGCGTTCCCTGTTGAACTCCCAGTCGCCTCTGCCGTATCCCGTCAGGACGAGTATGCCTGCGGCGCAGCCCGCGCGCTTCGCCAGCGCCACATCGCTGAGCTTGTCGCCTATCATGTAAGAGCGAGCCGCGTCCAATCCCATCTCCGCCGCCGCTCTGTCTATCAATCCTGATTTTGGCTTCCGGCAATCGCAATCCATTCTGTAAGGCGGCTCTCCGGCGGTCGGATGATGGGGACAATAGTAAATCCCGTCCAGTTTCGCGCCACCCGCAGCCAGAAGCTCGTTCATGCGCACATGGACATCCGCTATGAGCCTTTCTGGAAAATAGCCGCGCGCGACGCCCGCCTGATTGGTCACCAGAACAGCGGGCACGTTAGCTTCGTTCAACTTTTTTATCGCCGCAGCCGACTTTTCGAGCAGCTTGAACCGGCTGACATGGTTCACGTAGCCGATCTCCTCGCTCAGAGTGCCGTCCCTGTCTATGAAAACAGCGGGTATTCCGCTCATCGCGCGCCTCCCTGCAGCCGCCGCATTTTCACCGCGACCTGTCGTTTTCCTCGAGAATGTCTTTCATCCTGAACACTAGATCAAGCGCCTTGCGCGGAGTCAGCTCTTCAGGATCCGCCGCGCGGAGCATTTCCTCGATGCGGCTCGGAGGCTGGTCTGGAATGAGCGCAAGTTGCGCCGTCCGGGCCTCAGGGACTTCGATGTCCGACTCCGCTTCCTGAGAAGCCAGAATTTCCGACGCTCGGCGGATAACTGATGCCGGTATGCCCGCGAGTCTAGCCACCTCGACTCCGAAACTCCTGTCCGTGCCTCCGGGGCGCACCTTGTGCGTGAAAAGAATCTCCCTGCCCCGCTCAACCGCGGAGACGTGGAAATTTTCTATCCTCTCGAACAAGCCGGCCATGCGCGTCAGGTGGTTGAAATGTGTTGCGAATAGAGTTCTCGCGCCAATCCTCTCGTGTATGTATTCGGAGACGGCCCATGCGATGCTTATGCCGTCGGCGGCGCTCGTGCCTCTGCCGACCTCGTCGAGCAGCACGAGGCTTTTCTTTGTCGCGTTAGTCAGAATCGTCGCCGTCTCGACCATCTCCACCATGAACGTGCTGAGTCCGAGGGTGATGTCGTCGACAGCTCCGACCCTCGTGAATATCCTGTCCACCACGCCTATCTCCGCCGCGCGGCACGGCACAAAGCTGCCCATCTGCGCCATCAGCGTTATCAGCGCCACCTGCCTCATGTAAGTCGATTTTCCCGACATGTTCGGCCCGGTGATGATATGTATCTGGCTCTTCGAGCAATTGAGCAGCGTGTCGTTGGGGATGAATGTGCGCGCGGGCATCGTCAGGTCCAGCGACGGGTGCCGGCCTTCTTCAATCTTTATCGTTTCCGACGCGCTGACCTGCGGGCGGCAGTACCTGTTTTCCTCCGCCGCCTGCGCCAGCGACTGCAACGCGTCCAGCGCCGCCACCGCCCGCGACGTCTTCAGCATCCTTCCGATGTGTCCCGCCAGATTGTCCCTTATCCCGCAGAACAACTGATACTCAAGCTCTTCGAGCCTGCTTTCCGCTCCGAGTATCGCGAACTCTTTCTCTTTCAGTTCCTCTGTGTAGAACCGCTCCGCGTTGGAAGTGGTCTGTTTGCGTATGTATCTATCAGGGACGTTTGCCAGATTGGCTTTAGTCACCTCGATGTAATAGCCGAACACTTTGTTGTAGCCGATTTTGAGGGATTTGACGCCTGTTTCCCTGCGTTCCTTCTCTTCGAGGTCGGCAATCCATTTGCGACCGCCTTTTTTCAGAGCGCGCAGATCGTCCACGCGGGCATCAAAGCCGTCTCGGATGATGCCGCCCTCGCGGGCGGACCTCGGAGCGTCGTCAGAGACGGCGGCGGCAAGGTCGGCTCGCGCGTCTTCCAGCGTGTCCATGTCGGCGCGCAGGGACTCCAGCATGTCGCACTTTAAAGCGGAGGCGAGGGCCGCGAGGGCGGGCAGCGCCGCGAGCGAGTCGCGCACGGCCAGCGTCTCCTTGGGCGTGATGAGCATGGTGGCGATCCGGCTGCAAAGCCTCTCGATGTCCCTTACCTCCGAAAGGCATTCCCTTGCCCCCTCCCGCGCCGTCCTGTTTTCCAGAAGCTCGCCGACGGCGTCCAGCCTCAAGTTTATCTCCGCCGGGTCGTTGAGAGGCTGTTCGAGCCAGTTGCGTATCAGTCTCTTTCCCATCGGCGTGAGAGTCCTGTCCAGCGCCCACAGCAGGCTGCCCTTCTTTTCCTTCTCGCGCATGGTTTCCGTCAGTTCGAGGTTGCGCCGCGTCGCCGCATCCAGATACATCCCGTCGCGGTGACTGTAGAGCGAAACGGACATCACGTGCTTGGGGTCCGCGCGCAGGTTGTCCCTGACATAGTCCAGAAGCTGTCCGGCGGCCATTATCGCCGCGGGGAATTCATCAATGCCGAATCCGAGCAGCGTCTTCACTCCGAAATGCGCGCACAACCTGTCCCGGTGGTATGACGCGTCGAACATCAGGTCAAGCTCGGTGACTTTCACGTCGGGGAAACGGGCCGATATCCTGCCGGCAGCGTCCGCCCCGGAATCGCGCATCGCCACGACGCATTCGCCGGGCGACAGCCGCTCGATCTCCCTGACCAGAGACGAATCGTCCGCCGACCTCGATATCTCGCCCGCCTTGAACTCCCCGGTCGAGACGTCGAGTATCCCCAGCCCGAACCTGTCTCCCGCGTCCGCCACTGAAAGTATGTAGTTGTTTCGCGATGAGTCCAGCCTGTCCAGATCAAGATACGTTCCGGGCGTGACCACCCTGACGACTTCCCGGTTGACAAGTTTTCCGGCGACCGCGTCCTCTGTCTGATCCGCGATGGCGACCTTGTGTCCGCGCTGGATGAGTTTTGCCACGTAGCCGTCGGCGGCGTGATGGGGCACGCCGCACATGGGCAGTTTGACGCCCTTGCCGAACTCGCGCGCAGTCAGCACTATTTCCAGTTCGGCGGCGGCGGTTTTCGCGTCCTCGCCGAACATCTCGTAGAAATCGCCCAGTCGGTACATCAAGATAGCGTCCCGGTGGCGCTCCTTGATGGCGGCGTACTGCTGATACATAGGAGTGGCGTTCATACGGCCTCTCCTTTCAGGGCGTGCGGAGACGCTCCTGCGATGCGGACAAGCAACTCGTCTCCCGGTTCGGCGCAAACTCCGTCCGGCTTCGTAAAATCCACTATCCTGTTCTCCCGCGTCCGACCCCGCCGCCGCTCTCCGCCCAGAGACTCGAAGACCATCGTTTCAGCGATTCCGCCGACAAGGCTTTCGTTGATTTCCCTCGATATATTTTCCTGCAAATCCAGCAACCGCGCAAGCCGCGACTTCTTGGCTTCGAGCGTCACATCGTCAGCCTGCCCGGCGGCGGCGGTCCCCGGACGCGGCGAATATTTGAACGCGTACAACTGATCCACCCGCGCGCGCGCCGTGATCTCAAGCGTCCGCTCGAACTGCTCTTCCGTCTCTCCGGGATATCCGACTATCGCGTCCGCCGATATGCCGCAGCCCGGCGAGTAGCTTCTTATCATTTCTATTGTTTCGAGATAATACGCGGCGTCGTATCCGCGCCTCATCCTCCTGAGTATCTCGTCATCGCCGCTCTGGAACGGCGCGTGGAAATGGCCGCACGCTTTCGGCAGCGCCG
>Ga0116157_10004587_pt1 | contig 12887 bp, 12 predicted proteins | sample AD_UKC048_MetaG_FD_89882 | JGI IMG/M metagenome (GOLD analysis project Ga0116157, IMG submission 89882) | Active sludge microbial communities of municipal wastewater-treating anaerobic digesters from USA - AD_UKC048_MetaG | ecosystem: Engineered > Bioreactor > Anaerobic > Digestate | place: USA... | reverse complement strand
GGATTTTTCAGGTGTCCGCGGAAAAGGCAAGTTGTCTCTTTTGTTGCTGCCTGTGCGGCTTCTGCGTGCCTTCTGGCAGAGCATTGGCGTGGTTCGTCGTGTCCGGCCCGATGTGGTGGTTGGATTGGGTGGCTATATCAGTTTTCCGGGCGGCATGATGAGTGTGTTGCTGGGCAAGCCACTGGTCTTGCACGAGCAAAATTCGGTCGCCGGCATGGCAAACAAGGTACTGTCGCGCGTTGCAGACCGCGTATTCACTGCGTTTCCCGATGTGTTCAAAAAGTCGCAGTGGGTGGGCAATCCTTTGCGCGTGGAGTTTTTATCCAAGGCCGACCCAGCTACACGCTTTGCCGGCCGCAGCGGGCCGCTCAGGCTGCTGGTGCTGGGTGGCAGCCTGGGTGCCAAGGCGCTGAACGACATGGTCCCTCGTGCCCTTGCCCTTATTCCAGAGGCTCTGCGGCCAGTGGTCATCCATCAAAGTGGTGCGCTGCAAATCGATGCGTTGCAGGCCAACTATCAGGCTGCTGGCGTGCAGGCACAGTTGACGCCGTTTATTGACGACACCGCGCAGGCTTTTGCCGATGCCGATCTGGTAATTTGTCGCGCGGGTGCCAGCACGGTAACCGAGCTCGCTGCCGTCGGCGCAGCGGCCGTGTTTGTGCCGTTCCCCTCGGCCGTCGATGACCACCAGACCACCAACGCACGATTTCTGGTGGATCAGGGTGGAGGCTGGTTGTTGCCTCAGGTGCAGATGTCGCCCGAAGGCCTGGCAGATATGCTGCAAAAAACGGATCGATCGGCATTGCTGGCCTGTGCTGTACAGGCCAAGAAACTTGAGAAGACGCAAGCCACCCGGATGCTGGTGGCTGCGTGTGAGGAATTGACCCCATGAAACACGCCATTCGTCACATTCACTTCGTCGGTATTGGCGGCGCGGGGATGTCGGGCATTGCCGAAGTGCTGCATAACCTGGGCTACGTGATTTCAGGCTCTGACCTGTCCGACAGCGCAACGCTCAAACGGTTATCGGCGTTGGGCATAAAAACCCATGTGGGACACGAAAGCGCCAACGTGGCTGGGGCCGATGCAGTGGTCACTTCGACCGCCGTGCAGTCTGGCAATCCGGAAGTTATGACCGCGCGGGAGAAACGCATTCCGGTAGTTCCACGCGCGCTGATGCTGGCGGAGCTGATGCGCCTGAAGCAAGGTATCGCCATTGCCGGCACACATGGCAAAACCACCACCACCAGTCTGGTCGCCAGCGTACTGGCTGAAGCCGGTCTGGACCCCACGTTTGTGATTGGCGGGCGCCTCAACAGTGCAGGTGCCAATGCCCGGCTGGGCAGTGGCGACTACATCGTGGTGGAGGCCGACGAGTCGGATGCGTCGTTCCTCAACCTGCTGCCCGTGATGGCGGTTGTGACCAACATCGATGCCGACCATATGGAAACTTATGGTCACGACTTCAACCGGCTCAAAGGTGCGTTTGTTGATTTCCTGCATCGCATGCCGTTTTACGGGACGGCGATTCTTTGCACGGATGACGCCGCCGTCAGGGAAATCGTGCCGCAGGTGACCTGCCCGATCACCAGCTACGGATTCAACGAAGACGCCCAGGTGCGCGCCGTGGATGTGCGCGCCGTGGACGGCACCATGCAATTTACCGTGCAGCGCCGCAATGGTGTGGTGTTGCCCGACCTGCCGGTTACCCTCAACCTGCCCGGACGGCACAACGTGCTGAACGCGTTGTCGGCGATTGCCGTCGCCGTCGAGCTCAATGTGCCGGATGCTGCCGTGCAGAAAGCTCTTGCCGAATTCAAGGGTGTGGGGCGACGCTTCCAGCGCTATGGCGAGGTTTCAGCGCACGACGGCGGTACCTTCACCGTGATTGATGACTATGGTCACCATCCGGTCGAGATGGCGGCCACTCTTGCTGCCGCACGGGGCGCATTCCCGGGTTGCCGTCTGGTGCTCGCTTTTCAACCCCACCGATTTACGCGCACGCGCGATTGCTTTGAAGACTTCGTCAAGGTCATTGGTGAGGCCGACGCCGTGCTGCTGGCGGAGGTGTATGCGGCTGGCGAGGTACCCATTGTTGCAGCCGATGGCCGTTCTCTGGCTCGTGCCCTGCGGGTGGCGGGCAAGGTGGAGCCCGTTTTTGTAGATGATATTTCGCTCATGCCTCAGGCAATTGCTGACAACGCCCGTGATGGCGACGTGGTGGTCTGCATGGGCGCTGGATCGATAGGAGCCGTTCCTGCAAAGGTAGTGAGTATGCTACAAAAAACAGAGCTTCTCACGCATAAGGGACAAGGGTTATGAGCCAATTTCCTTCCCAATTTGGCAAGGTTGCCGTGCTGCTGGGAGGAGCGTCAGCCGAGAGGGATGTTTCCATCATGTCGGGCACGGGTGTTCTCCAGGCATTGCGGGACCGTGGTGTGGATGCGCATGCGTTCGATCCCGCGCAGCGCGACCTCGGTGACCTGAAGAAAGAAGGTTTTGCACGTTGCTTCATTGCCCTGCATGGCCGGTTCGGTGAAGATGGCACGGTTCAGGGTGCGCTGGAGTTGATGGGCATTCCCTACACCGGTTCCGGCGTGATGGCCTCCAGCATCGCCATTGACAAGGTCATGACCAAGCGGGTCTGGATGGCTGAAGGGCTGCCCACTCCGCGTTACCACCTGTTGCAGCGAGGCCTGTACAGCCGTGAACATGTGCTGGCCATTCCCGACGAGCTGGGTTTGCCCGTGATCGTGAAACCTGCACGTGAAGGCTCGTCCATTGGCGTGTTCAAAGTTGCGGGCTACTCGGAAATGAAAGACGCGGTGGACACGGCAGCCACGATGGATGCCGACGTGTTGTGTGAACAGTTCATCAGCGGGGACGAGGTGACCTGCCCGGTACTGGGTACGGGCGAGAGTGCCCGGGCGTTGCCGTTGATCCGCATCGTGGCGCCCGACGGCAACTACGACTACCAGAACAAGTACTTCACGGATGTCACGCAGTACCTGGTGCCGTGTGGTTTGCCCGCCGGCGAGGAGGAGGCCATTCAGCAGCTGGTACTGAAGGCATACCGGGTGCTGGGCTGCCGGGGGTGGGGTCGCCTTGACGTGATGATCGATGCCAAAACCCGCAAGCCCTACCTTCTGGAAATCAACACGTCGCCAGGCATGACGGGGCACTCTCTCGTCCCGATGTCAGCTATGGCAGCAGGTATCAGCTACCCCGATCTGTGCGTGCAGCTGTTGGCGCTGGCCACCAATGACAACGGCATGCCGCCAACCCATGCAACCGTACCAGCGGGAGGGCCAGTAGCGTGACGCCATCACTGCCTCCACCACTGGATGTCAAGCTGATGAACATCACTGCTTCGGCGTTGCTGGTTGTCTTTGTATTTCTGGTCGCAGGTGTTCTGGTTGGCTGGGTGTCCCGCCATCCGGCATTCGCGATCGGGGGAATTTCCGTCACGGGTGATGTCACACACAACAATGCGGTGACCCTGCGTGCGAATGTGACCCCCCGCCTGACCGGTACTTTCTTCACGCTGAATCTGGCCCAGGCCCGCGCAGCGTTTGAGTCGGTGCCCTGGGTGCGCCAGGCCATTGTCAAACGTTCGTTTCCCAATCACCTGAACGTGGCGCTGCAGGAGCATCAGGCTGTGGCGTACTGGGGCACTGAGGGCGATACGCTGCTGGTCAACAGTTTTGGTGAGGTGTTTGAGGCTAATTCCGGCGAGATCGAGCAGGATAACCTGCCCCGACTGACAGGCCCCGACGGGCAGGCAGCAACCGTGTGGGAGATGTACCAGTCCCTGCAACCGGCGTACGCCGCGATGGACATGGTTCTGGAACAACTTGATTTGACAGGGCGGGGTGGATGGCGTGCCGGGTTCGATACCGGTGCGGAGATCGAGCTGGGGCGTGGTTCGGTCAATGAAGTGTTCGCGCGCTCACAGCGATTCCTGAAAACGGTGACCCAGGTAGCTGCACGGTACGAGCGAAAGCCCGACGCACTGGAGACGGCCGACCTGCGTTACGAAGAAGGGTACGCCATCCGCTTACGCGGGGTGACGACAGGCGTTTCAGAGACTCCGAAGAAATAGCGGTCAATCAAGCAACAGGTGAACATATGGCAAAAGAATACAAAGACCTGGTCGTCGGCCTGGATATCGGAACCGCCAAAGTGATGGTGGTGGTTGCCGAAGTCCTGCCCGGTGGCGAACTGAAACTGGCCGGGCTGGGCATTGCGCCCAGTAACGGCCTCAAGCGTGGTGTTGTGGTGAACATTGACGCCACAGTGGCCAGCATTCAGCAGGCGCTGAAAGAAGCTGAACTGATGGCGGACTGCAAGATCACGCGCGTGTACACCGGCATCACCGGCAGCCATATCCGTGGCATCAATTCCAGCGGTATGGTGGCCGTGAAAGATCGCGAGGTCACTCAGGCCGACGTCGCCCGGGTCGTGGAGACGGCCAAGGCCATCAACATCTCGACAGACCAGCGCCTGTTGCTGGTGGAGCCGCAGGAATTCATCATCGACGGGCAGGATGTCAAAGAGCCTATTGGCATGAGCGGTATCCGGCTGGAAGCCAAGGTGCACATCGTGACCGGTGCGCAAAGTGCAGCCGAAAACATCATCAAGTGTGTGCGCCGTTGTGGTCTGGAAGTGGAGCAGCTGATGCTCAATCCGCTGGCCAGCAGCCTGTCGGTTCTGACCGAAGATGAGCGCGAACTCGGAGTGGCGCTGGTTGATATCGGCGCTGGCACCACCGATGTGGCCATCTTTACCAATGGTGCCATTCGCCATACGGCGGTCATTCCCATTGCGGGGGACCTGATTACCAGCGACATCGCCATGGCGCTGCGTACGCCGACCAAAGACGCAGAAGATATAAAGGTGGAAAGCGGTTACGCCAAGCAATTGCTGGCTGACCCAGAAACCCAGGTGGAAGTGCCGGGATTGGGCGATCGCGGTCCGCGCATGCTGAGCCGGCAGGCGCTGGCGGGCGTGATCGAACCCCGCATCGAAGAAATATTCTCACTGGTGCACCAGGTGATGCGTGAGTCGGGTTTTGAAGAGGTGCTGTCTTCCGGCATCGTTCTGACCGGTGGCAGCTGCATCATGCCTGGCATGGTGGAGCTAGGGGAGGACATCTTCCTGAAGCCGGTTCGGCGCGGTATTCCCAAGTACACAGGCGCCTTGTCCGATATGGTGGCCCAGCCCCGTGCAGCCACGGTGATGGGTCTTCTGGAGGAGGCCCGTCTGGCGCGGTTGCGCGGATTCAAAGTGGCGCAGAAAAACGGTTCCATGAAAACGGCATTCGGCCAGGTCAAGGACTGGTTTGTAGGGAATTTCTAGCCATGCAAAAAACACCTGCATTCACCGCCGGGCATTCCGGCCTGGTACATGACCTCACCAGCCCTCATTGGCGATGGCGATGCACGGATCCACCCGACGCCCGGGCGTACCAAGAAACAACAAGGCAACAACGGTTTATCAATTCAGGCAACTGCAAATCAGGAGAGAAAAAATGAGCATCGAAATGATTGAAGAAGAAGGTTTCAACCTGGGCACCCAGATCAAGGTCATTGGGGTCGGTGGCGGTGGTGGCAACGCTGTGGAGCACATGATTGGCTGTGATGTGCAAGGCGTGGAATTCATTTGCGCCAACACAGACGCTCAGGCTCTCAGCCGCAGCGTCGCCCACAAGACGATTCAGCTGGGCAGCAGTGGTCTGGGCGCTGGCAGCAAACCCGACAAGGGCCGTGACTCGGCCGAGCTGGCCATTGACGATATTCGTGCCGCGATTGATGGCGCCCACATGCTTTTCATCACCGCTGGTATGGGCGGTGGCACAGGCACGGGTGCGGCGCCTGTGATTGCGCGTGTTGCCAAGGAAATGGGCATCCTGACGGTTGGCGTGGTGACCAAGCCTTTCGATTGGGAAGGTGGTCGCCGCATGACCAATGCCGACAATGGTCTGGCCGAACTCGAAGCCAATGTGGACTCACTCATTGTTGTGCTCAATGAAAAGCTGCTCGAAGTGCTGGGTGACGATGTCACGCAGGACGAAGCCTTTGCCCATGCCAACGACGTGTTGAAAAATGCAGTCGGTGGTATTGCCGAGATCATCAATGTGCCGGGGCACGTGAATGTCGACTTTGAAGACGTGCGTACCGTCATGGGTGAACCCGGCAAGGCCATGATGGGTACGGCGGTTGCTGCCGGCCCGGACCGTGCGCGCATCGCCGCAGAGCAGGCCGTGGCATGCCCATTGCTGGAAGGCATCGATCTGTCTGGCGCCAAGGGCGTGCTGGTGTTGATCACGGCTGCCAAAGGCTCTCTCAAGTTGAGCGAGTCCAAGCTGGCCATGAATACCATCAGAGCCTACGCATCACCAGACGCACACGTGATTTATGGCACGGCTTATGACGACAGTCTGGTAGACGAAATCCGGGTCACCGTGGTGGCCACGGGCCTGAGCCGCCAGGGCATCCGCCGCACCGCACCGCCGCTGCAGGTGCTGCGCACGGGCACCGACAACGTGCCGTTTCAGGTTCCAACGATGAACAGCGTGGTCGGCCAGCCCATGAACGTGGCTGCTGCTGCACCCGCAGGCCTGGTTCAGCCGGATTACCACTCGATGGCGACCCCCAGCGTCTGGCGCACCCGCGACCGCACTCAAGCGGCAGCCAAGGTGGATGCCCTGTCCAGCGGCGGCATGGATGACTACGAAATCCCCGCTTTCCTGCGGAAACAAGCTGATTAGTAAAATAGTTCCGTGCTGAAACAACGAACCCTCAAGTCCCTCACCCGCGCCGTAGGCGTTGGGGTACACAGCGGGCAGCGTGTGGAGCTGACGTTGCGGCCGGCCCAGCCGGATACGGGGATCGTGTTTCGGCGCGTGGATTTGCCTGTGCCGGTGGACATTCCGATGTCTGCCAGTGCCGTGTCAGATACCCGCATGGCCACAACCGTGGCCAACGGCGGAGCCAAGGTGGCTACCGTGGAGCATCTGATGTCGGCTTGCGCCGGTTTGGGGATCGACAACCTGTATGTGGATATCACGGCCGAAGAGGTGCCCATTCTGGATGGCTCGGCGGCCTCGTTTGTTTTCTTGCTGCAAAGCGCGGGTATCGAACTGCAAAATGCGCCGCGACGATTTATCCGCGTGATCAAGCCGGTTGAAGTGCGTGAAGGGCAGGGCGCTTCAGAGCGGTGGGCGCGTGTGGACCCGTTTCACGGCTACAAGCTCAGTTTTGAGATTGACTTTGACCACCCTGCGGTGGATTCAACCGGCCAGCGCGTTGAATTCGACATGAGCGTGCATTCCTATTCCAGGGACATTGCCCGTGCGCGCACGTTTGGGTTCACCAAAGACGTGGAGATGATGCGCGTGAATGGCCTGGGCCTGGGCGGTGGGCTCGACAACGCCATCGTGATGGATGACTACAAGGTGCTCAACGCGGGCGGTTTGCGTTATGACGACGAATTCGTCAAACACAAAATCCTCGATGCCATGGGCGACATGTACATGCTGGGCAAGCCACTACTGGCTGCCTACGGCGCCTTTCGTTCGGGTCACGCCCTCAACAACAAGCTGGTGCGCGAGCTGCTCTCCCGTGCCGACGCGTGGGAGCTGGTGACCTTTCAGGACGAGAAGCTCGCACCCAGCGGCTTCGCGCAGCTGGCCCGGGCCTGGTAAATCCCGCAGGGCACCATGCTGCTATTTCGCTGGCTCATTCTTCTGCTGTTATTGGGCGCCGCCGTCTCCTTCGCCTTTTACGCGGGAACCGGGCAGACAAAGTACCGGCGTTATGGCCTGCTCACGCTCAAGTGGACGCTGATTGCGGCATTCTGCTTTTTTGCCGTGCTGATTCTCGAGCGCATCGTCTGAGCTACCGGCTCCGCCCTGCCTTGTAGTTCCCGCCAATCTTGCCACCCAGCCCGCTGGCCGCAGCCAGCCGAGCCATGGCAGCGCCAGCGTGGGCGTGGGTGATGGCCAGCCCCAGCGCGTCCGCTGCGTCGGGCCCCGGCAGGCCGGGCAGCGTGAGCAGGCGCTGCACCATGGATTGAATCTGGCTCTTGTCGGCCCGGCCATAGCCCACCACGGCCTGCTTCATTTGCAGCGCGGTGTATTCGGCCACCGGCAGGTTGTTGGACACCAGCGCGGTGACACATGCCCCGCGGGCCTGACCCAGCAATAAGGTGGATTGCGGGTTGACGTTCACAAAAACAATTTCCACCGACGTCATCTGCGGCTGGTAACGCCCGACCACTTCACACACACCGTCAAACAGCACTTTGAGCCGCGCGGGCAATTCACCGGTGTCGATGTGTTTCGTCGTGATGGTGCCGCTGGCGACGTAGCTCAGGCGCTGGCCGTCCACGTCGATCACGCCAAAGCCGGTGGTGCGCAGACCTGGATCGATGCCCAATATCCTCATGCTATTATTTTAGTAGCTATTCGGGCATATTGGACGAGGGCTACAGGCCAAAATACCACCTCGCGGAGTGAAAAAAGACGGGCGCAGCGAAACACAGCGCATCCACGCGGTCCAGCAGACCGCCCGCGCCTGTGACCGATACACCGTCGCGCCCCCAGTTGGGAATGCCGCGGTCCCGTTTCAGTGCCTTCATCACCAGATGGCCCAGCGACCCTGCCACGCAGGCCACAAAGGACAGTGCCAGCGCCTGCCCCGGCGCAAAGGGCGTCAGCCCGGCCAGCAAACCACCCAGCAGGCTGCCCGTCAGCACGCCCGTCCACCAGCCCGGCCAGCCAAAGCTCTGGCTGATGGCCGGTGCTGCCGGAGCGCTTTTGAACTGGCGCGACGCAAAGTGCTGCACCACCATGCAGGTCTGCACCACCAGCACCAGAAAGAAAACCAGAAACGCGCTCTTGTTCTGAAACCGCGGAAAACTCAGCAGCAGCAACGCGGGCACGTGGCTCATGCCATAAATGCACACCATGATGCCCCACTGCAGCTTGGCATTGCGTTCCAGAAAACGGGCCGGGTCGTTGGCCAGTGCACTGACCACCGGAATGGCCAGAAACACATAGACCGGGATGAACACCGTAAACAGGTCAAAGTGTCGGGTGCCCACCAGTGCGTATTGAATGGGCAACACGATGAAAAACGCCAGGATCAGGCTGCGGTGATCGCCCCGGCGCGTGGGCGACAGCGTCATGAACTCGCGCAGTGCGAAGAACGACACCCCTGCAAACAGCACCAGCGTCGTGGTGTCGCCCGACAGCCAGCCCACCCAGAACACAAACACCATGACCCAGCTGGTTCGCAGCACACCGTCAATACGGCTCAGTTCCGTGCGCCAGGCTTCGGCCGTCGCATCGTCTCCCCGATCACGGACGGACAGAAAAAACGCCACGATACTGATCAGCAGCAGGCAACCAAATACGCTGACAAACAGCGCCCCAATCTGCTGGGTGGCGGTCAGGCTTTTCAGGTACTGGTTCATCAGAAATGCCTACACGTCGCGCAGCGCGATAACGGCCAGACGCGCCCGGTCCAGAAAAGCCCGCCGTTCTTCACCGGCCTCCAGCCGCACGGGCGCACCAAAGGTGACCGAACACAGCACTGGCACCGGCACCACCTCACCCTTGGGCATCACGCGCTGGATGTTGTTGATCCAGGCCGGGACCAGCACCACGTCGGGGTATTTAAGGGTCAGGTTGTACAGGCCTGATTTGAATGGTTGCGGGTCGTCGGCAAAACCGCGGGTACCCTCGGGGAACAGGATGATGGAGTCACCACTCTCCAGCGCGTCATACAGCGGTGCCAGCGGGTCCTGGTCGTCGGTCTTGTCGCGTGCCACGTAGATGGCGTTGAACACCGCAGTAGTGATCCACTTCTTGAACGGGGTGCGCGTCCAGTAGTCCTTCGCCGCAATCGGCCGGGTCCGGCTGCGCAGCTCTTTCGGCAGTGCGGCCCAGATCATCACCAGGTCAGCATGGCTCTGGTGGTTGGCAAAATAAATGCGCTGCTCGGCCTTGGGCGGGCAGCCATGCCAGCGCGCTTGCGAGCCGGTGAGCAGCCTCACCAGGCCCAGCAGGAAGTAGCTCATCAGTTTGGCGAGCATGGCGTTTCAGGGCAGCTCGGCATCACCCATGCGGGCGACGATGGTGTTGGCGCGGTCGGCCACGTAGCCCGAATTGGGCAGCTTCTCGAAGTACTTGGGGCGCGGCAGCATCACCGCCAGGCGGGCTGCTTCGTAGGCGCTGAGCCGGGCTGCAGGCTTGCGGAAATAGTGCTGTGCGGCCGCCTCGGCGCCAAACACGCCTTCACCCCACTCCACGCTGTTGAGGTAAATCTCCAGAATGCGTTCTTTGCCCAGCAAAATCTCCAGCGCAAAAGTCAGCACAAACTCCTGCCCCTTGCGCAGCAGGTTGCGCTCGCCGGACAGGAACAGGTTTTTTGCAAGCTGCTGCGTGATGGTGGAGCCACCAATGACCTTGGGTGGCTTGGGTAGCCGGGTGGCGGGTTTGGCTTTCGCCGCAGCGGCGGCCATCTGTTTGTCCACCCGTTCCTGGGCCTTGGCATTTTTTTGCCAGGCTTTTTCAAGAGCGTCCCAGTCCACGCCATCGTGGTTGATGAAGTCGCCATCTTCCGATGCAATGACCGCGCGCTTGAGGTTGTCGGAAATGCCCGCATAACTCACCCATTGCTGGCGCCAGGGCAGACTTCCTTTTTCGTTGACGATGCGCCAGGCTTCCGAGCGTTCAAACGCAGTGGACTGCGGATCTACCACCGTCATCAGGGCAATGCGGCCCACAAAGTACAGCTGCAAGGCCACGGTGGCCAGCAACACCAGGCCCAGCCAGCGGAAAAGGGGCTTCATTGCGACGGCTTCACTGGCCCGCCATCTTGGCTTCCAGCGTTTCATCGCGCGTGAATTTGAAGCGCGAAACCACCAGAATCTGGTCGGCCTGCCGTCGCATGGCCTCGTTGAACAGGCCGAAAGGCCCGGCTGCGCGCGCAATCGCCTCGGCCCGGCGGTCCAGCGTCGGGTTGCCGGAGGTTTCCACAATATCGGTTTTCAACACACGGCCGTCAAAGTTCACGGTGACGATCATCGTCAGCTCGCCATAGAGTTTTTTGCCACCAGCTTCGGGGAAATTCTGCGTGCCCTTGTCTTCAATCTTGCGGCGCAGGCCGTCGTAATACACCGCATAAACCGCTTCCCGCGTGGCCGGGCTGATGTAGCGCTTGCGCGGGCGGGCATTTTCCTGATTGATGCGCCGCTCGATTTCGGCCAGCAGCTTCACCAGTTGCCGGCGTTTTTCCTCACGCTCCACCTGCTCGGGCGTGGGGTTGGTCTGGCTGGGGTTCAGGATGGGCATGCTGGCCAGCTGGTTCTTCATCTGCGTGAGCAGTGTGGTCTGCTCGTTTTGCAGGTCGACCACTTTGCGCAGCGCCTCCTCTTCCACGGCGTCACCGACCTCGGTCAGCGCAGAGGGTGGCAGCGGCGAGGTGGCACGCCCTTTGGCTGCTTCGCCACCACCGGCCAGCGCAAATTGGGCAATGGCCTGCGCCTTCTCGGCCTTTTCATTGGAGCGGGCGTTGACCAGCACCACTTCCAGCGGCGTGTCTTCAAACACACGGTTGAACGCTTCAGGGTCCACAAACCGGACAGTCAGCAACACCGCATGCACGGCGATCGAAAAGCCGAGTGCTATCTGGAGGGTGCTGAAATTGCGCAGGTTCACGGGGCTGAATTATCGCTCGTGACTACCTCAGTTTCGCTGATGTCCACGGCAATGGCGATCGGGCCGGCGATCGGTTCGTCGTCTTCTTCCAACGCTTCGTCAGAAGCGGCTTCCTGCACGGCATCCAGCCGCTCCACCACCGTGCCCATGACGTCCAGCGTAATCTCGTCAATCTCGCCCAGTTTCACCCGCACGTGGGCGCCACGCGGCAGGTCTTTGGCCCCCAGCACCGGCAACACCAGGGGCATGTCGTCGGCGCGCACCATGTTTTCCTTGAACACGGTCCCGGTGATCTCGGCGAGGCTGTTTTGCTGGATGTATTTCAGCGTCCAGAACCGCTCCATTGCGCCCTGATAACCGTTGTAGGTTGAATACGCCGCGTCGAAGCTGGAGATGATCGAGAACAAGTCGGCGTCCTTCGGCTTGAACGGCGCCGCCAGCGCAGCCGTCTTGCCGTGGCGCGCACAGGCGATGATCTGCCACTGGTTCACCAGGTCGGTGTAGCGGCGTAGCGGCGAAGTGCTCCACGCATAACTTTTCACGCCAATGCCCGCGTGCGGCAGCGCCTTGGTGCCCATGCGCACTTTTACACCGGGTAACAATGACGCCTGGCTGCGGTAAATGCCAGGCACCCCCAGCTCGGCCATCCAGCTGCCCCAGGTGCTATTCGCCAGAATCATGGCCTCAGCCACGATCAGGTCCAGCGGTGCGCCGCGCTGGCGGGTGCTGATCTGAACCTGCTCGGTGCCCCTGGGCTCGGCACCGTCGTTGCCAACCAGCCTGAAGTTGTAATCCGGCCGGTTGAACGTCTCGGGTTTGCCCCGCACCACTTCCCTTTTAGCTTTCAGGTTTTTGGCTAGTTGATATAAAAATGATAGCTGCTCGCGCATAGCTGGCGAGGGCTGGAGGCCATTTTGATGCTCAAAATCAGGGTTTTCCAGCCATTCGGCGGTAACCACCGTGTCCAGCTTGTCGTGGCGCAGGTTGGCCGCAATCGGCACCCGCTCCAGCCGGGTTTCCGACTTTTTGATCTCCAGCGTGGTCGCATCCAGCGTGACATACAGCGACACGGCCGGACAGTCGCGCCCCTCCATCAACGTGTAGCTTTGCACCACCGCGTCGGGCAGCATGGTGATCTTGAAGCCCGGCATGTACACCGTGG
>Ga0116157_10004586_pt1 | contig 12890 bp, 11 predicted proteins | sample AD_UKC048_MetaG_FD_89882 | JGI IMG/M metagenome (GOLD analysis project Ga0116157, IMG submission 89882) | Active sludge microbial communities of municipal wastewater-treating anaerobic digesters from USA - AD_UKC048_MetaG | ecosystem: Engineered > Bioreactor > Anaerobic > Digestate | place: USA... | reverse complement strand
TCGGAAACCTATTTCCTGTCATTTATATCCAATTCGGATAAAAAAATACAGTTCTTTCGATGCAGTAAATTATCATGTCTGGGATATTTGCAAAGATGCTGTAATAATGGGAGAGAAAAATAATATCAAAATATTTGAGTTCCTTAAAGAAGCTTTGATTCGAAAATATGGAGAGGAATGGTACAAAGAAATGTGTATAGCAGCCAATTATATAATTGAAAAAAATATCAAATAATATCACAATAACTAAATTTCGTATCATCTAATTTGCTATATTTACACTTAAATATTTACAGACAGATAAAAAGAGCGATAGAAATCAACTATGAAAAAGACATTGATTATCTTAATGTTATTAATTTCAAGCATCTCATATTCACAATATCAGGTTGGTTTTGGAGTATTCCTTAACACTGTGTCACCTTTGAAAGCCGGAGAATTCACAACACCAGGAACTAATTCTGTAGAATTATCAATCAAAGCAGTATTACCGGACTACTCATGCTACGATATTATTGGAGGTTTCAGTAAAGATTATTTCAGATTTACAATTATGAAAGAAGTTCATCGTCAGTTGTTTTATCCTGTTGATCTGTATCTTGGACTTGGCTTTCATATAGGAGTTTGGAACAAAAACTATATGCTTCAATTTCCCGGATCAAAATTTTATGGTGGATTAGATGGCGACTTCGGTTTACAATTCACTATGCTGCCAATCTCTGTTTCTTTTGGATGGAGACCTGTATGGAGTTTTTTAGGAACGGATGGTTTTACATGGATAAAGCAAGTTGGAATAAGGTTTTGTTATTAATGATATGATATGAAAGTAAAAAAAATTAAACCATATTTATTGTTGTTTCTTATAACACAATGTTTTGTTTTGCATTCTCAGAATGAAGCATACAATCAACTGCAGGAAGCAGCCGGGAACACTTCGGTTTACATTCCTCCTGTTAACGGGCCTGTCGCAGTGGGTGAAGAAACCTCAGATTATAATAATTACAATAATAACGCACAGATTATTGCCAATTATCAATCAAAAGCTTATGACATTAACAATGATGGCGTATATTACCATAATTCAGGGAATTATAACAAGGCAATAAGATATTACAAAAGAGCATTATGGTATGATCCATATAACGAAACGGTGAGACAGAATCTAAAAAATGCAAGGGAAGCAAAAAATATTTATAGAGGGAACAAGAAAACAGCGACCCGTCAATACCGTCAGGATCAAAGGGAAATTGCTCAGAATCAAAACACACAAGATTCAAAACCGAATAACCAAAATGAGAATACACATAATAATCGAAGAGATTTAAATACCCAAAATTCTTTAGAAAACACCAATTCTGAAGCTAATTCTGAAGCTCTAAAAGCAAATCAAGAGCTTGAAGATTCGAAAGCAAAACTATCAGATTTAAAATTTAGCCTAGATAATACAAACAAATTATTAAAAATGTACTCTCAATCATTAATAAATAACACTGGTGAGTTGGATAGTTGGGCAGAAATGGTTGATAAAACATATCAAAACACTTTAAATGTTTCGAAAGAATATTTTTTAAATATGTTTTTAAAATACAGCTTATTGACAAATCTTGATCCTGAATACAGAGATGGTCCATACCAAAAACTTGAAGAATTATTAAAGAGTAATGACCCCAATATGAGTAGCTGGCTAACAAAAGAACTTACATCCCAAAATATTAACCCTAAAGATGTTGAGAAAATTGTTGAGTTGGTATTGCTAGGATACGATGCTGAAACTATAGGAAGTAAAATATTTTACGGATCATCAACAGATATCTTAACAAAGATGGATGCTGTTTTATTTGTAAATAGTGTTTTCGAAGCAGCAGATTGGGTTAGTTACGACAAACTAAAAGATGCATCATTGTTTAAACAAATGGCGGGAGTAAAAGGAATAACAAAACCGGGCGACTGGTTTGCTCAGGCTAAGGTAGTAGGTGAAGTTTATTCAGACTTGGTGGTTCAATGCGTAAGTTGGAAAAATATAAACGAGTTGGTTACAGATAATGAACAAAAATCACATAAGGTTGACGCACTCATAATTAAGCAGGAGCAAACTATAAAACAGATAAACTGCCTTGAAGAATGTATTAAGAATTCGGGTGGTGATTGTATGTATAAATGTACGGGTAAGACAAAACTGCATACTCCTCCCCCTTTTCCTGAATAGTTGAAAAACGGTTTTCATTTTCTTTCATATTACCTGAAGATAATTAAATCGCCCTTTCAGGGCTCAGTGTTACAGACTTATTTCAAGTCGATGCTACGCATCAACTTATAATAAATCAGGCTTTCAGCCTGAAAAATACTTGTTATAAACTCCCAATATAAAAGCCTGATTTTTGTCTATTACTCCCATTTATCAATATTCTTAAAATCAGGCTGAAAGTCTGATTTATTTTAAACATGAGGTAAAGCCTCATGTTTATATGCCTCAAGAAACGTAAACCCTGTAAGGGTGGCTTAAAAACAATTTAAAAACTCTGTTTTCTATCTTTTACCACTCTTTTTCCCAGGTATTGGTATATTGTTTTTAGCAATATATTCATTCCAGTCTTTGCACTTAGAATCTGAAACAAAACTATCACGTTGATAATAATGGCACATTGCAGCAGCGAGACCGTCAGTAGCATCAAGTTTTTTTGGTAATTCTTCGATTTTTAGCAATTTTTGAAGCATACCCGCAACTTGTTCCTTTGAGGCTGCACCAGAACCCGTAATCGCAAGTTTTATTTTTCGGGGGGCATATTCAAATATTGGTATTTCTCTTGTTAATGCTGCTGCAATAGCTGCTCCCTGAGCACGACCAAGTTTTAACATCGACTGAACATTCTTGCCCTGAAAAGGAGCCTCAATAGCAAGCTCGTCAGGTTTAAAACCATCAATAAGTTGCAATGTACGTTCATAAATATGCTTTAGTTTATTGAAATGCCCATCCATTTTATGCATATCAACAATACCAAAACCGACACATTCAATCATTTTCCCCTTTTCATGCACAACACCGTATCCCATAATGTTTGAACCCGGGTCAATACCTAAAATAATCCTATCTTTTAGCTGTTTTTTCATTATTGAGCTCCAGTTAATTTTCTTAAGTTTTTTCGTGCATCTACGGTAAAAATACTGCCCGGATACTCAGAGATTAATTTTAGGTATGCTTCTTTAGCGGCTTCTTTATTATTCAATTTTTCCTCAAGAAAGGCAAATCTGAACAAAGCATTATCAGCTAAAATATCATAATAGTATGTATCAGCTACTTGTTTAAAAAAATCTGCAGCTTTTACAAAATCTCCTCCTGCTTCAAATATCATTGCTTTTCTAAATAAAACATCATCTATCAATCCATGACTGGGATATAATGATACAATTGAATCAAGAGTTACAAAAGCTTTGTCGTATTGTTTCGAGAAAATGTAAAAATCGGCACGTGCAAAAATCTTCATTGTTGCTTCTGTTGTGTCTAAGTTATAATTATCCGAAATAAACATACTCAATTCCATTGCATCATTAGCAATCAATTTTGACGTGCTGGACTTTAAAACATCAAGTTGTGCCTGTGCCCATCTAAACTGTCCGGTATAATAAGCAAGTTTTGCTTTCTTATACCTTGCCTCATGCCCTACAGGACTTTCAATTGCAGCATTTTCAACTTGAGCATATGTCAGTATTGCATCCCACGGGTTATTGTTTAAAAAATAGATATCTCCTAATAACAGTTTTAATTGTAATTCCTGATCCGGTAAGAACTTTTTCTCGTTCAGATAGTTATTAATCAATTGAATTGATTCATCAAAATTATTTAGATAAAATGCTTTAATATTAACCAGAGCAAAAACAATCTTGTATGATTCCTTCCGGTAAACAATGCCCAGAGCTTCTTCAAGCATTGATTCCAGATTTATTAGTTCCTGAATATCGGGATGTAGTTTTGAGGTAGCTTTTACGTAAGTTACATTTAGGTTCTCTATATAAGCTGCATTATAATACGAATTTTCACTGCCCTTTGCAATTAAATAGGAAAACGCTTCCATAGCGAGATCATACTCTTCGCTATTAGACAGCATCAATCCAAACTCATAAATATCGCTTTCTCCTCCTCTTGATCTTTTATCATATGCAATCAATTGGTCCAAAGCAAGTTTATACCTACCTGTTTGTGAATACTGCCAAATCAACAATTTATTAAATATTTGCTTTTGTGGATTTTCCTGTATCTTCTGAATAATTAAAGTTTCAATTATTTGATCTAAACTTTCATCAATATCGTTTGCTGTAATATATTGCAGCCGAGACTGAATTGTCGGCAAAGCCTGAGGATTTTTATCCAGATACAGTAAATAATATTGCATCATCCTCTCGTAATCACGTTGAATATAGAACAGATTACCCAACTCCAGACTAAAATCAGAATTAGTCAGTTTTTCTCCTGACAGATATGTTTTTTCAGCAAATGAATATTGGCGATAATATATAAATGCTGAAGCTGCTCCCAAAATGTTGTTTCTGTTTGTTTTAACAAGTTCAATTACTGAATTGAATTCTTTTTCCGCTTCTTCGAAACGATTTGAAGAATAATAAACCATTCCAAGATCAATTATTAAATAAAAATCGGTTTTGTTTTTCTTTTTTTCCTTTTTCAAAAAGCTTTCTGCTGTATTGTAATCCTTCAATTCTGTCAGACATCTCAAATAATAATCCCTATTATTTTTATAACCTGTTTCATTATATAATTTTTCATAAATTACAGCAGCTTTATCATATTCCCCGTTCTGATAGTACTTTAAGGCTAATTGAGCATCTTCATTCTGAGAGAACAGATTAATACTATTGCAGAAGACGCATCCAACAATTATGACCAAATATTTAAAAATACTTTTCTTCAAATTCTTTTTTTAGATTTACGATCATTGATGATAAGTCTTGTATTTTTCTGCATGAATTCGGGCAAATTCCAATTTTGAATTAATTAGTAATTCAATTTCACTAAGAATTGAATCTTCCGTATGAATATAAGTATCTATCTCCTCATCAGTAAACAGATCTTTATCAATATCATGCCTTAGATTAGTGATCTGTGATTTGGATAAGTTCAAAGCCTCTGACAACTGAGCAAGATGAAGTGAATGCAATTTCTTAAAACATTTGTCAACTGTACCATAATTATATATTAACTCCATTATAGAGTCTGTCCTTTCATAATTTGGTGGCAATGATTCGAAAAAGGCAATGTATATTTTTGTAGTATCATAAATCTTTTTATAGGCTTCTACTTGAGGATCAGACAATTTATTTTCTAGCACTTCAATTCTCTGTAACATTAAATCTGTTTTTTCTAATCCTTCCTTTTGCTTTTCACTTTTACAAGCGAAAAAAAAGATGCAAAGGAGTATTATTACAAATAAACTTTTTTTCATCATAATTTATTTAGTTATCCATGTAAATCCTGTATATTTATGTAATACTGCCGGAATCTGAATTCCCTCATCCGACTGATAGTTTTCGATTATAGCTGCCATTATTCTTGGTAATGCTAAAGCACTTCCATTTAAGCTATGAGCAAGTTTTGTTTTTTTATCATTTTCAGGTCTGTATCTTAGTTTCAGACGATTAGTCTGAAATTCTTCAAAATTTGAAACTGAGCTTACTTCGAGCCATCTTTCTTGTGCAGCAGAATATACTTCGAAATCGAAAGTCAGTGCGGAGGTAAAACTTATATCTCCACCACAAAGTCTTAATATACGATAAGGTAATTCCAATTTTTTCAATAATCCTTCAACATGATCTTTCATTTCTTCGAGAGCAATATATGAATCTTCAGGCTTGCGTATCTGAACAATTTCAACCTTATCAAACTGATGCAATCTATTCAGTCCTCTTACATGGGCTCCCCATGAACCTGCCTCTCGTCTGAAACAAGCAGAATAAGCCATGTTTTTTATTGGAAAATCCTTTTCGGACAAAATCATATCCCTATAAAGATTTGTAACAGGGACCTCTGCAGTCGGAATTAAATAAAAATTATCTACCGTAACATGATACATCTGTCCTTCCTTATCAGGCAACTGTCCTGTACCAAAACCGCTGTCTTCATTTACGACCAGAGGAGGTAATATCTCAGTATATCCTGATTTTTCAGCTTCGTCGAGAAAGAAACTTATTAGTGCACGTTGAAGTTTTGCTCCTTTTCCTTTGTAAACAGGAAAACCTGCACCGGTAATTTTTGTTCCCAGTTCAAAATCAATAATATCATATTCCTTTATTAAATCCCAGTGAGGTTTTTTTATCTTTAAAGCCGGTATTTTTCCTACTTCTTTCTCAACTATGTTATCATTTTCACCTTTACCCTTTGGAACAGATTCGTGAGGTAGGTTTGGCAACAAAACAATAAGGGAATTCAACTCCTTTTCAGCTATTGCGAATTTTGACTCTAGATCTTTGATCTGATCTTTTAATTCAACCGTTTCAAGCTTGGCAGCTTCGGCTTTATCCTTTTTCCCCTGAGCGAACATCTGCCCAATTGATTTTGAAATTTCATTTAAACGATTTTGAAGATTATCTTTATTTAATTGAAATTCTCTTCGTTGATCATCACACTTGATAATACTATCAACAATTTCTTTAGCATCAAAATTCTTTATTTTTAGTCTTTCGATAACTTTTTCCTTATTCTCTCTAATCAGCTTTAAACTCAACATATAATAAATATTTAACGATGCGAATTTACAAATTTCCCATGAATTTTTTATATAAAACTAAAAAACAAAAAAGCCTGTCAAATAAACAGGCTTTTCAAATTAGCAATGTATATTGTTATTCAGTTTTTTTAGGTTTTGCTGTTTTAGCTGCTGGTTTTTTAGTCGTTTTAGCCTTTGCTGCTGGTTTTTCCTCTGTTTTAGCAGTTGCTTTCTTTTCAGTTTTTGCTACAGGTTTCTTTGCAGTTTTAGTTTCCTGTTTTTTCTCTGCTTTTACAACTGGTTTCTTTTCAGCTTTGGCTTCTGTCTTTACCTTTACTTCTGCCTTTTCAACAGGTTTTTCAGCTACCTCAACAACTATGGGTACAGGGATTTCTTTTTTTGCTTTTGCAACAGGTTTTTGTTCAGCAACAACTGTTTCATTAGGCAAAATAGATACATAAGATCTATTATCTCTTTTTTTCTGGAAAAGTACTTTACCATCAATAAGAGCAAATAAGGAATGATCTCTGCCAATTCCCACATTTTTACCCGGGTGATGTACTGTTCCACGTTGACGAACAATAATATTTCCAGCTACTGCCTCCTGACCTCCGTATATTTTTACTCCAAGTCTTTTACTTTCTGAATCACGACCGTTACGCGAGCTACCGGCTCCTTTTTTATGTGCCATTTTCTGATATAATTATTAAGCGTTAATATCCTGTATTTCAATCTCAGTCATCTCCTGACGATGTCCGTTCAGTTTCTGATATCCTTTTTTCTTCCTTTTCTTAAAAACAAGAACAGTATCAGATTTACATTGTCTGATAACTTTTGCAGATACACTAGCTTTTGCTATGACCGGTGTTCCAACTGTAATCTTATCTTCATTATCCAATAAATATACCTTATCAAACTTTACTACACTACCATCCTCATTTTCTAAACGGTTTACATAAAGTTTCGTTCCCTTCTCAACCTTAAACTGTTGTCCTGCTATTTCAACTATTGCGTACATTTTATAAATTGTTATTATATAATCTTAATTTCAAAAATTTTCGGACTGCAAATGTATGAAACATTATTTAAATTACAAAAGAAATTTTTTATTATTTTTTATCCCTTGCTAATAGTGATGAAAATCATGAGGAAATTATCTCGCATCAGCAATAAAAAGCCCTTTTTTATATTAAAAGTTATATTCTTTCAAATGCTATTTTTAGCCATAAAATACTAAAATATCCAATTAGCAGTTATATCTTTGTAAAAAAATAATTATTGAAAAGAACAAAATTAATATTATTGTTTCTTTTTTTTCAGGTAGTTCTGTTACATGGTCAAAAAGAATTACCCTTAAATCTGCCCAAACTGGATAATCAGATTGCTCATTTTGGTTATTCGTTGGGATTAAACACCATGGACTTCATCATTAGGCCATCAGATTTATTTTTACCATCTTTTGACACTGTTTATTCAGTTGAAGTAGGTCGTTATGTAGGTTTTAATATAAATATGATCGCAAATTTACGTTTGGCAAATTATCTGGATGTAAGATTTTTACCGGGATTGATATTTGGACAAAGAAATCTTGAATACAAGTACATAAAAAACGGAGAGTATTGGCTTCATAATATGATGATAGAATCCACTTTTCTCGACTTTCCAATATATTTGAAGTACAGAGCAGCAAGAATAAGTAACTGGAGACCATTTATTATTGGCGGTATTTCAGGTCGAATTGATCTTGCATCACAAAAGAAAATAAATCCTGCAGAACAGCCAAAAATTAGACTTAGACCTTTAGATGCTTATTATGAAGTTGGTATTGGAGCTGACTTTTTTCTTGAGTATTTTATGTTTGGAATCGAATTAAAATCATCATGGGGAATTTTCAATGTCGTACAATATGACAACACGCAATTCAGCGAATATTACAAAAGATTAAATTCTCATATGATAATCTTAGCTTTCCATTTTGAAGGCGGTAAGATTGATAAAATTAAATGGTGGAATTAAATCATGATAAAAGAAGCTGATTTCGTTTTCTATCCAGAGGAACTTTTTAACGAAGAATATGTCTTACAAACTCTTTCAGATAAATTTAACATTCCAAAAGAAGTAATAAAGTCTTTCAGAATAATTCGCAAATCAATTGATGCCAGAAAGAAAGTCAAGTATAATGTCAGAATACAATGCATAAGTTTGTCTGAAGTTTTTCCTGAATTAACCAGTGAATTTGATTTTAGAGATGTAAGCAAATCTAAATCAGTAATAATCGTAGGTGCAGGTCCTGCAGGATATTTTGCCGCACTAAATTGTTTGCTTACCGGTTTTAAACCGATAGTAATTGAGCGAGGCAAATCTGTTGAAGAACGTAAACATGATATTTCCAAAATAAATAGAGGTTTAAATCTTAATCCTGAATCCAATTTTGCTTTTGGAGAAGGTGGTGCCGGAACATATTCTGATGGGAAACTGTACACCCGAAGTAAAAAAAGAGGGGATATTTATAAGATCCTTCAACTTTTACATTATTTTGGAGCTGATGATGATATTTTAATAAACTCTCATCCTCATATAGGTACGGATAAACTGCCGGGGATAATGAAAAAAATACGCGAAAAAATTGTAAGTTCCGGCGGAGAAATTCATTTTAATTCGAAAGTAACAAAACTCATCATTGAAAAAGATAATATTAAAGGCATCGAGTGTGAAGATGGGAAATTGTATAGCTCTGATTTTGTAATCCTTGCAACAGGTCATTCGGCGCGGGATGTATATTATTTTTTAGAAAATCAAAAAGTTATGATTTCCGAAAAGGGTTTTGCCATGGGTATAAGAGTAGAGCACCCTCAAACCCTCATTGATAGCATTCAATATAAAAGAAAAGAACGAGGCGAATTCCTCCCACCCGCGAGTTACAATCTTGTTAAACAAATTGATAATAGAGGAGTGTATTCATTTTGTATGTGCCCTGGGGGAACCATTGTTTGTTCGGCAACTGAAAAAAATCAGATTGTAGTTAATGGCATGTCAAACTCCAGAAGAAATTCATTATACGCTAATTCGGGAATAGTTGTTGAATTGCAGCCTGAAGATTTCTTGACATATTCCAAAAATAAAGTGTTTTCAGGTTTGGAATTTCAAAAACAAATCGAGGATATGGCCTTTGTAAATAGTGCATCAGGATTGCAAGCTCCTGCACAAAGACTAAGTGATTTTGTAAGCGAGAAAATTTCACAAGATATTCCAGAATCATCCTATCATCCTGGATTGATAAGCAGTCCATTGCATTTTTGGCTTCCCGAAATTATCAGTCAAAAACTACAAAAAGCCTTTAAAGAATTTGACAAACAAATGAGAGGATTTATTACAAATCAAGCGATTGTTGTAGGAGTTGAATCCAGAACCAGCAGTCCTATAAAAGTACTTAGAGATCCAACAACTTTTCAAAGTGTAAATATCAAAGGATTATATCCCTGCGGAGAAGGCGCTGGATACGCCGGAGGAATTGTTTCTTCTGCTATTGACGGTATGATGGCTGTAAATAAAATCAACGAAATTATAAAGCATTGAAGTAAGTAGGTTATTGCGTGGTTTGCTTTCTTACAAATCAGAATCAAAATGTATTCTTTGCAAATTTTATTAAAAGTTGAGAAATAGTAGTCAACCATATTAGCTTCGCTGAGCTAAAGGTTCAGGCATTAACACTCATTCCTTCACAAACCACCCACTCCAACTCTCTTCAGCACTAACAATTCTCACAAAATAATTACCAGCCTTTAATTGCTTTACATCAACAGAATTTTCCCAGCCCAACAACTCATTTGTAATTAGTTGGCGACCAAGGTTATCATAGATTTCAACCCTTACATTTTTTGTGTTTTCTGGTAAATTAAAGTACAGAACATCTTTCGCTGGGTTCGGATAAACCACAATTTCAAGCTCTTCAGTAAACTGCTCCACAGCACTCCCCCCACACTCACAATCCTCAACTACACAGCCACAACTATCGGTTTTTACAAGCCACATAACTTGAGGTTCAAAGGCAACACCTGCCATGATAAAGCCGCTGTCTTGTGTTTGTCTTATTGATAATAAAGATCTATCTCCAATTGAGCCTTCAGCAGAATAGTAATGTTTTGAAATACTATCCCCATCAGATGACAAATGAAATAAACCAACATTCCTATCATCTTTAATTGTTGCCCATATACTACCATCACTAGCGACTGTAACAGTAGCTAAACTAGTATATTCAGCTCTAATACCATATTGTTTATTCCATATCTCATTAAAATCAGAATCCAATTTGATAATATTATATTTTCTATTGTAAAAAGATGCAGAAATTGGATCTGTTACATAGGATGTTAGAGGTATGATATATTCGTTATCGGGAGTTTTTACAATACTATGAATAGTTCCATCAGGATAAAGGGAATTACCATAATTCTTAGTCCATTGTAGATTCCCATTTGCATCTGTCTTTAAAAGATATCCATTACCATTACCCAGACCTCTGGTATCTCCACCAATCAAATAACCGTCATCACCTGTTTCAATAATACATAGTCCCATATCTCTAGCGCTTGTCCCATACTTTTTATACCACAGCATATTGCCCTCGCTATCAGTTTTTACAAGTAAAACATCTCCATCGGGATCGTCCTCATCATGAGTGCCAACGCAAGCATAGCCTCCATCTGTTGTTTGAATATGATTGTAAAATACCGTAAAGTTGGCATTGTCGAAGTATAGCTTTGTCCATAATGTGTCGAAGTTCTGGTCGAATTTCATTAACATGCATGCATTAATGGTATCATTATTTTGTGAACCGGCTAATGAATAACCTTCATCGCTGTTTTCAATCAACGAATTACGAGTTCCATGGTAATAGTTATAAATTTCGTTTCCATAACTTTTAGTCCAAACTGTATTGCCTTGATAATCAACGTGCAATAAGATAATTTTTACCTTACCTGTGGGGTTTTCCAATAACCTTCCTCCACCTAGTGCAACATATCCTTCATTGTATTCAATGATGTTACGTAAATCCGCCAAATGGAAATCATCATAAACTCTATTGAAAATATTAGCTTGTCCGTTTGAAACATAGACAGCACAAAAAATTAAATATATTGTAATGGTAATTGTTTTCATACAAAAAAGTACAAGGGGATTTTCATCCCTTTGTACAAAATTACTAAATATTACTTTATAACGCTAATTTGTTTTGTAAACTCACCAATCTTTAAAATATAGTTGCCTTCACTAAGTTGTGAAACATCAACCTGTTCAACACCAAAACCATTTCGTATAGCTTGCGTTAAAACAAGTTTACCTTCGATATTGTAAATGTCAATTTTGCTTACAGGGCTTTCTTTAAGAATTAAGTATTCTATCCAAATCTCAATATTGGCAGGTGTTGGGTAAACTTCAATTCCATTATTGATAATATGCTGCTCCACCGCACTGCCCCCACAATCACAATCCTCTACAATACACCCACAACTATCGGTTTTTACAAGCCACATTACTTGGGGTTCGTAGGCAACTCCTGCCATAATAAAGCCGTTGTCGGGAGTTTGTTTGATTGCGAGTAACCACTGTTCAAAAATAGAGCCTTGTGCTTCGTAGGTAATTTGTCTGATACTATCTCCCGATGCAGTTAAGAATAGCAAACTGCTTACGCTAGGCTCGTCTTGTGGTCCGTCAATTAGTATTGCAGCAAGTTCACCATTTTGAGTCTCGACAATAGAACCAATACCGGTTTGAGAGCTAGGTGAGCCATAAAGTCTATACCAAACATCATCATAGTTGTTGTCAACTTTTTTTACTGTTCCCTTCTTTTGTTCTGGAATGATTTCTGTGCTTATTATGTATAAAGTTTCACTGGCAGTAAATATATAACCGGAATCAAGAGTTTTAATTATATTTGAAACTCCCCCATCCCTATAAATTGGACTTCCATAATTTTTTGTCCATTCCAAATTCCCTACACTATCTGTCTTAACTATATAGTTGTCTCCGTTGCCAAAAGATGTTCCACCGCCAATTAAAAAGCCTTTATCAGGTGTTTCAATAATACAAACACCTAAATCTCTTCCACTCGTCCCATACTTTTTATACCACAGCATATTGCCCTCGCTATCAGTTTTTACAAGTAAAACATCT
>Ga0116157_10004584_pt1 | contig 12897 bp, 9 predicted proteins | sample AD_UKC048_MetaG_FD_89882 | JGI IMG/M metagenome (GOLD analysis project Ga0116157, IMG submission 89882) | Active sludge microbial communities of municipal wastewater-treating anaerobic digesters from USA - AD_UKC048_MetaG | ecosystem: Engineered > Bioreactor > Anaerobic > Digestate | place: USA... | reverse complement strand
TCCAATACTTCATGCCCTTGCTCCATGAGAAGCTGTTTTTCCGCCTGGACTACAACGTCCTCACCTCCTGTTTCGGCATAGTAATTATGTACAATTAATATTTTCATATCCCTCTTCAGAGAAACTTCGGAATTTTAATACAGCTTTTAGATGATATTAATGGACAACATGGCAACAGCATAATTCAGGGTATGCATTCTTCCTGAATAGCTGAGTCATAAATCTTTAGTATTCTCTCGGCCTTGATTTTCCAGGAGGCATCGATAGATACTTTCCTCCGTGCTTCTTTCCCCATGGCATCTGCCAGCGCCCTGTCACCCGCTAAGGTACAGAGCGCATCTGAAATATCCCGGATAACCTGATCCGGATTCTCTGCCTTGATTTTAAATCCAGTTTCTTCATTGACTTGAAGGGCAGGACCTGCCAGATCAAGGCAGATGACTGGCAGGCCACCTGCCATTGCCTCTGCACAGACCCATCCGCCGGAATCATGCAAACTGGGATGTATAAGCAGGTTACACTTGGCAAATTGCTCCCAAGCCTCCCGTCTTGGCAGAAAACCCCAAAACTTTACTTTATCAGCAATTCCCAGGCCTTCGGCCAAACTCGTCAAATGAGATTTGGCAGGCCCCTCTCCAATCAACCAATACTCGCTTTCCGGAAAACCATCCAGAAAATCCCTGAAAGCTTTTATTGCCAGGTCAAATCCTTTCCAATGCAACAGATTACCGAGGCTGAGAATTCTAAATGGATTGCCCTGGTACCTTGGCAATCCAGCCAACCACTTGATCTCACTTTCTGGCAGCGCCACCTGCGAAATAAGATGAACATTCATGGCCCCAAGTTTAGTAAGCCGGCATGCGGTTTCCGGAGTAGTCGCCAAAGCAGCACTTGCAGATGCAGCCACTTTACGTACGATACAGCTGATTTCAGCAACTTTGCAGGCAGCCCGCCGAAAATATTCAAACAAACGGTCCCGAAGAGAAAAGAGGGCAAAAAAGAGAGCGGGGGTTGTATCGCCTCCTCCCACAGGCCCCCAGACGAACGGGACAGGCAAGAAGGCCATAAAGCTAGGCAGCCAGTAGTTTACTAATGTCACATGGTGAATCACATCAAATGCAATCCTCTGGTTCAATCGTTTTGCCTTGAAATAAACGATCACTTGCCAGAGTAGATAATAGAAGCGCTCGCCGCGCCCGCCGCGTTTGAAAATAGACGACAATAGCGGAAAATTGGCATAGATCCAGTGTACATTCGGCAGCGGTTGCGTCCGCAAAGATGCTTCTATTGTATGCCTGTTTTCTGCCCGTGTTATCGCCCATACATCGTGAAATCGTGAAATGTGGTAGACCCAATTCCAGCCGACCCCGGGTTCGGACCCTCTCTGCGGTTCACAAGCATACGCGGAGATGAGTATTTTAAGTCGTTTCATCAGCGCATCCCATTCATCTCTTTTTAATTTTAAAGTAATTAATAATTATTAAGTTATGGATGCGACATGTATACGTCTTAATGGTCAAATGCAGTCTTACTGGATTTGAGCTTGAAGGACAGGATCGTGACGATCAAGAGCATTAGAATCAGGGCAGGCAAATTATTTTTAAGGAAAATGGGCTTGTGGGTACCAGGAAAGAGAGTCATTGAGTAGGCCAGTGAAAAGATAAAGAGCATGCCATTACTCAACAGACTACTCCGCTTAGTTAACGCACCAGCCGACAAGGAAATTACAGCTTTCGACAAAAACAAGGCGGCTGGAATGGTAAGAACCGTTAAAGTGTAATCATGGCTTACTGAAGGAATAAGCAGTGCGCCAAGTGAACATGCAACCCAGAGGAAACTATCGGGACCTCTGCTTCCCATTCGAAACGTCCTGATTAGTATCAGTACTATACAGCTAGCCACCACCAAAAGCAGGACCAGCTGCAGGATCGTTTCGTTGGACCTGACAAAACTGATGCCTTTTTCCGCAGTTAATAATGCAGTTTTTGAAACGAAAGACAGTATGGAATGATTACCTGACCACACATAGGGCATGAGAGTTTGCGATTTGATCGCAGCGATAAAATCACCAAATATTTCCAATCCGAGAGCGAAGAGAAGGGCCAAGTTTACGGATATTAACGACAGAAACCTTTTTATGTTATTTTTCCAATCGTGCCAGTCCTCCACAAACAAGACTAAAAATATAAGCGGGTAAACCTTTAGTTGAACAGAAAATATAAAAAGCAAATATGCCAGAAAGCGATGTTTGTTGCTTTTATGATATATATGGATACCAAAAAAGCAAAATGCTATGGCGATTAGGTTGAACTGGCCGCGCTCAAGCTCAAACTGCAGGCCGTAGGATATCAAGCCTGTGAGCAGGATCAATATCCAAAGCGCAAGGACTTGCCGATTTCTTCGCTGCGTGTTCAGGAACGTAAATCCAAGCAGCAAGTAACAGGTAACAGTTATAATGCTCACTATTTTGTATGCAAACGAAAAAGGCAGAAGCAGCAGAGGCGCAAAAAACACTATAGCCAACGGAGGGTATAAATTAGAGCGTATATACGGCGTTTCACCGTGAATAAACAATGAATCGCAGTAACTTAACATCAACTCCAGGTCACACCCGATCGTTTCGCCATGGGGTATATATTTATGAAACTGCATTATTCCTGATGATAAAAATATTGGGTAAAAAAAGAATAATAAATAGGACAAAAGGAAAGCAAAATAAATCCAGTACACTGGTGGAACTTTTAAGATTGCACTAGTGGTTGAGCGTGGTATTATACTATTCATTGCCAGCAAAATCCTCCGTACTGAATGGGTACTTAACAGGTCCAGGATGCTACGAGAAATGAATGCGCTTTAGCCCGTAGGTAAAATAGCGCCACTTTTTAAGCTTGATAACATTGTTTTTAATTTTTTTACGTGCACTATCCGGCAGCCAGGCAAAAAGAAAATAAAACGTGAACCTGTTTTTACACCAAAGCGAAGTGATGTTTTTAATATAGTATCTTCTGAAAGCTTTATAATTTTCTGACCAAAACAATGCGTCTGCAACTCTGCAAGGATAAGGATTAGGGCGGGTCAAAACTGCGGGTTTGGATGATGGGAAAAATTCATGTCCGCCATTTAGCCTTCTCAAATGATTATTGTGGGCGATCTTCAGATAAAAATCCGTCGCAGAACTCATTGCCGAGTCCTGGCGCAAGCGATAGTGATAAAGAATTTTATCTAACTTGATAAAACGAGCATTACTCTCCAGTAAGCGCAAGTATAGATCGTAATCCTCTGAATCCCGGTAGAACGGATTAAAAGTCCCAACGGCCAACAGCACGTTTTTATTAAAGGCAGTAGCGCCATGGCAGATTGGATTGATGCCTATTTCGAGCTTTTCAACGAGATTGATGGGCTTTGTGAATGCACATATCACGGAGTCATCTTCAGCGATAACCTCGTAGTTGGAAGTAATAACATCTGCTGTGGCCCTCTCAAATGCAAGCTTGAGTCTGGAAAGACGATCAGGCTGAGAGAGGTCATCGGAATCCTGCAGGACGATGTATTCGCTGCTGGCCAGTCCGATGCCCGTGTTCTTGGCCGCGGCCGGTCCTGCGTTATTTTGGGTGATGACCCTGACTCTGGAATCAGTGCGCGCATAGGTATCCAGGATTTGCGGTGTCTTGTCTGTTGAACCATCGTCAATAATAATATATTCGAAATCCATGAAAGTCTGCCCCAGGATACTCTCAATGGACTTGGCGATAAAGCGTTCATCATTATATACTGCTGTCACTACCGTGAGGCTCATTTCATACCCACTTCTGCAGCAGGCAAAAGTCCGATAATCTCGCATATTTTAACGTAGCGATGGAACCAAGTGTGCTCTGCCAGGCACCGGGCCCGGCCTGCTGCAGCAATTTCTGCGGCCTCGTCTTCATGTACCAGATAGTATCTGATCAATTCCAAAAGCTCATCCCTGCCCTTATAACAAACGATTTCCTTACCAATGTTAAAATGCAATGCCAATTCAGCGTTGTATGAGGTCACATAGAGACCGCCACCGCACATGGGAATATCAAAATCCCGATTTTTCAGGTTCGTGATCTGTTCAGAAAATCCGATACCTCCCATACCCAGGCAGATTTTGCTACGGTTTAGTATTTCCGGGATGCGGCTTTCCGGAAGGGGACCATTGATCCATCCTCGACCATAGGCCTGTACTTTAATGCCATTTTTTTGCAGGTATCGGACAAGACCCTCGCGATAGCCGTAATTCTGCCCGATGAAAGAGACATCAATATCACGGTTTGTCTTTACCGGGAACAAATTTGTGGCATTTGTCCCCTCTGGCAAATAAACCGGCCTTCCCCCCTCTGCAGCAATCCATTCGCAGGTTGTTCGGCTTGTAGTCCAGGAAAGATCAAACAAATTCACCAGGCTCTTCTGACCGCTAAAGTGCGGACCCAGACTGATTCCTGCCCAAGAGTGTTTAAAATCCAGGCACATGTTGACCAGGGGTACACCCACGTTGTCATGAATAGTTTGTAAAAACTCCGGACTGATGTCTTCTCCCGTGGTATAAAAAAAGATCCAGTCGATCGGGTGCTGCTGATGAATTTTGTATATCCTGTCCAAAACTGCAGCGCCTCCATCATTCAGCCGGGATGGAGAATCATTTCCAACCAGATCAGCGTCCAAATCGCCAGGAGTGCAACAATCCAGTATCGAGACGGGACCCAATGCAGACAAACCAGTCAGAAGCTGTTCGTGCCAACTGATCATCGGCATGAAAGCCAGAGTGTGAATTTCACCGACCGACTTGGCTGCGACTGGAGTTTTCACAGCGACCCTCTTGCGTATATCGGGTACCAGGTGTTCAAGAGAACAGCCATCAGATTGCGAGCGGGCAATAGAATGGTAGTGCTCCCGCCAGAAACGGTATCGCCGCTCCATGAGCAGAGCACGACACCTGATATACCACACGCAACGATTCAGATGGAGTGCTGTAGCCCAATAATCGATCTTATTCACAAGCGAACTTTTCAGTCTATTCTGTCGGACAAGCAGCTTCACTATATTCCCCATCGATTTGCCAATACTCGACTTGCCACATTTGATTGCTCTCTATCGTAAGCAAGGCAAAGGGTATCATGGCCAGTCCGGTAGCATCATTAAAGCCCGGCCCATTGATCGTTCTCAGAAGGTGAAAAATTAATACTACGAATACGAATTCAAATAACAAATTCCCTGTCTTGGTATAGAATTTTAGAGAAGACAATATCGCTCTCAGGACCAATAACAAAAACAGAAATGTACCGACCGATCCGGTAAAAATAAGGAAAAATGGCCACATTGTATCCCCCATCCAGGATCCTGATATCTCCGCCATCCGGACCATCTCTGTTTGTGAAAAACCGGTGCCTAAGAGCAATATATCCCTCGTCCCCAGGCTAATCGTATCCCAAGCACGGTTCATCAACTCAACCCGGTAAAAAAAGGAACCATCCTGTAAAAGACCCGATTCCAGGGAAGAGTATCGTGAGAGGAAATATGCCAACTGATCAGGAAACATTCTTGAGATGACCATCAGGCATGCAGCAGTAATAATCCCAACCAAAGCGATGGCTGCTATTTTTTTAATTAGCGCCGAATTCGAATACACGATATTTACAGCAATGAGCACGATCACAATAAATGTGAAATTCAGCACGTCGCCTCGCGTGAATGTAAAAAACAGGACGATGAGAGATAAAAAGACATTCAGAAGGATGATCCATTTTTGAATTCCCAAATACTCTTTGTTAAAAAACAAGACCAGAGATAACAAGAATACATATCCGTATAAAATGGGTACAGTCAGGAGGTCACGATAAAAGGTTCGTGTACCATCCTCAATAACTATCCAGGGATCGAATGGAAAGACTTGGAAAATATTTGCGGAATTCAGAATATACAAAACCGATGAAAGCGCATTGATGTAAAATACTGCGTTCACAGCCTGGATAAATTGCAGTTTGGTCACCGAGGCAAAGATTCTGGTGAAGCAATAATAGTAAAGCGGAATATAGATAAATATGCGGAAAATGCTGAAGACCCGCCAACTGAAACCCAGTTTAAGAACTGAAATGAGAAGAAGTATTAAAAGATAACCAGCATAGAGTGCCAGAAGCCTGTTCCAGCGGGCATTTTTCATCTCAGGTCTGGCCAGGGATAGAGCCAACCACAGATAAGCAACCATAAGAATATCTCTGGTGGCAGCCAGACCGCCAAAAGAGAACATATTCGGATCGATATAGGCTCCTGGACCTTGAATTACGGCAAAAGGAAAGATCAGATAATACAGATGATTTCGCCTGCCTAGTATGAAGGAGAGGATCATATAGACTATGAGTATGAACCAGGAATACATTTCTAAAAACCTGTGATTATCTGATAACTGAAATGAGTCGCTTTTCTCATCCTGTTGATGAGCAGGCAAAATACTATTTTGTTATTCATTTGTCAATTATTAAGTTCTACATGAGTGCAGGATTTGTCGCGTAAAAGAAAAGATCTCCGGTGTCAATAAAACTTGGCAGCAAAAGGTGTTTTTGATCTTTGACCGCAGACAGTTCCGGTAGCATAATAATTGTAAAGATACAGGCTAACTATAAAAACAATACCTGGTCATGGGGCAGCTAAAACTCGTTCTTTTAGTCGCTCCCGCAAGTACGGGCTGAAAGGTAGTATGGACAACAGAATAGCAAATCTCGCACGAGGCCATTGGCCTTTTATTCTTGTTCTGGCCGCATACTGGCTATCCGTTATTTGCCTGGTCGTTTATTCAATGCAGCTGACTGAAGGAAACCTGATCTATGCCCTGGATGATAGTTATATACATATGTCCATGGCGAAAAACGCAGCAGTCCACGGTGTCTGGGGAGTAACACGTTATGGTTTTTCCTCCTCCACCTCATCGCCCTTGTGGACTTTATTACTTGCTATCAATTATGTCCTTTTTGGTGTAAACAACTTGTCTCCCCTACTCCTAAATCTTTTCTTTGCCTCGTTGACGGTGCTTTTGTCTTATCGCTATCTAAAACAAAACATTAATAGTCCTTTTACTGTTTTCTTAATCCTATTAGCTGCGGTATTTGCTGCTCCTTTGCCAGCGTTGACCTTGGTTGGCATGGAACACATACTGCATCTTTACCTCTCACTCGGTTTTCTGATACTGGCAGTAAAGAACGTTATTAATGAAAATTACAGGATTGATAAGTCTTTTCGATTGCTCTTTGCGTGTTCCGCTCTGTTAGCAATGGTCAGATATGAAGGGCTCTTTATCATTTTCATGATTTGTGCCGTCCTGCTAGTGAGGAGAAAAAGGATTCACGCTGTATTACTCGGTGCAGCAGGACTGATGCCTGTGCTTTTTTACGGCCTTTGGTCCATGGCAAATGGTTGGTATTTTTTCCCTAATTCACTGCTGCTAAAGGCACAACTTCCAAATTCCAGTCACACAGGATTACTCGAAGAATTGGGAAGAGGGGCAATCAGAGTCCTGCATTCCGAAAAATGCTGCCTGTTCCTGTTGATCGCAGCTTTACTCCTGATCATTGTACACTCAATTAAGAAACCACGAACCAACGATTCTGCAAAATATGCACTAGTAATTTACAGTGGTAGCCTGCTCCTGCACTTGCAGTTCGCTTCAACAGGTTGGTTTTTCAGGTACGAAGCATATTTAATCTACCTCGGAATTATTATCATCAGCATCACGGTGAAAGAGTACCTGACCTGGCAACACATCAATAGTATTGTGAATGATAAATTTTTGCACAAGGCTGCGTTTACCTGCCTTTTTATCTTTCTCTGTTATCCTTATATTATCAGATCCACAAGCTCCTTGTGGGGTGCGCCCAAAGCTAGCAGGAATATCTATGATCAACAATATCAAATGGGCCTTTTTTTAAGACAATACTTCGAATATAAAGCATGTGCTCTGAATGATATCGGTGCAGCGACCTATTTAGCGGACATCCAACTTGTGGATCTTTTTGGACTCGGCAGCCTTGAATCGGCTAGATTGAAATTGAATAATAATTTTACTACCAGCGAAATACATAACCTGACATATCAAAAACACGTTCAAGTAGCTGTTGTCTATGATTCCTGGTTCCGGCATGAAACAAAAGCCGGAATACCTCAGGAATGGATCCGTGTTGGTCGGTGGCGCATTCCAGAAAATGTGATATGTGGCGATGACACTATTGCATTCTATGCTGTCGAACCTTCTGAAGCCGAAAGCCTGAAACGAAATCTTAAACAATTTAGATCATTATTGCCAATGGATGTTCAGCACATTGAAGAGAATCGATGAAAGCATATTGGCTTTAGTCCAGAAACGGGTATTCACCAACCACAATTGCCCTGGGCTGTTTAAGGCCTCACTCAGAATCAGCAGCATACATGATCAGCTCTTGCAGGATTCAACTGGCTCACATTAAACCGTTCCGCTTACTTCCATAAGATTTAGCAGTCGCTGTGCTTGCCTTTCCAGGTCCAGATTTTCCAGTACGTATTCCCTTGGAGAAAGATCACCCAGTACATCCATCATTTGCTCGAGCGCAGCGGGCAATGCTGCGATGTCAGTTATTTTCATTCCACATCTGTTGTCGAAATAGGGAGCAGAAGTAACCTCTATCTTTTTTAATATTTCAGCAAACGGATAGTATGGAAAGTTTTCCATCTGGTAAAATGAGGTAGCATCGCAAACCAGAGCAGGAATGTTTGATGAAAGCGCTTCCTGTAATGCAATTCCCTGGCTTTCATGTTGTCCGTGCCAGAGAATAAAAGACGCTTGCTTGAGTAATCGCAAATAGTCCGCCTCCCTGTATTGGCCATAGAAAATGGTCTGGTAATCCAGGTTCATCTCCGACAATACCTTCTCGATCTCCGCCAACTCTTGTTTGCTCCGCTCCTTGTGATATAGTAGCACTTTACGGTTTGTTTTTTTTGTTGCTGGAGAAAATATTTCTGTATCTATGCCAACCGGCCAAGTTTCAATAGGCAAGAAATTAAAACCCAATAATTGCCATACGTTCGCCGCCCATAATGAGGGTTGGATGTAGAGATCGCTTTTTGTGACAAGCCATTTCAAGTATCCAGGTATCTCTTGAGGAAATATAAAAAGATTGGGACCAATCGCAATTTTTTGTGATGTGCGTGTCTGAAGTACTTTTAGGATATTAGCCCTGCCATTGGGAATAAAAACGTAGGGTTGACGTGGTCGACTGCTATTGAGCACATAATCGCAGCCAATCTTGTCGAGCCCTTTGATTAGATTCGCAACGACTTTTGTAGGCCCTGAAATATGGTGGAGATCATAAGAATATAAAATATCAAGCATAACGAGAGAGTTTTCTCCAGATCATTGGAAATAAATGCCTGAATGGGAATAGCAGCAGACCGACTGGAATAGTATATATCCGACTGATCCTGTAAAACTGATAGTTTGGAAAAAATTGACCAACCCTGTAGTTCATACCATAAGATAATATTCTGAGAATTCGGTAACGTATCAATGCAGGAAGCAGATAGACATAGTTCAACTTTTGATATTGAGCATACCGTAACTCCACGAACGTCCGTTCGATGTTATTCACCGATCCAGTCTTGCTGATTCCCTGGCTTGCGAGATAGTATCCCAAAACACCCTCAGTTTTTTTCCCCGAACAATTTTTTACTACCCTCACAAAAAACTCATAGTCGCCGGCAGATTTAAACTGCTCATCAAAATACCCTGCAATGTCATGAAGCGCCTTGCGCCACATGGGAAAACAGCCAAGATGAAAACCGGAAATAAATAGCTCCGGATGTTCATGAAATTCAGGGAAACAGACCTGACGCCCATCAGACTCGCCATACATCTGAATTTCGATCTGATCACCATATGTAAAAAAAACATCGCTGTGCTTATCCAGGATATGGGATTGCCGCTTCAGTGAATCAGGCAAGCGCACATCATCCACGTTCCATATAGCAATATATGGTCCTCTTGCCAACCTGATACCGCGATTCCACGAGCTGTAGAGCGATTCACGATTATTTACAATATCATGTACAATGCTAATCCTGCTCATTTGTTTATAACGGCTGATAATTTCGAGCTCGTCCGTTACTGGATCGTTATGAATGATAATAAGTTCCAGAGTTTCCGGACTATCTATACGATTCAGGGCATTGAAGAAACCTTCCAGATACTCTTGTCCATGGTATAAAGAAACCAGCACAGAGATCTTTATTTGGGTCCGTCCGTCCAACATATTCTATTTCGCCAATGCTTTGAGCAAACTATTTAAAAAGGGTAAATCTTCAGTATAAACCAAAAGTTCTTCAGAGTGCAATATTTTTAACTTGGTCAGCAAGGCCCCTGCGATCAGGAAAATGCCTGTTGGTATTATAAATAGCTTCATAAGTGGGGCTTGAATCATCATGTCAATAATCAAAGCTGAAATGATGCAGACACCTCCCAGAAGAGCCAAATTGAGGCCATCCCTGATGGAATTGAAAGGCATCTTCTTGAGAATTTTCCATTGAAATAATAAAATCAGTATAAAGGAACCAAAGATAGCCCCCATATTGCCGAGAATAATCGCGTAAAAACCCCAAATCGGCAGAAATACTACCAACAAAAACAGGTTAATCATTACATTTGCGGCCTGCGCATAAATCAGTACTTCCGGGTGTCCGCAAGCGCCCATATAATGATAGGGAGGAATAACAGGCACGCTGAAGAGGAGATAGGCTGTAGCCAGGCCTGCTATCCCGAACGCAACCTGTGGTATATGCAAATCCAGCCAGACTTGAGTCAGTGGAAACGCTATAAAAACAATTATAATGGCGGCAGGGAGAAGAAGGAGCAGCAAACATTCCTGAATGCTTTTGTTCACCCGGCCTTGTGAGATGTGTCCGCATTTTTTTGCATAATAAGGATAAAGCGGAGATAATATGCGTCCCCATATTCCCGCCAACTGCCCCTTCACCCTTAGTGCCAGATCGTAATATCCGGTTTCGCTTACCCCGACATAATGACTGATCACAATTTTAGTCAATGGTTCATAGAAAAAACCGATAAATCCGGATGCATAGAGTTTGAGACTATATTCAAGTTGTTTCTTGAAAATTCTGGTAAAATTCAGCGCAATACCTCGATACTGCAAACTACCCCAATTTTTAAAAAAATAATAGAGCACCAACAGCAGCCAGACAACCGCCGCGCCCAAAGCCGGAACACCAACATACTCAATGCCATACCCAGCAGATGTCAGGAATGCCATCCCCCCCCAATAGACAATGGAATATATCATCTGGGTAAAACTTGTTAGATAAATCCTGGATAGACCATCCAGCGAAGCAGTAAAAATCTGGCCAATCAGGAGAACAACATTGGAAATAGTCATGAAGATTAATAAAGGTGATGCCTTTGTAATAGAATTGGCAGGAATAGACAAGAGCTGAAGCAGTATCATGTCTTTGAATGAAATCACTGCGAAAGCAACTAAAACACCAACCAATGTTACCGTGAGAAGCGCGACCCATATATCATAATGCGACTCTATGCTTTTTCCTTGTGATGAAATATATCTGGTCAACGCCGAGTTAATGCCGAGATTCGAAAAGCTGTTCAGGCTTCCGATGATAGAGACCAGACAATAAATGCCATAATCCTCCTGTCCGATGGCATGAATGATAACCGGAATACTTACAAGCGTAACAGTCGCAGCAACTATAGCCTGCACGACACCGCTGAGTGAGTTTATGGCAAACAGTTTCATCGTAAGGGAAATCCAATCTCCAAGAGCCAAATGCTTTCTTAGCTGACTCGCAGCTTATGAAAACATCTTTTACTGTTTTGCTCGCAGGTAGTCAATCCATTTATCTAGCTGTAAGACGATACTATGAGTGCCAGTTCTCATTGATAGTGCCCTTTGTTGCCAGCCGAGTTGTCGTGTCATGGTTATCAGCTATTGTTTTTTAACTTAAATCTCAAGTTCTTTACAAAGAAATAACATTTCCAGCTGATTAGCTAGATTTGATAATTTTGTTGATCACCAACTTTAGTAGAGCCCAAGTTCTCCATGGCTGGCTATTACATTGCCCGACAGTGGCATGACGTCAAGTTTTGTAGTAAAACCATCATAATTGCAGGTATAGAAACCATATCCCTCAGACCTCAGCAGCTGCCAGGCGCCATCATGGGCTAGACCGAGTACTCCTGCGCCGGCTGTATTAACCTCAAAAATAATGATCGGCTTAAAGCTGCGAATCAGATGAATGGCTCCCCTTAAAACCAGTTCTTCTGCTCCTTCGACATCAATTTTCACCATCTCAACTTTATCCAGGCTGTACTCCCACAACAGTTCATCCAGACTAATCGTTCGGACTTGCTCACTATCCTCAGCTATATCAACCTTGCTCAGCACATTTCGACTGTGATCAGGATGATGGATGAGCAGCGCTTTGCCGGCTTTATCTGCAGCCGCAAGTTGCAGTGCGGTTATATTCGCTGAGCCATTGATCACAATGTTTTTCTTTAGATGAGCGAAAGTGACTGCCGCCGGTTCTAAAGAAAAGACCTTCCCATTGTTGCCGATTATTTTAGCGGCTGCAAGAGAATAGATGCCATAGGCAGCGCCAACATCGAAAAAGACATCATCTCTTTGAAGCCGACTCTTGATGAAAGCTAACTCGGGCTCATAATATTGGCGAAATACAAAGAGCTGTTTCGACTGACCGCGCCAGAGAGATGGCAAATAAACTTTAACATCAAATCCGGGAATCTTTACAGTCACAGGCTTTTTCACCAAACAAAGCAACCTCCAGATCACCAAACGTACCATGACCCGAAGCGGCGATCTGCGGAAGCCT
>Ga0116157_10004582_pt1 | contig 12904 bp, 10 predicted proteins | sample AD_UKC048_MetaG_FD_89882 | JGI IMG/M metagenome (GOLD analysis project Ga0116157, IMG submission 89882) | Active sludge microbial communities of municipal wastewater-treating anaerobic digesters from USA - AD_UKC048_MetaG | ecosystem: Engineered > Bioreactor > Anaerobic > Digestate | place: USA... | reverse complement strand
GTAGATGACCGAAGCGATCCGCTGAAAGCTAGTGCAGCTGCAGCGCAATACATGACCAATATGTACAAAATCTTTGGCGATTGGGATTTGGTTTTAGCATCCTACAACTCCGGACCCGGAAATGTAGCCAAAGCAATCAGACGTTCTGGTGGACAACAAAACTTTTGGAATATCAGAAAATACCTTCCGCAAGAAACACAAGGTTATGTTCCGGCTTTCTTAGCGACCATGTATATTTATGAATACCACAAAGAACATGGCATTGTTCCTAATCGTGCTATCGTGAAGCATTTCGCTACCGATACGATTATGATCAAAAAGCAAATGTCGTTCAAACAGATTTCTGATTTGTTGGATATTCCAGTGGCGCAATTGCAATTGTTGAATCCGCAATTCAAACTCAATGTAGTTCCAGCTTATTTTGACACCAAGCATTTCTTAGTATTGCCATCGGATAAAATAGCTGTTTTTACCTCGAACGAAGATAAAATTTACGCCTACATTCAACACGAAGCTGACCAACGCGAAAAACCATTTTCTCGTTTCCAACAAGCATGGGCTTCTCGTGATTCTTCAAGTACCGGAGAAAGCTATGTAGTCTCGAAAACCAAATTTCACAAAGTTAGGCGTGGTGATAATTTGAGCGAAATTGCCAACAGATACGATGTTTCTATGAGTGACATCAAAAAATGGAACAGACTTAAGAGCAACAAAGCACCACTAGGAAGAAATTTAAAAATCATTACTTCAGAAAGAGTAGCGGCACGTGTTAAAAAACCAAAAGGCGATACGATTTCTATTGTTTCAAACAACAAAGTAATCAATGCTGTGGCAGAAACTACGGCTAGAGAACCGAAAGTTTACAAAGAAGAAAAAGTTGTTTCGTTTAAAGACGTGACCAAATTTCACAAAGTAAAAAAAGGCGATAATTTAGGTGAAATTGCAGAAAAATACGATGTTGCTATGAGCGATATCAAAAAATGGAACAAACTAAAAAGCAACAATGTTCCTTTAGGGAAGAAGTTGAAAATTGTTACCAATGAAAGAGTCGTAACAACTGTTAGAAAATTAGTGAAATCAGAAGCTTTAGCAGCCAATGAAAAATCTAAAAAAGAAGTTGAAACTGCAGATGATTTTTACATTGTTGAGCAAGGTGATAATTTGTCAACAATCGCTAAAAAACACAATGTGTCGATTGAAGATTTGAAGAAATGGAACAATTTGCAAGACAATAACATTCAGTTAGAAAGCAAACTTAAAGTTGCCGATATCACCATCAACAAAAAAGATAAAGCGGATGTTGCTCCTAAAACAGAAATTAGAAATGTGGAATATACCGTACAACGCGGCGATAATTTAGGTAGCATTGCTAGAAAAAACAACGTAGCGGTTTCTGATATCAAAATGTGGAATGACTTGTCAGACGACAACATTCAATTGGGCGATAAATTAATTGTTGCTAAAAAATTAGTTCTCGATAACAATGCATCAGTAGCTGAAAAAAGCAACAAAAAAGAGAAAGCAAACAAAAACGAAAGACAAGATCACTATTACGTACAAAAAGGAGATTCGCTTTTTAGCATCGCAAAAAAATATCCAGGTGTTACCGTATCTGATATCAAAAAATGGAACGGCATCAACGGAAATTCATTAAAACCGGGAATGAAATTGAAAATAAACGGTTAATACAAAAAATCTATATAAATTTAGGGCTTATTTCAACTTATGAAAAAAGCCCTTTTTTTTGTGCTTGTTTTTTCGTCTTTTTTGAGTTCGTGTGTTAAAAAACAGCATCACGATACCGAAAAAACGTCAGGAAAAATCAATACCATTTCGGTCATTATTGATGATCAACTTTGGAATGGTGAAGTGGGTGATAGCATCAGAAATAAATTTGCTTCGCCCGTGATTGGTTTGCCACAAGAAGAACCTCTTTTCACGATCAATCAATATCCAGTAAAACTACTTGAAGGTTTTATGACCAATTCTCGGAATATTATTGTGATTAAAAAAGAAGCGCAGAATAAGTTTGAAATTGTAGAAAACGAATATGCAAGTCCACAAAATGTAATTCATATTTCTGGGAAAACTACGGCTAGTATTTTAGAGCAGATTGAACTTCATGCGCCCGACATCATCAAAAAAATGCGCCAAACGGAAATCGCAGAAAATCAAAGAATCATTGATACTTCTAGAATCAATACCAAAAAAATAAAGCGAAAATTTAAAATCGATTTGCACATCCCGAAAGGATACAATTATGTATTGACGCGAAAAAAATTCATTTGGCTCAAAAAAGAAATCACCAGCGGCAATACGAGTATTTTAATATATCAAATTCCAATAAGCAGCATAAACAGCAATTCGAATGTTGCGAAAAGTATCATCAAAACAAGAGATTCTATTGGCAATTTATACATTCACGGCACGTCAAGAAATACGCAAATGGTAACTGAGGATTCGTATGCGCCGTATTTGTTTCACATCAACATCAACGGAAAAGAAGCGTATGAAACAAAAGGCACTTGGGAACTCAAAAACGATTTTATGTCAGGGCCATTCATCAATTACAGTATTTTAGATCGGGTAAACAGAAGGATTATTGTTTTAGAAGGCTTTTGCTACGACCCATCTAAAGAGAAAAGAGATTTGATGTTCGAGTTGGAAGCCATTATCAAATCGGTTGAATTCCTTAAAAAAGAAAATAAAAAATAGCCATGGATTTAAAATGGAAAATAAAGCCTTTTACAGCGCTTTCTACAAACGAACTATACGCTGTGTTGCAATTGCGAAGTGAAGTCTTTGTTGTCGAGCAAAACTGCGTTTACCAAGACATCGATGGTAAAGATGAAAAAGCGTTGCATCTGATTGGTGAATTTGACGATAAAATTGTCGCTTATGCGCGGTTATTTAGATCTGGAGATTATTTCGAAAATGCTTCGATTGGGCGTGTAGTAATCGACCCGGATTATCGCGATAAAAAATGGGGACATGAACTTATGCAACAAGCCATAATCGGAATTGGAAAACATTTTAACGAAACGGCCATCACGATTTCAGCGCAACTTTACCTTAAAAAATTTTACGAAACTCAGGGATTTTCACAAACCAGCGCCATGTATTTAGAAGATGACATTCCGCATATCGAGATGAAAAAAGAGCACTGATTTGTAGTGCTCTTTTTATAATTTGCTAATTGTGTTGTGTATTAGTTTTTTACGAATTTTATTTTTGAAATTCCAGATTGTGTTTCTATTGCTATTAAATACATTCCAGTGGAAAGAGAAGAAACATCAACGGTCTTCATTTCTCCATTCAGATTTACATCACATTTTCTACCATTTACATCATAAATTAAAACCGACGTAATAGGTTCATCAATATTAATGTTAACATCCTTTGAAGTTGGATTAGGATAAATAGCTATCTTTTTAGTATCAAAGTTATTTGTGGTTGAAAGCGACGTATCAATAATATCAGGATAAGTGGTATGTGACCATTGACCGTTACTGTCTTTTACTCTCAAAAACAAGAAAGGATTTGGGTTGGTGATGTTATAATTTCCAACTGGATACGGAAGATTGACAATCCAAGTTCCATCAGGCTGTGGATTAGCCAAAACAAGTGCGCTACAATTTCCAAATTCTAAATCTGAACCATAAAAAGATTCGATTTCAACAATGTCAATCACTCCATCAGTTTCTACCACCTGAACATTTTTTCTAAAGGTGTGACTCCAATTTCCTTGAGCGTCTTTAATTCTCCCGTAAAGCTTGTGATAACCAATGGTACTATTGGCTAATACTTGCGCCAAAAACGACTGATTGATGTCGATACTTTGTGGTGAAATACTGAAGGGGAATGCAGCAGCTACAGAAGGATCTGAATCAAAAAAATACTCGCCTAAAATTGCATTGTTTGTTAAGTCTTGTGGAATGACAGTTACATTCATACGAGTGGTTTGTCCCCATTTACCATTATCGGCTTTTGGTCTCATATAAAGTTTATGAAAACCGCTAGAAAAACCAGCAGGAACAGTACCCGAAATCGGTGCTGTTATGTCGGAATTGGGAGCTATAGCAACAATATTATTTAGTCCAAAACCATTATCAGCATCAAAGAAATATTCGATTTTGGTAACATTATTTTGTGCATAGCCTGCAGAAATTATTTGTAAGGCAAATAGAGCCAAAATTAGCTTTTTCATGTTTGATTTATTTTACGGTTCTAGCTTTTACCTGAACAGTCATTCCAGTTCCAGCTTGTGAAACCCCAGTGGTAGATACATCATATATCACAGGAATAGCTGCCAATCCTGAAAGGGTGTAGCGATTGCTAGGCGCTATACCTCCAAAAGCACCGCGTTCAGCACCATCAGAACCTGGGACATTCCCGGCAACGCCAGACTGTAATTGATATTGACCGTCTGTACTTGCTGAAGCTACGAACAAAGAAGCCATATTTGTTACCGTTGTAACTCCAAGTGTTCCAGCAAAAAGAGTTGTATTTGGAACCGTATTATATTGGACATTAGCATTGGTACCCATATTAATTGTTGCTGTAGCACCATTGGCTTTTATAATATTATTTTTAAAAGATGTTGTGTTAAATTTTAAGTTCAAGGTATTTGCAGGTCCGTCAAAGACATTGTTATTGCATTCTAAAATATTCCATACATCGGTATCGTTTCTTTGCCATATTAATTTAGTCTTACAGATGTTATTATTAAAAATAATATCGTTAGGCGGCACAAAATTGGAACTACCATTTGCGATTATTGCATTGCTTGTTGAAGATTCAAAATAATTTTGAAGAATGTTTACGCTTGAAAGTATGTTTGAGCTTAATTGAACACCATATAAAAAGCGGCATCTTTTAACTGTCACACCATTTACTTCAACATAAACTTTTCCATCAAATGAAGATCCATTGGCTATAAAATTCATTCCTATAATTTCTGAATTTGTGGAGGCACCGTTAAAAAGAATTCTTCCTATTTTGGCGTCATAAGCAGTGTTTGAGGTTTTTTGATTTTCATTTAAGAAATAACCAGGGCCAATAATAACCGCTCTTTTGTTAATAGTTGCAAAATTATAAGCTATAGCCGAACCTTCTACATGAATGGTGTCGCCAGCAGTAAAAGCCGACCAACCGATTGCGTCGTCTATTTGTTTAAAGACAGGATAGGTTGTAGTTCCTCCAAAATTTTCTCCCCATTGTAGGGTTGCTTCGTTGTAGTTTGAAAGATTGTTAACACGCCATGTTTTATTTTGTGCTTGAATCTGATTTGAAATTAAAATTGCTGAAAGAACAGCAAATGCAGCAAGTGATTTTGTTTTCATAATTTAATTGTTTTGTTTGTTGTTGATATTTAATAGATTAGATGAATTTTAAGGATAATAATTTTAGCATTTAGTAATTTATGAGGTAATATCTTTTTTTATTTTTTTCTCTGTCTCTACATTTTGTATCTGTGTGATGATATTAATATGAATGACGGTTTGTTGCTTGATTTCAGTATTTAATTTTTGTTCCTCAGCATGGCTTCTTGCCATTGTTTTTAAAACTTTTACCCATTTTTTTAGGAGTGTGTGCATTACCATTTCTAAATCTTTAACCAAAACTACTCATACGCAATCTGAGCCACAACCACCATTTATTTTTCGCAGCAAACCATTTATTTTTCGCAGCGGTTTCCTCCATTTTTTTCTTTTATATTTGTTAAAATCAAAAGGTTATAAACAAATAGCATATGAAAAACATCTATAGTATTGTCGCTTCCACAGTTTTATGCACCACCATTTTCGGACAAACTCAAAAAAAGATTGATTCTATCTTGATTAGATTATCTGAATTAAAAACGATCGATACCGCTAGAATTTCTTCTTTTAATTCGTTGTCGTATTATTATTATTCCGTCAATCCAGAATTGGGAATCAAATATGCCGACGCTGCGCTCCAACTAGCAACTAAATTCAAAAGCAAAAATCATATTGCACAAGCCTATCAATCTTTTGCCATCAATTATACGATGCAAGGAGCGAATGATATTGCGCAAAAATATTATCAGAAGTCATTAGATTTGGCTATTAGAATTAAAAACCAATCGGTTGAAGCACATGCTTATCACGGATTAGCCTATCTAAATTCTATTCAGGGAGAAAACAAAAAGGCAATTGAATTCGAGAAAAAGGCATACACAATATTCAACGCAATCAATAAAAAGAAGAAAGCTGGTTCAACACTAAACAGTATCGGATCCAATTATTTTTACCTTTCCGAATACAACAATGCTTTAACCTATTACCTCAAAGCTTTAAACATTGCTGAGGAAATAAAGGACAATGTTTTAATTGCAACAGCATACGAAAACATCGGATTGTTATACAAACGATTAAACAACAATAAAAAAGCATTCTACTATTTTGAAAAAAGTATTGAAAAGTTCCAAGAAGGTCATAATGAATCACAAATTATCAATGTATTGACCAATTACGGAAACGCAAAAGATCAAGCAGGTCAAACAAAAGAAGCTTTGAAGATATACAATCGTGCTTTGTTGCTTGCCATTAAAACAAAAAACATCAGATCAGAATATAGCTTGATTACCAACATTGCGATTGCTGAATTTGGTCTTAAGGATTATGACAAAGCGATTGTAGGGTTTCAAAAAGCAAATGCTTTTTTTGAATCAACTGGTGATTTACGAAATCTGTCGGTAGGAAGGCAATATCTGGCTGAAACTCTCATAGATGCATCTGATGACATGATTAGAAAAGCTGGATTTAATCCGAAACAGAAATTTACCCAAGCCCTCGAATTGACACAGGCTTGTTTGAATTATTCAACCGAAATAAATGCCATTGACGACCAGATGTATTGTCGCGAAGTATTATCAAAGATATATAACAAAAAGGGTGATTTTAAAGCATCGTTAGAACAATACAAATTGTTTACAGCATTAAAAGACAGTGTCACGAATAATGAAAATAGAGAAGAAATTCTGACCAAAGAATTGCAATATGAAGCCGACAAAAAACAAGCTGTCGCCAATGCCGAAATTCAAAAGCAGAAAGCAATTAAGTATGCTACTTTTGGAGGTAGTGGTTTGGTTTTATTGTCAGGTTTTTTTCTTTTTATTGGTTATAAAAGACGAAGAAGTGCCAAGGAAATCCAAAACGAATTGTTGTTAAAAGCAAAAATATCAGATACCGAAATGCGCGCACTTCGGTTACAACTTAATCCGCATTTTATATTCAATTCTCTCAATTCAATTAGCGATTATATTGGCAAGAACGATATCAAAACCGCCGATTATTATTTGGCAAAATTCGCAAAATTGATGCGCGGCATACTCGAAAATTCAGAAGAAAAAGAGATCCCATTAGCCGATGAACTCAAAATGCTTGAACTATACATGCAATTGGAGTCGTCAAGACTGAACCATAAATTTACTTTTGAGATAAAAGTCGAGCAAGGTATTGATCCCGAAACGACGCTTGTGCCGCCTTTGATTTTACAACCGTTTGTTGAAAACAGTATTTGGCATGGTCTTGCTCAAAAAGATGGCGCAGGAAAAATAATTATCGAGGTCACAAAGGAAAACGCGATGCTTAATTGTATTGTAGAAGACGATGGCATCGGAAGAAAAAATGCGTCAACATCAAACGGAAAATCTTATGGAATGAAAATTACAAAAGACCGCATCGAACTCCTCAACAAATTTAAAAACACCAATGCCTCCGTAAATCTCATCGATTTAGAAAAAGGAACACGTGTTGAAGTTAAACTCCCATTTGAAGAAGAATTATGATTAACGCCATACTTATTGACGACGAAGACCATTGCATTAGTCGGCTCCAAACAATTTTAAAAGATTATTGTCAAAATGAGGTTAGAATATTGACCACTTGCACTGATATCGAAAGCGGTTACGAAGCCATTATCAACCTTAAACCCGACCTTGTTTTTTTAGATATTCAAATTAATGCCGTAACAGGATTTGATTTGCTGCAACGTTTTGTGAAACTAGATTTTGAAGTTGTCTTTACCACTGCTTTCGAACAATACGCAATTCAGGCTTTTAAGTTCAGTGCCAGTGATTATCTTTTGAAGCCGATTGACCCCGACGATTTGGTTGCGACAGTGCAAAGATTAAAACTTAAAATCTCTAGCAAAGAATCAACAAATAGTTATGAGTTGCTGTTTGAAAACATTAAAAACATGCAACAGCAAAACAAAAAAATTACTGTGCCAACAATGCAAGGTTTGTTGTTCCTATCCGTTCAAGATATTATCAGATGTAAAAGCGATGTGAATTATACTACGATTTATTTAAAGGATAAAAGCACCGTATTTGTAGCCAAAACACTCAAGGAGTTTGAAGCGATGCTCATTCCGCACGACTTTTTCAGAGTACATAATTCGCATCTTATTAATCTTGCTTACATCAAAAGTTATAACAAAGGGAAAGGCGGTTATTTACAATTAGAAGATCATACAGAAATTGAAGTGTCCAGTCGACGCAAGGAAGATTTTTTAAAGAAATTGGAAAGCCGCTAACTAAATCTTCGTAATCACCAATTCAACGCGGCGATCATATTCAGAGCCTTTACCCAATGGAACTGAATTTCCATATCCTTTAAAAGTCATGCGATTCTTGGCAATTTTCTTAAAAGTTAAATACTTAAAAACCGATTCTGCACGGTTTGAAGATAGGTTTCTTTTTCTAGTTTCTCTGTCAATCGCTTCTTTTTGATAGGGCGGCGTGCAGCATACATGACCCTGAATTTCAAATTCGAGTTTTCGGTATTTTAATAAAAGTTTCGCAATTTTATCGAGCTGGGTTTTGGCTTCAAAAGTAAGCTTGCTACTTCCGCGTTCGAACAATAAATTTTCAAGGTAAATGTGGTCGCCTACAATGTGGTTTTTTTGAATAGAAGTATAAAAACCCGGAAGTTCAATCTTAGGTAACGGTTTTAAATTCAACACCAAATCAACGCGACGATTTTTAGATCTTTTTTCGGGAAGATTTTCAACAACATCATCGTCTATCAAGATGCGTCCTTTGCCTTCAATGGTGACAATAATTTTATTTTTGATACCACTTTGAACGAGTTTATCTTTAATGGCATTGGCTCGGTTGGTTGATAATTTAAAATTGTATGCTTCTTTGCCAACATCATCCGTATAGCCAAAAATCTGAATTGATTCGATGCGGGTTGAATCGGTGTTTTTAATAAAATCGATCACGGCATTCCCTTGCTTTTCATCCAAATGATATTTAGAAGTTTCAAAATAAACCGACTGAACAACTTCTTCTTGTGCGTACAAAAAGCCACAAAAAAGCAGCGTCAAAAACCTAAAAAATCGAATCATTATTTTTTTAATATTTTGTTGTATTCAGTGCTGTTGCCGAGTATAGAAACGGCTTTTTTAACCTCTAAATTGTTCTTGATATAATATTGATACAAACCTTCTTTGTATTGGTATCTTTTGATGATTTCGTCTAAAATCAAATTTTTAATTTCTTTCTGGTTTTGGTTCAATTGCGCTTCCTCACTGCGTTGAAGTGCGGCCATTAATTGTTGGTATTCTGTGGCAATTGCGCCGTCAATTTTTTCTTTTTTAGCGGCTGCTAAAGTGTTTTTTAAAGCCAATTCAGATTCTGTGTCGAAATTGAAATTTTGTTTTTTCAAATACGCTTTGAATTCTGCAAATTCAGCATCTCCAATCGTCGGAATCGTATTGCCAAGGTTTGGATGCTTGTAATAATAGTCTGTTACATAGTTGAAAATACCATCATTTTGTACTAGTTTTTCAACAATCGGACTCAATTTCGTTTCATCCATCACGACATCGGGAAGGATTCCGCCGCCATCATAAACCGTTCTTCCATTTTTGGTTTTGAATGCATTGTAGTTTTCAGAAGCGGTTCTAATCGCTTTTCCATCTTTGTCTTTATGAGAATAATCAAGCGCCTGAATGCATCTTCCAGAAGGTGTATAATATCTTGAAATGGTAATTTTCACTTGTGTTCCATAAGTCAAATCAACTGGACGTTGCACCAATCCTTTTCCAAAACTTCTAGAACCTATCACCACGGCTCGGTCTAAATCTTGTAAAGCGCCAGAAACAATTTCAGAAGCCGAGGCACTTTTACCATCAACAATAATGGCTAGTGGAATTTCGGTATCAATAGGCTCGTGGTTGGTTTTGTAGGAATTGTTGTGTTTTTCAATTTTCGACTTTGTGGTTACAATGACTTCGTTTTTGGGCACAAATAAATTGCAAATCGTTACGGCTTCATTCAGCAAACCGCCGGGATTTCCTCGAAGGTCTAAAACGATTCTTTCGGCACCGTCTTTTTTAAGTTGTTCCAAAGCTTCTTTGGTTTCTAGAGCGGCTTTAGCGGTAAACTGCGTGAGTACAATATAGCCCGTTTTGTCATCAATCTTTCCGAAAAAAGGAACGGCTTTGACTTCTACTTCTCCTAGGATAATATCGGCCGTAAGCGTTTTGCCTTGGCGCAAATATTTGACTGTAATTTTGGTGTTTTTTCCGCCTTTTAAAAGTTGGGAAGCATCGTCTTTAAAATCACTCAGATCAACATCACCAATTTGAATAATTTCGTCTCCGGCTTTTAGTCCGGCTTTGTCAGCAGGAAAATTTTTATACGGCTCTTTAATGATGAGTTTGTCTTCTTTTCGGATCATCAGTGCGCCAATTTCGGTATATTCTCCGGTGTTGTTGATTTTGTATTTAACAACATCTTGCTCGTTGAAGTAATTCGTATACGGATCCAAATCGGCCAACATGCTTTTGATGGCTTTGTCCATTAAATCGCCGGGATTGGTTTGGTCTACATAATTGGCGTTAACAGCTTTGAATAAAGTGGTGAAAATTTCGATTTGCTTTGCTACTTCAAAAAAATCTTCTTTAAAGCTTACGCCAACGAATAAAAAAGCACTGGCAACCACGGGAATGATGAATTTCTTTTTAAGAACTGAACGCATGGCTATAGGTATTAGTAGACTGTTTGGATTTCGATGCTTCGAAACGGCTTCAAATATAAAAGTTTAGCGATGAAAAACAATGAGAATTAAGAATTCGTTGTCATAGAAATGATATAAATATGATTTAGCAACGAATTTGTCATTTTTTATAAGTTTAATTTAGGAATTTGCGTCTAAAACGAGAATCAAAAACAAGGCTATTATTCATCCGACTTGGGTTGTATTTGGAGCACAAACTTTTCAAACAACTGTATGGTTTTTTGATGAATTTCATCATACGATAATCGTTCGTTAGTTTGATAAAACAACATAAAAGCATAAGGTTTGTCGAGCGAATCTAACAGTGTATGTTTGTTTAAACGATAGGTTTCTCGCAATACTCTTTTATAGTAATTGCGATCTACAGCATGTTTGAAATATTTTTTAGAAACCGAAACTCCAACAGTTACCTCAGAATCTATAGCTTCTTCTAAAGAAACATATACCAAACGCAAAGGAAATTTCGACACCGACTTGCCTTTTGAAAAAAGTAAATCAATGGTTTTTTTGCTTTTGAGCTTTTCGGATTTTGGATAGGTAAATTTCATTTTGGTTTTTAAAAACTACTTCGCAAAGGTACAAACGGATTTCATAAAAAAGCAGGAACAAAATTCTATAATTAATGGTCAGAATTCTGTAAGAGATTTTTAGCACACAAATTGTAATTTTACCAGATAGGATTGAAACAACAATACAAAAACATAAGCACTTTCCGTGAGTTGAAGAAACAACTGCTACAAATAAAGCGGAGACATTGAAAAGCCCTCAGGAAAAACTCTTGAGGGCTTTTTATTTGTTGAAGTAGTTAAAATTGAACGGAAAGAATTTTATTTCTTTACTTCTGTTTTTGGCTCTGCTGGAAAAGTGTTGTTGTCTTTCTTAACATCGGCCATCAAACCACTTTTGTCAATAGTGATTTTTTTAATCGAAGCTTTTGATTTTGGAATTTCAAAAAAGTAATTCGGATTCGCCCAAGCCCAATCAGCCAAAACGGTTCTTTTGATAGTTGGATCCGGGTTTTCTTTTTCAAAACTCATCATGCGCAACGGAATATAAAACGCTTCTTTGGTGCCGTCGGTATATTCTACCAAAAGATCAATGGGCATAGGCATTCTACCAATTCTTTCTAATGAAACGCCTGTTCTTTGCACGCCATCTGTTGCCCCTTCTACATTCTTGATTCCGTAATCGATGGTGTTTGTGGTTTGCGTCCAATCGGTTAAATACCAATCTAGGTTGGCTCCAGAAACCCGTTCTGCCGTGCGTTTGATATCATTCGGAGTCGGATGCTTGAATTTGAAATCACGATAATATCTTTTTAAGGTTTTCATTAAATTGTCTTTACCTATGAGATAGCCCAACTGTGCCAAGAAAACATCGCCTTTGCTATACGAAGTGATGCTGTATACTTGATTAAAATCGAAGCGATCTGCATGCGTACTTTGCGGTAATTCTTTACCTGAATTCACCATGAAATAATAACCGTCGTACGAACCTTGATGCGGATTTTCTACCTTTTTCTCTGCGATTTCATTCATTCCTAAATCTTCCAAAAAAGAAGTAAATCCTTCGTCTAGCCAACCGTGTTTGCTTTCGTTTGAAGCCAAAACATGCTGAAACCACGAGTGAGCCATTTCGTGTCCGATAACGCCAATCAATCCATCATAGCCGCCTTCACCTAAAATGAGCGTGCACATCGCATATTCCATTCCGCCATCGCCACCTTGAATAACCGAATATTGATCGTAAGGATATTTCCCGACGGTTTGGTTGTAGAACTGCATCAAACGAGCGGTTTCAGGCTGTGCTTTTTTCCAGTTATCAATTATTTTCGGATTGTTTTTATAGAG
>Ga0116157_10004573_pt1 | contig 12923 bp, 10 predicted proteins | sample AD_UKC048_MetaG_FD_89882 | JGI IMG/M metagenome (GOLD analysis project Ga0116157, IMG submission 89882) | Active sludge microbial communities of municipal wastewater-treating anaerobic digesters from USA - AD_UKC048_MetaG | ecosystem: Engineered > Bioreactor > Anaerobic > Digestate | place: USA... | reverse complement strand
GCGCAAGGTGTATGACGACGACGGCCGCCGCTACCTGGTCTACCGGGGCACGATTGACCATCGGCAGGTTGCCGTGATCTGGCGCGAGACGGACGGCTGGCAGAAGAAGGATCTGGAGCGCGACAAGAAGTTCGTGGCCAACCAGAAACTGACCGAAGGCGCAGACGAGGTCTTCGTCAACGGCGATTCCTTCATCCCGAACGCCCGGGCGCTCGAACCGGTGTTCAAGGCCCGAATGTTCTCGACGGTGGAGGCGTAACCGATGGCCCGAGCAAACAACGGCAATCCGGAGTATGTGAAGCTCGAGCAGCGTCTCGTCCTGCTGGCATGGCTGAACAGCCTGTTCGGCTACGAGCAGAACCGTGACCTGCTGGCGGATGTGCGCGAGGCCGCCGAGGGTTTCGATGCCTCCGGACGCAGCTATGTGAATCTGCGGTTGACCGCTCGTGGCGACAAGGTGAAGATCAGTGCAGCCGATCTGGCCCGCTACGACGACAACATCCGCGAACATCTCCAGGCGATGAACGCCCGCCGTCCGGAGCCGATCACCCTGCGCTACTTTCAGCACCTGGCGGCGTTGTACACGGAAGTCTTCCTTGATGCCTACTTCAACCGGCGCGGTCAGTTGCTGCGGGACCTGAATGCCTTCGTGGAGACGCGCAACGCGGCCAAGACGGCCGGAGACATCAAGGACGGGAAGTTCGCCGAATCCGACCTGAAAAAGCTCGCCTTCTGGATGGCGACCGGCAGCGGCAAGACGCTGATCATGCACCTGAACTACCGGCAGTTCCTGCACTACAACAACCTACCGTTGGACAACATCCTTCTGATCACGCCCAACGAGGGATTGAGCGAGCAGCACATCGCGGAAATGACCGCCTCGGGCATCACCTGCCGCCGCTTCGACATCAACGAGAGCGGCCTTGGGATGGTCGAGAAGAACGCCGTTCGCGTGATCGAGATCACCAAGCTTGTCGAGGAGAAGCGCGGCGGGGGCGTGAGCGTGTCGGTCGAGTCCTTCGAGGGAAACAACCTGATCTTCGTGGACGAAGGGCACAAGGGCTCCGGCGGCGAGGCATGGCGCAAGTTCCGCGATGCGCTGGGTCAGACCGGGTTCACGTTCGAGTACAGCGCCACGTTCGGCCAGGCTCTGACTGCCGCCCGCGACGACGACCTCACGGCGGAATACGGAAAGGCCATCGTCTTCGACTACTCCTATCGCTACTTCCACGGGGACGGCTACGGCAAGGAGTTCCACATCCTGAATCTGAAGGAGGAGACGACCGAGGACAAGACCGAGACGCTGCTCCTCGGCAACCTGCTGTCTTTCCATGAGCAACAGCGCGTCTTCCATGAGCAGCAAGACGGTCTGCGTCCGTACAATCTGGAGAAGCCACTCTGGGTGTTCGTCGGCAGCAGCGTGAACGCGGTCTACACCGAAGACCGGGAGAAGCGAAGCGACGTGCTGACCGTGGCGAGGTTCCTGCACCACTTGCTGGAGAACAAGCGCGGGTGGGCGGTGAAGGCCATCCAGAAGCTGCTGGACGGGAAGACCGGCCTGGTAGATACGAACGGCCAGGACATCTTCGCCGGGCGGTTCGGGTATCTGCGCGGGCGCACCGACTACGCGGACGCCGTCTATCGGGACATCCTTGCCAAGGTGCTTCACGCGCCGACCGGCGGCGGTTTGCACCTGTGCGATCTGCGGGGCCATGCGGGCGAACTGGGGCTCAAGGCCAGCGGCGCGGAGGAGTACTTCGGACTGATCTACATCGGTGACACCACGACGTTCAAGAAGCTGGTCGAGGCCGACGATTCCGGCATCGTGATCGAGGAGGACGCCATTGCCGATTCGCTTTTCGAAGGCATCAACGAGCCGGACACCAGCGTCGAGATATTGATCGGCGCGAAGAAGTTCATGGAGGGTTGGAACTCCTGGCGCGTGTCGAACATGGGGTTGCTCAATATCGGGCGCAAGGAAGGCTCGGAGATCATCCAGCTTTTCGGGCGCGGCGTGCGTCTACGTGGAAAGGACTTCACGCTCAAACGCAGCTCCGCCCTGGACGGTGCCCATCCGGAGCATGTCCCGTTGCTGGAGACGCTGAACATCTTCGCTGTGCGGGCAAACTACATGTCCCAGTTCCGCGAGTACCTGGAGAAGGAAGGCGTGGAAACCCGGGGCGATGTGGAGTTGCCGTTGCCGATCCGGGCCAACGACGGTTTTCTCGGGCAAGGGCTGTTCATACCCCGCGTCCCGGAAGGGCGCTGCTTCGCGGACGAGACCGACATACTCCTCGAGGTCGACTCCGGCATACGGGTTCGCGTGGACATGTCGCTGAAGGTACAGACGCTGGAAAGCGGTGCCGACGGCCTGACGGCCACGGCGGTCAGGGCAGGTCAACAGCGCCCCATCCCGGACGAGAGCCTCGGTCTCGTGGACTGGGAGAAGGTGTATCTCGACCTGATCGAGTATAAGGAGCGCAAGGGGATGCGGAATCTGGCCATCCGTCCGGATGTTCCGAGGGCCATTCTCTCGACGACCGAACCGGCCAGGCTCTACAGCCTTGTGGCCGATGAAGCCGTCGTCAGACCCGACTCGTTCGCTGGGACGGCATGGTTGAACGAGGCCGCCGTGACCATCGTGCGCAAGTACGCCGACACGTTCTACCGCAACCGGCAGGAGCGTTGGGACGTCGAGCACATGGTGTACAGGACGCTGGGCAAGGACGACCCCAACTTCCAGAACTACACCGTCAAGATCGCCAGAGGCGAGTCGCGGCTGATCGAGGCCATCCAGAAGCTGATCGGAGAGGCGGACACGATTTACCGCCAGGACGAGCGCGACCTGCCCACCATCCACTTCGACCGTCATCTGTACCAGCCCCTCCTGGTCGAGCGCGGCGACAAGGTTCGCAGCGAGCCGCCGGGGCTGAAAGAGAGCGAACGGAAATTCGTCGAGGACCTACGGGCCTATTGCCTGGCTGAACGCGACAAGTCTCTGGCGGCTGCCGAGGTCTTCCTTCTCCGGAACCTGAGTCGCGGCAAGGGCATCGGGTTCTTCGAGAAGCGCGGGTTCTATCCGGACTTCATCCTGTGGATCAAGAGGGCCGACTCCCAGCGCATCGTGTTCGTCGAGCCCCACGGCATGCTGCACGCCGAGGCATATCAGCACGACGACAAGGCGAGGCTGCACGAAGCGCTCCCCGCCCTTGCGGTCGCCATGTGCAAGCGTAGCGGCGCAAAGGGTGTCGCTCTGGATTCCTTCATCGTGTCGGCGACACCCTTCGAGGACCTGCGCACCCGGTACGATGACGGCGGGTGGGATCGCAAGAAGTTCACCAAGGCACACATCGTATTCCCTGACCGGTCGGCCCAGTACGACTACGTGGGGATCATCATGCGGGGTTGACACGATCAGAGTTAGGGAGACGAACACATGGCATCTTACAAAGCATTCTGGTACACGGATGAGGCCAACCTTCGGCACTTTGGGCGGCAGCATTTGAAGGCCCTTTTGGACAACTATGCTGTGCAGCTTCAGGATGCGGGCATAGTCATCGAAGAGCCCAAAGACCTTGACGAATACTACAGGAAGCTGACCGCCGTGTTCCTTCGGCCAGAGGGTATTCCGACGGAACTCCATGAGGCGCTGTACTTCATAAAGGCTCTCGACAACGATAACGGCTTCAACCGGATAGCGCATGCCGTCAGCATGAACCAGCTCACAATCGACATGAACGCGGAAACATCCATCGCCGACAAGGCGCTGCAAGCGTGGTTGCAGGATGAGACACTCGTCAAGGGATTGCATGTCGAAATTGGGCTGGATGCCAGCAGGTCCTTCGTCCACTTCAAGCCGACCTACAAGCCTGTCCCCGCGATGAACCCCCTTGCTCACGTTCGAAAGGCATTTGAGCAGGATCTGTCTCTCGTTTTTCAAGCTCACGGGCGGGGCACGTTCTGCGAAATCGAGCAGCACATCCGAAACCACGAGCACGTCTTCGTCATGCGGCACGGCGATCCCTACCGGAGAGACACTGAACTCAAGCAACAAGCCGCAGTGAAGCCGCTCTATTACTGGCCGGGTGTGCAGGACCTTGTGGTCTACAACGCCAAAGCGAAAACGATGCGGATGAATGTGCATTCCCCGTGGCACAAGCGCGCCTACGCCCAGAATTTCGGGAAGCACCTTTTCGGCGATCCGGGCCTTTTCATTGAGAAGGAGGTCTTCACGTTGGAACCCCTCCGCGCCCAAGGGCGAGCCATACTGAACGGCACAATGTACGGGATCGAGGAAATCACACTGGTCGAGCTCCAGACTGTTGCCGATGAGGAATTGAACGATATCCGAATCCGCAGATCGAAGGATGTATTCACTTCCTACGAGAGGGAGAACGGCATTCCGGACGACGAGAAGATCAAGCAGGCCAGCTTCCGAGTCAGATTTGCAGGAGCGAAGAGCTTCCGCACGGTGATGGTGAGCGGGAGCCGGGCCCGATATACCCAGGATCACAACGGGCGGCATGTCACAGAGTGGCTGATCGGCACCGGGATCGCGGCGGATGGCAGGATCGACGATTCGGATGTGGAGGACGGCGATGGTGCCGACGGAATGGAGTAGGCTCCTGTGCTTGGTGGGCAGGAGAAAGAGGCTGGCCGAGTGGAAGACGCTGTTTGGCGAAGCGTTCCATCTGTTCGAGTCATGTTTGTTGAAAACCGGCGATCATGTGCGAGCCATCGAGTGTCCACTCTGTTCCTGCAATCATGAGGTGGTTCCGGACAAGGGCGGAAATGGGTTTGTTGCGCATTGCCGGTGCGACGACCGTGGGTGCGAGGACATTCTCCTGACCCGACCTATGGCCGAAGCTTGGGAGCTTTCCGGCAAGACGCTGGCCGAAACACTCGGGCGAGCGTTGGGCGTTTTGCCCGGCTTCAGTGTGCGTGAAGGTGAGCGTGGCCTTTTCGATCTGGGCGAATGCCCGCGTCATCATGAGCGTGGGCATGTGTGGCTCTGTGCAGGTTCCGAACGGGTGCTGCCGGACCGGATCGCCGACCTCTTTCAGCGCAAGGGTGTCGGGTGCGTGGTCGCAGCAAACAGGACTGCTGCCCTACAGAGTCTGTCAACGAATGCAGGTGTCACGATTGTTCCGGTGGACACAGCCTTCACCTGTGCCAGCGATGCCATTCGCGGTGACTGTCAGCAGAGATGCAAAGCGGCTGTCGGCGCTCCAGTGGATAAGACCACGCTCGCGGCCATCCACGACGACATACGCCAGATCAAGGATATCGCCGCCCCGCTGCCCGCAGCCGTTGCCAAGGTCGACAAGGGACTGGAGACAGTGCAGAAGCACGTTCGAGGAGTGCCGGTCCTGCAATCCGAGCTGGCCGAGGCCAAACTCGTGCCAGAGTCGCTTGCCGTCGAGATTCACAACCGCATAGCCGACATTCTCGGTCCAGAGGAGCAGGCTATCTGGCACGCGATGCGCAAGGCCGGGGGGAGTCAGAAGGATGCCCTCGTGTTGCTGAAGCAATCCGGCATCGTGAAGAGCGCCGCGACGCTCAGTCGGAGAGTGGGAGTGATCAACCCGAAACTGCTGGCGAACAATTTGCCCGTGTGTGACGCCCCGACACCATCTGTCAGGTTCGCCAAGCACGGGGGGTACACTGGCAAAGACGGTGACGATGTGGCCGAAGAACTCTCGGTTGTGGAAACGGATTGGGCCAAAGACCCTGCGGAACGCGACACGACCATTCGGTCGTATCTGACGGCCAGCCAGGGGGACAAGGAGTACTTCCATCGGACGAAGCCGGGAATCCAAGACGAGGCCGAAAGGTATATGAAACGTCGCCGTTGAAATCGGCCTGAAATCACTGAAAGTCATTATCGTGTAAGGGGTTGCGTTCACTCGCAGCCCCTTTTTTGTTGCCCTGTGAAATCCGGCGCTCCTGCCACACGGCGAGATGGTCTTGCCGTGGCAAACGACAGGAGCACCACATGGCAACAGACAGGAACAGACACCCGACCACCAAGTCAGACCTCACGCCCCTCAAGGCCCGCCTCATCGAACTGATGCAGCGCATAAACCACGGCCGCATCGAGGGTCTCCACATCCTCGATGGTGAGCCGCAGTTCGACCCGCCGCCTCGTGTTATTCGCCAGGTGAAGTTGGATCGCGAGGAGGGCCCCCGGCCCGAGTCTGGCAAGGCCGACTTCGCCCTGAAGGCTGATGTCGTCCGACTGTTCGCGCAGCTGGACGCGATTGGAGACGGCGTCGTCATCAGTATCGAAGTCCTGCATGGGCTTCCGTTCCGGATGACCTTCGAGGAGGCCTACGCCTGACAACTCGGGGGTCGGCTCCCCATTCCCTGTGATCGAAACAAACACCTGACAACTAACCGGCCACGAAGTGGAGGCGTTGTGGGTGCCGCAGAAGCGGCAATCCTACAACGCCTCCGCTGTTTGTGGTCGCTGCCTCTGTCGGCATCCACGCGACGCCTCCCGGCCAACGGGAGACGGAAATGGATACCAACCAGAAGCATGAACAACTCACCAAGTACACCATGACACTCGTCCACTGCAAAGCGCGACAGCTCGTCGGCAAGGCGGGCTACACGCAGGACGACATCAAGGACATCGAGCAGGACCTGATCCGGGACCTGCTCGAACGCCTGCCGAAGTTCGACCCCGCCAAGGCGACGCTCAACACGTTCGCCGTCCGCGTGGTCGAGGGAAAGATCAGCAAGCTGCTCCGCGACCGCCAGGCGGAGATGCGCGATCACCGGCGCGAGGCGTTCTCGATGAACGAGGAGATCGAGACCGAGGAAGGGCCGATGGAACGACACGAGACCATCGGCCAGGACGAGATCGATCTGCGCACGGGCCGCTACAACCGGCCTGCCGCCGACCGCGCCCATCTCCTGATGGACATGAATGCGGTTCTCATCGGCCTGTCGCCCGAGCTGCGACAGGTCGCCGACATGCTGCGGACGCAGTCCGTTGCCGAGGTCGCCCGCGATCTTGGCATCCCGCGCCGCACGTTCCGCGACAGGCACCTGGCGCAACTGCGCGAGGCCTTCGCGGCAAACCGCATGGACGACTACCTGCGCTGAACGCGCTCTCCGCCAGTTCGCCCCTGCGCCGGGTAAGTAACAGAAGGCGGCCAGGGGCAACTGGCAGGAGTCACCAACGCGAGAGGAGTTCGTCATGGACCTCAACATCGATCTCAACATTTTGGAAGCCGAGCCCGCCGAGCAGTACCACGCCCAGGCGGACCGGTTCCTGAGCAGCCACCAGCTCTTGGACTTCATCAAGTGCCCGTGGCTGCACCGCAAGAAGTCGGTCGGCCTGATCGAGGATGCCGACTCGGCCAGCTACGTCATCGGACGCGCTGCGCATGTTCGCATCCTCGAAGGCCGGGACGCCTATGAGGCCGCGTTCGCGCTGGGCGGCCCGATCAATGAGAAGACCAACAAGCCGTTCGGAGCGGGCACGAAGGCTTTTGCCGACTGGGCCGCCATCCAGGGCAAGCCGGTCCTGTCGCACGACCAGGTCGATCTGGTCGAGCAGATGGCGTCCGGCGTTGCGATGAATGACGAGGCCGTGGCGCTCCTGCTCTACGGTCGCGCCGAGGGCGTCGCGCGGGCCGAGTACTGCGGCACGCCCTGCCAGATCCGTATCGACTGGCTGCATCCGCATCGCGGCATCGTCGACTTCAAGACCTGTGACGACCTGACCTGGTTCGAGGCCGACGCCCGGCGCTACGGCTACCACCGGCAGGTCGCTTTTTACCGGGCCGTCCTGGCCCAGGCGCTCGGCGGCACGCTGGTCCCCGTCCACCTGATCGCGGTCGAGAAGAAGGAACCGTTCCGCTGCGGGGTCTGGCGCGTCGGCGACGACACGCTGGCCCAGGCGCAACGCGAGAACGAGGCCGCGATCCGGCGTCTGCTCGTCTGCCGCGAGCGCGACGAGTGGCCCACCGGCTTCGAGGAAATTCGCGTGCTGGATGTGCCATAGGGGCGCGTCCGGGCCGGACTGTAATAACCACCACAACGAGAAGGAGAGAAGCAGTATGACCATGTTGCAGCAGATTCACCGAGGGCGCAGGCACAACCCGCCGCGCCTTCTGATCTACGGAACCGAGGGCATCGGCAAGTCCACCACGGCGGCCGCCGCGCCCAGGCCGATCTTCATCCCCACCGAGGACGGACTCGACCAGATCGAGTGCGCCAGTTTCCCGCTGGCGACCCGGCTGGCCGATGTCGACGCGGCGCTGCGCACGCTGATCCAGGAGAAACACGACTTCGAGACCGTCGTGATCGACTCGGCCGACTGGCTCGAGCGCCTGGTCTGGGACGCGCTTTGCGAACAGTACGGCGTCAACAGCATCGAGAAGGTCGATGGCGGCTACGCCAAGGGCTACACCCACGCCCTCACGCACTGGCGCAAGCTGCTGGGCGATCTCAACACGCTGCGCAACCAGCGCGGCATGTGCGTGATCGTCCTGGCGCATGCCAAGGTCGAGAAGTTCGAGGACCCCGAGTTCAGCGCCTACGACCGCTATTCGCCGCGCCTGCACAAGCACGTCACGGCGCTGCTGACGGAGTGGTCGGACGCGGTGCTGTTCGCCACGCGCAAGATCATCACCAAGACCGAGGACGGCGGGTTCGGGCGCGAGCGCACCATCGCCGCCGGTCTCGGCAAGGATGGCGGCGAGCGCATCCTCCGCACCGTCGGCAGTCCGGCCTGCGTGGCGAAGAACCGCTACGACCTGCCCGCAGAAATCCCCCTCTCGTGGCCTGCGCTGATGAAGGCGCTGGTCGCCAGTCCGATGTCCGCGTCCGGGGCGGTCCCGGCGCGGGGAAACGAGTCCGCAACCAACAACAGCAAGGAGTAACGAGTCATGGCAAACCTCAATGGATTCAACGCGTCCGAAGTCGAACCGACCAGCAGCTTCGAACCGATCCCGGCGGGCAAGTACCTGGCCGCGATCACCGACAGCGAGATGAAGCCCACGAAGAACGGGAGCGGGAATTACCTGCAACTCACGTTCACGATCATCGAGGGCCAGTACAAGAACCGCGTCCTCTGGGCCCGGCTCAACCTCGCCAACCCGAACGCCACGGCGGTGAAGATCGCGCGGTCGGAGCTGTCGGCCATCTGCCACGCGCTGGGCGTCATGCAGCCCCGCGACAGCGTCGAGCTGCACAACCTCCCGCTGGTGATCGTCGTGAAGCTCAAGAAGCGCGAGGACACCGGCGAACTGACCAACGAGATCAAGGGCTACGAGCGGAAGGCTTCCGCCGGGCAGGCGCAGCAGGCCCCGGTGACCGACAACACGCCGCCGTGGAAACGGTAAGGAGGGCGTCATGCCGTTGACGCTTCCTTACCCGCCCAGCGTGAACCACTACTGGCGGCGGGTCGGGCTGCACACCCTGATCAGCCGGGAGGGCCGGACGTTCCGCCGGAACGTCTGCGCCCTCCTCGGCGGGGGCGGCCCGCGCAAACCGCCGTCCGGCGGGCGCATCTCCCTGGCGATGGACGCCTTCCCGCCGGACCGCCGACGCCGCGACCTGGACAACATCCAGAAACCGGTGCTCGACGCCCTGGAACACGCGGGCGTCTACGCGGACGACAGCCAGATCGATCTGCTCGTGACGCGCCGCCGCGAGGCGGTGCCCGAAGGCAGGCTTCTGGTCACGGTCGATGAGTTTCCCCTGTGCCGATGTCCGGTCTGCGGAAAGGAACTGTCCTGATGGAGCTGCGTCCCTACCAGAAAGAGGCGGTCGCCGCCGTCTACGATCACCTGCGCAGCCGGGACGACCACCCGTGCGTCGTCATCCCGACGGCGGGCGGCAAGACGCCGGTCATGGCGACGATCTGCCGCGACGCCGTCCAGCAGTGGAACGGGCGCGTGCTGATCCTGGCGCACGTCAAGGAGCTGCTCGAACAGGCGACCGAGAAGCTGCACGCGATGGCCCCGGACCTGTGGAACAAGATCGGGGTCTACTCGGCGGGCCTCAAGAGCCGCGACACCGAGCACCCGATCATCGTGGCGGGCATCCAGAGCGTGTTCCGCCGCGCGGCCGAGCTCGACCGCTTCGACCTGATCCTGATCGACGAGGCGCACATGCTGCCGCCCGACGGCGAGGGCATGTACCGCACCTTCCTGGCCGAGGCCCGCGCCGTGAACCCCAACGTGCGGCTGGTTGGCCTGACGGCCACGCCCTACCGCATGACCACCGGCATGATCTGCGGGCCGGAGAACCTTCTCAACCACGTCTGCTACGAGGTGGGCGTGCGCGAGCTGATCGTGCAGGGCTTCCTGTGCGGCCTCAAGACCAAGGCCGGTCGGCGCAAGGCCGACACCTCGGGGCTGCACATCCGGGGCGGTGAGTTCATCGCGGGCGAGGTCGAGGCCCTGATGGACGACGACGCGCTGGTGCGTTCGGCCTGCGCCGAGATCGTCGAGCATACGCGGGACCGGCACTCGGTCCTGGTCTTCGCCGCCGGTGTGCAGCACGCCATGCATGTCCAGCGCATGCTTGGCGAGTTCGGCCACGAGTGCGGGTTCGTCTGCGGCGACACGCTGCCGTTCGAACGCGCCGACACCCTCAAGCGCTTCAAGGACGGCGGCCTGAAGTATCTGGTCAACGTGAACGTGCTGACCACCGGCTTCGACGCGCCCAACATCGACTGCGTGGCGCTCCTGCGGCCGACGAACTCCCCGGGCCTCTACTACCAGATGGTCGGTCGGGGCTTCCGCCTGGACCCGTCGAAGGAGAACTGCCTCGTCCTGGACTTCGGCGGCAACATTCTGCGGCACGGGCCGGTCGACGCACTCGAGATCAAAGATCGGTCTGGTGGTGACGGCGAAGCGCCCGCCAAGGAATGCCCGCAGTGCCAGGCGGTGATCCACGCCGCCTACAGCATCTGCCCGGAGTGCGGCTACGCTTTCCCGCCGCCCAAACGCGAACAGCACGACCACGAGGCCTCCACGGCCAGCGTGCTCTCCGGCGAGGTCACCGAGACCGAGCACGAGGTCTTGGGCGTCTACTATGGTGTCCACGTCAAGCGCGACGCGCCCGAGGACCACCCTCGCACCATGCGGGTCGACTACAAGGTCGGGTTCAACGACTACCGCAGCGAGTGGGTCTGCTTCGAGCACTCCGGCTACGCCCGCGCCAAGGCCGAGGCGTGGTGGAGGGCGCGGTCCCGCGAGCCGTTCCCGGAGTCGTCCGAACAGGCCGTGGCGATTTGCGAGGCGGGCGGCCTGGCCGAGACCGTCTCCATCACCGTGCGGTCGGTGACCGGCGAGAAGTACGACCGCATCACGCATCACAAACTGGGGCCAGTTCCGCCTCGCCTGGACGGCAGCGACGAGCGCGACGATGGCAATCTGCCGGAATACCAAGGACCGGAGGACGATGATCTGCCCTTCTGACAGCCATGACACGCTCCACGGAGCGGCGGCTGGCTACCTGGCCGCCGGTCTGTGCGCGTTGCCCGCGATCCGGGCCGAGAAGCGCCCGGCGGTCGGCCAGTGGAAACGCTACCGCAAGCGGCTGCCCACCGAGGCAGAGGTGTCAGCATGGTTCGCCAACGGCCCGGACGCGGTCTGCATCCTGTGCGGCGGCGTCTCCGGCCACGCCGAGATGATCGACTTCGACGCGGGCGGTGAACTGTTTCACGCCTGGACCGAGCGCATCCCGCAAGATTTGCTGGCCCGCCTGACGGTCGAGACGACCCAGCGCGGCGGACGGCATGTCTTCTACCGCTGCGAAGCGCCGGTCTGCGGCAACATGAAGCTGGCCCAGCGGCTCGGCCCGGACGGCAAGGTGGTGACGCTGATCGAGACCCGTGGCGAAGGCGGTCTGTTCCTCTGCGCCCCGACAGCCGGGTACGAGGCGATTCAGGGCGACCTGCGTGCCCCGCCCGTGTTGACGGAGGCCGACAGGGATGCGCTCCTGGCGGCCGCCTGGGAGTTGAACGAGTACTTGCCGCCCCCGGTCGGCGAAACGCGCCCGTGTGGCCAACGGGACGCCAAGGAATCGCCCGTGGCGGCTTCCGGCGACCAAAATTCGGACACTGGCGTGTCCTCGGCCGACAGTTCGGACAACCGCCATTCCCGGCCCCACAATTCGGAGAACGGCCCGATCTCGGCGTCATCGGTCTCACAGGGCGCATCCCCGGCGGACAATTCGCACAGGCCAGGCGATGATTTCAATGATCGCGGAGATGTGCGCGATGTGCTCGCACAGCACGGATGGGCGCTCGTCCGGAGCGGGACGAACGAGTACTGGCGGCGTCCTGGCAAGACTTCGGGCTGGTCGGCCTCGCTGAAGAGCCGGGTCTTCTATGTCTTCAGCGCGAATGCCGCGCCGTTCGAGCCCAACCGGGCCTATTCGCCGTTCTCCGTCTACACGCTGCTGAACCACGGCGGCGATTATGAGACGGCGGCGCGGTCTCTGCGAATGTCGGGTTACGGGGGCGACGGCCCGTCGGACATTCGCACAGGCGTCGACCTGTCGGGCATTCTCGGCCAGACCGGCGCATGTGGGGCCGATGATTCGCACAATGCCGCTCGTGCGCCAGAGATTCCCGATCCCGGCCCCATGCCCGACCACCTGCTTCGCATCCCCGGCTTTGTCGGCGAGGTCATGGACTACTGCCTGGCGACCGCGCCCTATCCGAATCCCGTCATGGCCTTCGCCGGGGCGCTCTCGCTTCTGGCCTTCCTGGCCGGGCGCAAGGTGCGCGATCCCGGCGACAACCGCACGAACGTCTATCTGCTGGGTCTGGCGCACTCTGCGGCAGGCAAGGACTGGCCGCGCAAGGTCAACACCCGCATCGTCCACGAGGTCGGCCTGGCCAACTGCCTCGGCGAGCGGTTCGCCAGCGGCGAGGGCATCCAGGACGCGCTCTT
>Ga0116157_10004572_pt1 | contig 12923 bp, 11 predicted proteins | sample AD_UKC048_MetaG_FD_89882 | JGI IMG/M metagenome (GOLD analysis project Ga0116157, IMG submission 89882) | Active sludge microbial communities of municipal wastewater-treating anaerobic digesters from USA - AD_UKC048_MetaG | ecosystem: Engineered > Bioreactor > Anaerobic > Digestate | place: USA... | reverse complement strand
GTATGATGTACCAGACACAAAACCGATATAGGTTCCATCGCAATAAGATAAGTCATATCCTATAGCACCGGCAACCGCATTCCAACTAATATTTATTTGCGAAGAAGAAATGGCCGTTGCCGTCAACCCTGTCGGCTTGGCAGGAGGAGTACAGCTGCTCGGAGTGGTAGCACTCACACAAGAGGTAAACCCAGAGACACAGGAAGCACTTTTTTGCGCCTGCACTTTATATGAGTAAGTTGTACTTGCAGCTCTACCAGTATGGCTGTATGATGTACCAGACACAAAACCGATATAGGTTCCATCGCAATAAGAAAGATCATAACCTATTGCACCAGAGACAGCATTCCAACTCAAATTGATTTGTGAAGAAGAAACCGCTGTAGCTGTGAACCCTGTGGGCTTTGCAGGTGGCGTGCAACTGCTTGAAACCTGTCTCCAAGCTAAAGTATTATAAGTTGGAAGTAACGCAGTCAGACAATTACCACCTGAATATTGAGTTGTTAATATACGAACAGTGCCTGTAAAAGTAGCAGTCCAACTAATATAAGGTGCATTATTATTATTTGTTCCACAAACATCTGTTGAAAAGCATATTGGCGAAGTAAGGTTAGTTTCTCTATACAAAGTTAATTGAGCATCCCAAGAAGTTGATACTCCCTGAAAATCTTCACAATAAGTCCATTCATAGGTGTTTCCGGATGTCACATTAAATAATGTGTAATTGCCAGGGCTCATAGAACCACGCGTAGTCCATGAAGTAGTTGGTGTATATGTTGTTGCTGGGTATTGATTCCTGAAATTAGTACAACCACCTGAAAGGCACTGTTGTGCAAACGCATTAATTAACAATGTAACAAATAATACGATAAAGGATAAAATCTTTTTCATTGCATATTAATTTTAGATTGCAGTTGTTCGTAGTGATATATATTCTATGTATTTAATTAGATTGCAATGGAATAGTTTCTAAAATATCACCATTATTTGCATCAATAAAAATTCGCTGTGAATAATTAGGAGAGGACGAATAAATATCCAACTGAAAAGCTAAAAAGTATTTACTATTCCTCATATTGAATTTAATATTCTTGTTTTTTATTTCTCTAATTACTAATTGTGGTGTGGGAAAAAAAGTAGTGTCTGCTTTTCCTGTTCTCACTTTTAAATCCTTTTCCCAAAAATCAGATTGCCACATATATTCTTTAGCGTTTACATATTTTAGAGTCTTGTCAATAATTTGTTTTTCATTTAGGATAGGTAGAACATTAATATATATTTCTGTTAATATTTTCCCATTTGCAGCAAAAGTGATTCCTTTTTTATTGCTATGTACATTATAAGTTCCACCAGAAACTATAATGTTTTTATAATATTGTTGATATTGAAAGTGTGTAAATCCTAAATCATCTTTTGTTGTTTTATAAAGAATCATTGCATCGTTATCGCTTAAATTAAATTCTGCTTTATAATCAATAAAAATAGTTAATGGGTTTACCTTTATATCATCCTTAAATTTTATCCAATTTTGTTTGCTTTCAGGTATTGCAATTTTTTTCATTAGAGAATTTAATGAATCACTTTTAATGGCATCTGTTTCTTGAGCAGAAACTGTTAAATAATTCACACCGATTGATAGTGCTAGAATAATTAATATTATCTTTTTCATTTTACTTGATGATTAAAGCATTATAAATCTACATAAACTCTAAAACGTTAGAATAAGTAATAAATATTTTATAATTACTATTAAGAATGTTTAATTTTATCTCACAATAATAATATCACTTCTGTTATTATTATAGGTAATAGTTTTCGGTTGGCTGGAATAATAAGCTTTTCCTATTTCTTTCACTGCATTAATTCTTAGTTTTTCTAAGGCTACCGCATCTTTATAAACCATCATGCAAACATCAAATTGCTTTTTTTCTTCCGCATCTACTTTAGAAGCTGCTTGTGCCATTAAACTTTGTACTTCTTTGCCACAAGGGCTTTCTACATCCACATATCTCAAGGTATTAAGGACACCCATGTAATTATTTCCTGCTAATTCAAGTTTAGCATCCTGTATCTTTTGTCCGCATATTTTTGCCTGGTATTTTTTATAATAGGCTAATGCTTTACTTTGTGCAGATGTATAACAACTTGCAGCTTCTTGTGGTACAGCATGTAGTAATGCAATTGCTTCATCATATCTGGAGTTTTGTGCTGCAAAGTCTGCTTTATCTAATATTTTACTGCAATTAGCGACATAGTAATCTACTAACTTTTTTCGTCCACTAGCAATGAATGATTTAAAATCTGCATCGCTTGCCTGAAGTTGTGAAATAGCATTGGAAATAGCCAAATCTTTATTCTTTCCGCTGCCTTTTAATGATTTCGACCAGGAGCCAAACATTAAATTGTTATCCAATTGTTTGATATTAAATACCACATCTAAGGTTGTTACATGAATATTTTGCATTCCACCTTCTACTACGCTTTCATCTTCAATATTTACAACTGGGTAAATTACAAAGTTGGTAGAATAATCAACTGCTGCCATACCGTTGGCATTCACCAGTTGTGTCATTTTAGTTTGCAACTTTTGTAATTGAGTGCTGCTTAAGTATGTAGAACTTTCAGGTACAATGACCGTTAAAGCTAAATCATTTCCCTGTCCGAACAATTGTAACGAATAAAGAAAGAAAACCGCTGATATTATTTTTTTCATAGCTGATATTATTTTATAGTGATATAAATTGTATTACTTTTTATTTGCTTACTCGAAGTTAAACCCAGTGTTTTCAAGAATTTAAATATTTCCAATGCATACTTATTTGAATTGTAGTTTTTTCCAGTCACATCTCTTAATGGAATTCTGATATCATCAAAAATCATTTTAAGGTTGGTCGTTCCCTGTACATGATAATTATTTTTTACAGAATTATTTGAAACCCATTCTTCCAATATATCAGAAAAGGGAAGTCCGTCTGAACCCATTTCGCTTGACATATTATAACTAGAACCTTGTGCAAAACTGAAATCAACAATAACTGATTTCCCATTATTTACAATGTCGGTAAATTTAATTTGCATAGTATTTAAGAATTCTTCTATGCAAGATTCAACTGCTTTTGAAGATAACTTTGCATAATCATCCGTATAAAACTTACCTGAAAAGCAGACCTTATTTGATAAAGAATTACCGGTAGATGCCTCGTAAGCCGTGATTACTAAGTTTACTGCATTTCCTGAAGAACTTTTTTGTGCATCGACTTCTGCCTGAACATAAATGTCGCAACCGGACATTTCAATAATTTGTGTTTTTATGTCTGTTTGATTATCTGAAGTGAAAATCTGATTGTCTTTTGCAGCCTTTAATTTTGCAACAAAATCAACAGTAGTAAAACCTCTGTTATCAAATGCTTCTTTGACTTTTGTGATAGCAATTCGTTTGTTAATGTCTTCTTCCAAAATTGTTCTGAGGTCTTCGCCTTCTTTGGTGTAGGGAATTACCATTATTTTTGGTTGAACTGTATTTACTTGAGTATATGCTATTGTTTTAACAGCAAATAATGACAGGATAAATAAAAGATATTTCATTTGTATAGTTTTTATTATTTTAAAATCCGAATTTTCTGATTACTTGGTTTTGTTCCAAATCTTTTCTTAAAGCAACCTGGTTAATCTTCATTTGAAGACAAACTTTTTTACTCTTAAATTCCTTGGTTGGTTCTGATTCTGAGATATAAGTAACGAAACTTTTATATTTGCCACCATCTATTAAGTCATCAAAATATTTTTTGTTTTTTTCTTTTACTTCATATTCATTTTCAACGAATGGTACATTGACTTCTGAACCTGGAATTCCTCTGAAAATAAGAGTTTCAAATGCATTTCTCACAGCTTGTAAGTACGTTTTTTTATCTTTTTTATTATAGCCACAAGAGCTAATATAAATAGTTCCTTTTTCTGATTTTCCCAAATAACTGACTTCTGCTGTCGTTGAGACTTTTTGTTTTTGAGCATTAGCAATGATGCTAAAGAAAATACAAAACAATAATAGGTTTATCTTTTTCTTCATTTTATTTGTTTTATGGATGTTTAAATATGTGATTATTTCAATAATTTACAGCTTATCTTTTCCTTAGAATTAAATGATTTTGATAATTCAACGCTTGGTTTTATAAGTGTGCATTCAGAAAAATCATCACTTACTATTTTTGTAATTTTCATTTGCCCCAAATCAGTAGGATAGGGCTTTTCATCTAACATTTCTATTTTCTGTATGGAAAATTTATCTCCTTCTTTTAACCCTGATGATTTACCACTTGAAATAAGTACCGATGCTGCTGCATCACCTTTTAATGAAATAATTTTTACAATTTTGGCATTAACAGGAAATGTTTTAGTAAAATAATCCTCTACACTTTCACTCAATGTGCGGATAGCTTCATCAACTGCTCTTTCAGGTGAAAGTGTTTTTTGTGCACCTTTACTTTCAAAACTTTGAGATTCAATACTAATTCCTGTAGCAGTTTCATCAATTTTTAAAGTAAAACTCAAACTAGCTTTATAGCCACCAATACTTCCATCAGTATTCATCATTCTTGAGATGTTTATTTGGCGAATATGACCTGTTAAAATAAAATCAGGTGCTACTAATACACCTTGTTGTGCTAAGTTCTTACTGTCAATAAAGTACTCAGATTTCTGAAATTCAAGTTCGTCTTTAACCTTGTCAATACTGGTTCTATCAATTACCTGAAATCTTTTACTTTTCATCAGCATCTCTATTACTTTTTCAGTAATAGCACCAGCATACTTGGTTTCAAAATCAGCACTAAATTTTGTTACAGCTACACTCTGTCTTGAATCAGTTTGTGCAAATGAAGAAAGAATACTAAATACTGAAATAATTATAAGTGTTAAAATGCGTGTAAGTCTCATGAATATTTAATTATTTTTATTTGCTTTTAATGCACTTATTTGTTGATTTAAAATTTGCATTTGTTTTTTTACTTCTGCAACAACAAATGCCTGAGCTTCGCCACCCTTCGCCAACACTTTTGCTGCTTTTGGTTTTGTAAGAGGTGAAATACTTACTAATGCTTCACTGGCAGGTTTTTGTAATTCTATTAATCTCGCTATGTTATCACTTTGTTTTACAACTCTAAGTAATAATTCACCAAGTTGTATCAAAGCAGTTTTTGTTTCAACAGGTTCGCCTTTGCCATTTGTTACAGTTGTTTCAGTTGTTACACCACTGCCATCATCTGGGATTTCTTTAATAGATACTTTATAAAATTCGATGTCTGTTGATATTTTTTTCATTTCATCATATGCATTAAATGCTGTGTTAGAATAGACATCAATAGTGCCTGAACCAGAACTTCCAGGTCTTTCAAGATTATTATTTTCAGAATTTGAAGTTGATGATGTTTCAGTTTTGTCTTTATCTTTTTTTCCAAATTGAGCGTATGTATTTTGCAAGGATGTCATTATTAAGATAAATATTAATAATGATGTTTGTTTTGTTTTTTTCATTTAGTTTAATTTTAATTGTGAATATATGAATGTAATATTTATTTTATAATTTTCAAAATTATTTATAACTTTTTATTTCTAATTTCATCAATGTTCCATTTTTTAAATTTTCACTAATTTCTTTTTCACCTTCTTTTATCTTACAAGTAGAAAATTCACCTGTTACTTCTTGTACGACTAATTGTCCAATAATTTTGGGTTTGATAAATTCTTGTCCATCAGATTCAATTTTTTCGTAGATTATGACACTTAAATCAGATTTCTTTTTTAAATCTGTATCTGCACCACCTTTCACAGTAACTGTGACGGGAAGACCGTTTTTATCAGTTGTTTCAATTCTTAAAATTTTCATAGCAACAGGAAAAACGGCATTAATCCAACCTAATACATGACCTTGTAATCTATTGTAAACCTCAGCTACTGCAGCCTCTTGACTATTATAACCAGGTGCTCCACCTAACATTCCACTAAGAAATGCAGCACCAGCATTTCCAGTACCGGTTGCAATGGTAAAACTTTTAGCTGATTTTGACGCACCTGTTTCTACGTCTAATATAGATAGTGAAAAACTAATTTGTGCTTGGTGTTTTGTTTCATATCCAATTATTTGTCCATTTGAATTTTTTCTTACATATTCTTTTGCAGTAGAAGATATATCTGATAAAGAACCAGAAACAATAAATTTAGCACCGGTGCTTTTTCCTTGTTCTACAATAAAGCCATCTATAAATTCTTCGGATTTTTGTAATTCTCTTTCTCTAGATATCTGTTCAAATTTAGTTCTGTCAACTATGGTAAATCTATTTTTGCTTGTAAAACAGGCTGATACCTTGTCTTGTAAAATAGTTATATAACTTTTTAAATTTGAGGGACCAGTAAAATTCATTAAACCGATTTTTATTTTATTTTCATCAGCTTTTTCTATGTCTTTTTCAGTTGGAGTTTTAAATTCACTTTTAGTCAAATAATTATCATTCTTTTTTAATGCTGGTTCACTTATTTTTTCTGTTTTTTTACTATCATATGTTTTTTCGCTAGTTTGGACTTCTTTAGTAGAAGATGGTAGTTGTAAGGTGGCTTCTTTTTCTAATAATTGTCTTTTAAGCTCTTCAATTTCTTTAAGTTTTTGTTGTTTTAATTTATCTGTTTCAACTTGCTTTTTAGCTTCATCATCTAATTGCTTTTTAGCTGCAGCAGCTTTTTCTAGTTCTGCTTTTGCTTTTTTTGCTGCCAATTGTTTCTTGAGTTCTTCTATTTCTTTGTCTTTAGCTTCTATTTCAGCATCAATGGATGTTGGAGGCTGGAATTCCTTGTGTTTATTTGCATGTACAAATAATGTAGAAACTGTTAAAAAAAATGCAATCAATAATTTTTTCATGGTTTTTAAAATTTAATTTATTAGAAATAGTGTATGTGTGAAATTATGATAAACTTATATAGGCATTAGGTAAATTGGATTTAAATTAATTTATAGAATCAAAATAACATTTAAATTTGCTTAGGATTTTTTGCCCATTTTTTTTATCAATTGATCTTTCTAATTTTACGTCATCTGTTAGAAGTATCCTTATGCCATCAATTATGTTGTTACTTAAGATTTCTTTAAGGTTTGGAATGTCTTCTTTTTTAATTTCAGAAACTAATCCTACAGATTTTTGTACTTTTGCATCCTGTCCGTTACCAAAAGTCATTGATTTATTTGAAACATCAGTGGCAATGAATTCTAAAGGCTTATGATTTTCAAAACCTAAAATAAATGTATTTCCTTTTTTTGCATTTATTGGTGTGCTAAACTCAGCTTTTGCTTGTGTTCCTATTCTAGCAAAAAACATTGTTAGAAAATATTTTTGATCTCCTTTCGCAATTTGCAAGTAATACATCATGTTTTCATCGAAAGTACCTAGTCCAGCTTCTTTTGATTTAGCAATCTTTGTAATCCAAATTTCATATTTTTCTTTTGATATTTTATCAATTTGTATATCGTCTGGTTTACAATCTTTTGAATATTCTATTTGCATAGTTTTTTCATATGAATCAGCTTTTTTTTCTGTTGTTAGTGGAGTTTCTATTTTAATGTCTGTTTTAATGTCACTATTTGTTGAAATAGGAGAAGTTATTTCTTGCTCTTTTTCAGCTAGTAGTTTTTTTAAATCTTCAATCTCTTTTTGTTTGGCTATTTTTTGTTGTTCTAATAATGCTTGTCTTGCAGCAATTTCTGCAGCTTCTTCCTTATTTTCTTTTCCTCTAATTCTTTTTTTAGTAATTCTATTTCTTTTTGTTTTGCTAATTTTTGTTGTTCTATCTCTATCTGTTTGGCAGCTATTGCAGCAGCATCTTCTTGATTTTTCTTTTCTTCCAATTGTTTCTTTAAAATCTCAATTTCTTCTTCTTGCTTTAATTTTGATATTTCTTCTGGCTTATATTGTGGATCTAATTCTTTTTTTAACTCTTCAATTTCTTTCTTTTTAGCCTCTAAAGCTGCAGTTTTTGCATCGTCTGTAGTATTATTTGGTGTTGTCGTAGTTAAAACAGATTGAGACGATGTTGTAGTTTCTTCTGAAGTAGTTATTTTTACTGGTGGCACATATTTATCTTCACTCTTATTGCTGGTTGCATACGTTTTTTCATTATCCTTTACTATATTTTGAGGTGTATAAGTAATTGCAATGTCTTCCTTATTATCCGGATTAGATGTAAAACCCAGTAAAAATTTCCACTGATCAGAAAGAACTAAATTGCCATTTCTGATTTCAAAACGATTGGCTTGTTGCAATAAATCATAAAACATATCTTCTAGCTTTTTATAGCCACATTGTGCATAATTCGTTGTCAGTTTACTTACTTCAAATGTTGTATTTAAATCAGACTTTACTACTGTCCAAAATTTATTGCAAGAGCCAAATCCCTCAATTCTGTCATTAAATGTTTTAATTTCTATCCACATTACATTGTCGTCAGTAATTAATGATTCACCATTTATGTTCTTTAATTTTCGCAAGTACCATTTCTTGTCTAATTCTGAGCCAGTTATAATATTAGTTTGACCAATTATTTTACCATTGTTATAAGTAGATTGGTAAGTAGTTTTAGGTGTTAGATCAGGAGAATCTTTAGTTGCTTCATTTACGGCCTCTTCTATGAATTCTTTCTTGTTGATTGTTTTGATCCAGATATATCTGAATACAGATTCACCAACTCCAATAGGCGGTGTCTTCATGATTTCTTTAACTTGGACAGTATATGTATATCCTATATCGTAGTTAAAGTTTTCAATATCTTCAATGGTTTCGAATTCTGTACTTCCTTGCTTCTTAACTTGTAAGCACTGACTAGATGAGTTGTTTAAACATGGAACTGTTTCCGGTAAAACGATTAAAGTTTTTAAAGTGGATGAACTATTTTGACTTGGATTTTTTTTAGAAGGTTGTTTAGGTAGAGTAGTAGCTGGTGATGGCGTTTTTTTAGGCACAAATGTGCCACCTTGTGAAAATGAATTCAAGGAGAACAATAAGATTAATAGTACAACAGGTATTCTCATTTTGTTAGTTTTTGGGTATATAAATAAAGTCAACTACGGCATCAAATTTATTGTCTGAAGAAATAAAAATACTAATCGGATTAGTAACTAGTTTATGAATTGTTTTGGTATTCGTATTTAATTTTATGACTTCACAGTTTTCACATGTTTTTAGTTGTACAGGGTTTTCATTTGTATTGATGAAGACATCACAATTTGAAACTGGTGTAAAATTAAACCAAGACATTGCAGGTGCCGTATTCTGATATGTAATTTTATTTGTTGTAATATTAATGGCAACGGTGTCTGCATAATAAACAGTTACTTCTGCTTTAGATTTGACATTATTTTTTACTAAAGATAAAGTGGACGTACAGATTGCGCTGTCATTTCTAGCTTGTTTTTCTGTTAGTATTGAAGTTATATCGTTGTTTTCCACTTTTCCCCATCCAATAATTTCTTTATTAATTATATCTCTTTTTATTTTTTCAGCTGTTAATAATTGAACAACTTCTGGTTTTATTTCATTGGCAGTAGTTTTTGAAGTGTCTTTTTTGTGTAATACAAATTTGTCAAATAGAAAATATCCACCTGCACCAAGTATCAAAGCAATCATTGCAACTAATAAATATTTCCACCAATTGCTTTTTTGTATATTATCTTCATTATCAGTTTCTTTAGGATGTTGTGTTAAATTTTCTTTTTCTTCTCGTATTTCTTTTTTTGTCTGTTCAATTATAATTTGTTCTTTTTCACGAAGCTGTTCTAATTCTAATTCTTTTTGTTTCTTTAATTCGAGTTCTTTCAATTCTTTATCTAAACGCACTTGCTCAGCTTGTTTTTGAAGTAGAATTTGTTGCTGTTTTTCTAACTCAATAGCCTTTAGTTTTTCAATTTCTGCCATACGAGATTCTTCAGCTTCTCTTTGACGTTGTAACTCTAATTGACGTTCTTTAATTAATAGTTCTTGTCGTAATTTTTCTGCTTGTTGTTGCTTTTCTTGTTCTATCTGTTGCTCTATTTTTGCAAATCGCTGCCGTTCTGCTTCTTTTTCATTTTCTCGGTCAATTTCAGCCTGACGTTGCAATAATAATTGCTCTTGTTTAATTCTATCAGCTTCTACTTTTTTTTGTTGTTCAATTTCTAACTGACGTTGTTTTAAAACTATTTCTTGTCTTAATCTTTCAGCATCAGCTTTTTTTTGTAAATCAAATTGATTATCAACTACCGGAACTCCAGATTCAAAAACAATTGTTCCGTTTAGATTCTTATACAGAACGCTGCCACAATTTCTGCAAAATTTAGATTTGCCAGCATCGATGGTTACTAAATCAAAATGAGTTTTACAGTTATTACAAATCATAATTTTTAATAAAAAGTTGAATAACAAATGTATTTAAAAAATATCATAAATTTAAGATTTAACACACATTTTTTTATTTAGTTAATCCTTAATGCAACGAACAGACAAACCATCTGTCTTCTTGTGGGTTTCTAAGACAGCTTTATCTGATTGACAATTCAACCAACAATTCAGGGCGTATTTTGAATTAGATTCTGAAGAACTCCACCAGTAGCCACTAGGACCCATAGCTATAAAACCATCATCACCGGAAGGGCGATATTCTTCCGGCGGACCAGAAAAACCACTGCTATTGTCAGTCACAACACCATCATAAGAACCTGAAGAATTCCATGAGTTTTGGGTAGATTTCATATGGCTTCCGGCTATATTTTCACCACCTAAGAAGTTAATTAGAATACTCCATTCAGTATTAGTAGGGACATGCCAACCAATAGGCGCAAGTTTTCCTGTGTTTACAGCATACCAATTATAGAGCTTGCTAGTAATATCTTTATTATAATAACAACTATTATAACAACAAGCCCCATAGCCTAAATTACCCCAATCTATATTGTTTGATACTTCAGGAATCTCGCTGCCGTCATTGTAATGCGAAGTTCTTAAGTTTTCAACCATCCAAGTCTGATTACCTATTTTAACAGTACTATATTCATTACCATCTATATCTGTTATAATATCGTTTTCATGTGTAGTTTCCTCTGTCACAACAGAAGCTATCGAAACTGCGCTATCTGCAACAATTTCTGTTGTTACTTCTGTTGCTTCTTCTGTGGTTGACTCTTCTTTCTTTGAGTTACTCAGTCCAATGTAAACAATAGTCGCTATGCAAATGATTCCAATAATTAATGCCCCTATTAAAAGGGGGCTTGTTGTTCCATCATCTGTATAAGTATTGGGTACATATTCCGTAACTTGTTGTTTATCCTCCAATATATGTTGATATTTGGCGGTAAATAAAGTAGGATTATTATTAACTGGCGGCGTATTTTTTAGAGAAGTAGGCGTGTTAATACCATCTAACTTCAGAATAATTTTCCCGCAATCTTTACAAAATTTTGTGTATTGAGAAGGAATTGTAAAAACTTCTTCACCACATTTATTACAATTCATATTTTAGTTTAATTTATATCCACAATTTTCACAAAAGGTATCACCAACTTGGGGTGTATTGCCACATTTAATACATTTATTTTGACTACTACTCAATAAAATTGTCTGTTTTTCTTCTTTGTTACTCGAATAAGTTTGTTTATGTTGTTGAATATTATAACCACAACTTTTACAGAAAACATCATTTAATGCAATATTTTTTGTACATGACGGACAATTAGCTAATAAAGATAATTGAATAAAACTTTGCACGTTTATGCCACAATTTTTACAAAAGATATCATACTTTGAAAGTTGATTATTACAAGTAGGGCAGCATAATATATAGGTTGTGTTTATAATTTTTTGTTTATAATTTTGGGCAGAAAGATTACTGTTAGAATAAGTGTGATTTGCTCTTTGATTTTTACCCACGGTATAATATAATATAATTCCGATTGGCCCCAAAAAAATTACTACTAAAAACCATATTATTTTTAGATTTGGCTCTTTAAATTCACTTTTTACAATGTCTATTAATGAGATGATTAAAAAAATAAAGAGTACAATAATGAATAAAAAGTAAATCAAAAAAAACGACTCCATACCTCCATTAACTCCGAACATAATTAAATATTTATTTATATTAGTTTATTACCACAATTTTCACAAAAAATATCACCTGCCTGATATGTATTGCCACATTTAGTGCAATTATTTTGAATATTACTCAATAAAATTGTCTGTTTCTCTTCTTGATTACTTGAATAATAGGATTGTTTATACTGATGAATATTATAACCACAACCAGAACAAAATACATCAGAAGAAGTAATAGAATTGTTACACGAAGGGCAATTAGCTAATAAGGTTACTTGTATAAAGCTTTGAACATTTGTGCCACAGCTGCTGCAAAAAACATCATTTTCAGAAAGCTGCTTTTGACAAGTTGGACAATTTAAAGTTACACTTGCATTTTTATTATGCGAAAGCATGTTAGATAAATTTAAATTATTCAAAAAATCCGTATTTATATTAATATTGGAATTAGTATTATCTGTATTGCTATTAACCAAATAAAAGAAAACAAAAATAGCTACCCAAAGTATAAAAATGAAGAGGCCAATTTTTGTACCCGCACTGGAACTCGACCATCTTACAATATTATAATATTGAAAGCCGGCAATAGAAAATCCAATTAATGACATAATCATTCCAGTTAATGGCAAACCTGTCGATTGTTCAGATTTCTTTGCTATATAATAACCTGCACACCCCATAATCAAAGGAATAAAACTTAAAAATAAAGCATATGAACCAAAGCACGGCACAAATGACAATAACATTACTATAAGTCCAAATACGATAGAAATAACTCCTAATGCTGTTACGCTTCCTGTTTTTTGTTGCTCACTCATATTT
>Ga0116157_10004566_pt1 | contig 12933 bp, 14 predicted proteins | sample AD_UKC048_MetaG_FD_89882 | JGI IMG/M metagenome (GOLD analysis project Ga0116157, IMG submission 89882) | Active sludge microbial communities of municipal wastewater-treating anaerobic digesters from USA - AD_UKC048_MetaG | ecosystem: Engineered > Bioreactor > Anaerobic > Digestate | place: USA... | reverse complement strand
TATACCTAAAAGAGATGGAATTTCGTTTTAATCATAGAAATGAGTCTAATTTAGGCAAAACCATTAGGAAAATCATTAAAAAATATCAAATTGTGTAGAGCTGTTCTATGCAAGCACCTTATTTTTTATTGCGCGTAATATCCAATATCAAATCTCATATCCTGGTGAATTGTCGACGAACTTTTCTTAATAAATTATTCCCATGTTTAACAGATTTCTCAAAAACATAAGACCTGATATCGGTATCGATCTTGGTACCAGCAATACCCTCGTTTATATTAAAGGCAAGGGTATTGTTGTCAATGAGCCATCGGTTGTCGCCATAAATACCAGAACTGATGAGGTTTTGGCTATTGGCGAAGATGCCAAGCGTATGATCGGCAAAACCCCCGGGCACATCATCACTTCAAAGCCTTTGGTCGAGGGTGTTATCTCTGACTTTGAGGTGGCGGAGCAAATGCTCAAATATTTTATCAACAAATACATTGCCAACAAAATCAGTATTTTATCAGCTAAACCACGCATCGTTATTGGCATTCCTCTGGACGTTACCGAGGTCGAACGCAAGGCGGTTGAGGATGCGGCCCTCGGCGCTGGCGCTCGCGAGGTTTTTTTGGCAGAGGAACCTATGTTGGCCGCTATCGGCGCCCGCTTGCCTGTCCAGGAATCAACCGGCAATCTGATTGTTGATATTGGCGGCGGCACTACCCAGATCGCGGTCATCTCTCTCTCTGGCATTGTTGCCTGGAAATCTCTGCGTATCGCCGGCGATACCCTAAACAAAAACATTGTTCAATATATTAGAGAGAATTTTAATCTTTTGGTTGGTGATACTACCGCCGAAAAAATTAAATTGGCTATTGGTTCTGTTTTTGCCGGTGATCAGCCGGTAGAGATGGCTGTTTCCGGACGCGATCTAATCAATGGCTTGCCCAAAGAAATAGTTATTACTGACGCGGAAGTGCGCGAAGCCATTGCCCGCTCGGTCCGCACGATTGTCGCCAATATAAAATCAACTATTGAATCAACCCCGCCGGAACTGGTGGCTGATATTTATCGTCGAGGCATAGTTCTTTCCGGCGGTGGCGCCTTACTTCGTGGTTTGGATGCGCTTGTACGTCAAGAAACACGCATTCCAGTGGCGGTTATTGACGATCCTCTGACCTGTGTTGTGCGCGGCGCCGGTCTGGTCTTGGAAGATCTGGACAACCTCAAAGATGTTTTATTGCCTTCTACTCGTTAAAATTTTATGGCTCGCCGACCAAGACAACTAAAAATAACCATCGGCGCGGTTATCTTTTGCGCCCTGTTGGTTTTGCTTTATCACCTCGGTCTTAGCCGTTACTCTGGCTCTTTTTTTACCTCAGCCATCAACCCACTGATGAGTTTTGGTTATAGTGCCAGTGATCGTTTGGGTGATTTTTTTTCTCTTTACTTCCGTCAAAAAGATTTGGCCAGCCGTTATGACCAGCTAACCGCTGACTTTATCACCCTGGCCCAAAAGAACGCAGCTTTATCCTCAGCTGCTGTTGAAAATGAAATTTTAAAGAAAGAAATTCAATTTGTTGAAGAATATCACTATCGCCATGTCTTGGCCAGAATTATCGGCCAAAATGTGGATTTTGAAAATAATTATCTGATTATTGACAAGGGTAGCAGAGATGGTTTGTCTGCTGGTCTGGCGGTTACTATTCATCAAGGTCAGATTATTGGCCGCCTTTCTAAGGTTGAAGATAACCTTTCTCATGTTTCTCTTTTGACCAATAATAATAATAAAATTGCTGTTTCCGTGCTGGGCGAAGAAGCTGTTTCCGGCCTTTCGGTTGGCGAGCACAATCTCATTCTTAAAATTGAGATGTTGCCGATTGGCGCCCAGATTACCGAGGGGGATTTAGTTGTCACCTCCAATCTAAATTTGGGCATCCCCCCTGGCTTATTGCTCGGGTTCATTAAAAAGATTTATACTTCTGATTCTGCTCTTTGGCAATCAGCCGTGGCCGAACCAGTGGCCAGTTATTTGAGCTATCCTTTGGTCACAGTTATTTTATCTGACTAAAATCAGTATGTTTAAACAAATTTTAATTATTTTAATTATTATTTTTTCAATAGTTATCCAAATCAGCCTACTGCCTTCTTTGGGTTGGTTTGTTCCCCTTGTCATAAATTTACCTCTTCTAATAGCGGCCTCGTTTGCTCTCTGGGTTGATTTTGCTCTAGCTATTTTTATTGCCTGTCTTGCCGGATTATTTTTGGACTATTATTCCCCATTCTTTTTCGGTTTTTTTAGTCTGGTTTTTTTGCTTTCTACCTTATTGATAAAGTTTTTTTGTCTCAACTTCCTTCAGCACAGAAATCTTGGTTCTTTTTTGGTTGCCAATTTTTTCGCCCTCTTGGTATTGAGGGTCACCGGTTTATTAGCCTATTTTTTTCTTGCCCCAGAAAATCCCTCCCTGTCTCATTGGTTTTTCTTTTTGGGGCAGTTAGCCGTTCATGGCCTACTGGCCATGATAATTTATTTTCTTATTAATCCCCTTGTCAGCCAGAGAAAAAATTTAGCCTTTTCGTAAATTATGCACACTCCGGATCCTTTTTATATACCCAAGGCCATTAGCCGCCTAGAAGGTTTTAGCTGGCGTCGTCAAGACGGCAGTAATTTATGGTTTGGCGATCTTGGAGAAAAAATCTCTCTTTTTATCACTAATCGAAAAATAAAGATAGTTTTTTTTGTGGTTCTCTTTTCTTGGTTTGTCTTACTCGCTCGCCTTTTTTGGCTCCAGGTTTTTCAGGGTCAAAATTACGCCACTATCGCCGAGGGTAATCGTTTGCGTTTCAATATTCTGCCAGCTGAAAGAGGAGTTATCTATGATCGTTTCCAAACTCCGCTGGTCACCAATATTCCTCATTTCTCTTTATTTTTTATCCCCGGAGATTTACCCAAAGATCCTCACGATCAAGCCGCGGTCGCCGCCCAACTTTCCAAGCTTAATATCAAAGACGAAACTCAAATTTTGTCCGCCTTTTCTTCGGCCGCTTTGGCTTCCTTCAAACCGGTTTTGCTGGTTGATGATCTGACGCGCGATCAGGCAATCGCCTTGTCTGCCTATGAGGCTGATTTGCCAGGCATCAAACTCACCACCAAGCCCCGCCGAGAATATCTTTCCGGTAACGGCTTGTCTCATGTTCTCGGCTATCTGGGCGAGATTAATGAACGAGAATTATCTTTGTTGGCCGACAAAGATTACCAATCAGGCGACTTTATCGGTAAAAACGGCCTAGAGTTGTATTATGAAGATATTTTGCGCGGTTCTCAGGGCGAGGAAGAAGTGGAGGTTGATGCCGCGGGCAAAGTAAAAAAAATAATTGCGCAACGCGCTCCAATTGGTGGCCAAGATATTATCTTGAACCTTGATCTGGATCTTCAACAGAAAATCGCCGATAGTTTATCTCAAGCGATTGCCACCGCCGGCGGTTCCGGTTCTGGCGTGGCTATTGCTCTGGATCCAAACAATGGTGAGGTTTTGGCCCTGGTCAGTCTGCCGGACTTTGATAATAATTTTTTTAGCGCCGGCATCAATCGCGAAGCTTATAATAAATATTTATCTGATCCCCAAAAACCTCTTTTCAATCGCGCCATTGCTGGCTCCTACCCGCCCGGTTCCACGTTTAAGCCGGTTGTCGCTTCTGCCGCTCTCCAAGAAGGAATCATTAATGAAAACTCTACTTTTTTGAGCACTGGAGGTCTGCGTATTGATAAATGGTTTTTCCCAGACTGGAAAGCCGGCGGCCACGGTCGCACCAATGTTATTAGCGCCCTAGCCAACTCGGTTAATACTTTTTTCTATTATATCGGCGGCGGTTATGGCGACTTTGAGGGATTGGGTGTTGATCTTATTAAAAAATATTCCGCTCTTTTTAATTTGGGTCGGCCAACAGGTATTGATCTACCCGGGGAAGCCAGTGGCTTCTTGCCGGATGCAGAGTGGAAGCTGGCCACCAAAAATGAGCCTTGGTATATTGGCGACACTTATCACTTAGCTATTGGCCAGGGAGATATTCTTGCTACCCCTCTGCAAATCGCCCTTTATACCGCCGCTATCGCCAATGGCGGGACCCTTTACAAACCCCATCTTTTGAAAAATTCAGCTGGGTCAGAGTCAGACTATATTCTCAAAACAAATTTTATTGATCCACAAAACATTTCCCTTGTTCGCCGCGGTCTGCGCGCTACTGTTTTATCTGGTTCCGCCCGTTCCCTTAGCCTCTTGCCGGTTAGCTCGGCTGGCAAAACGGGTACCGCCCAGGTGGGTGGTGATGCTCCCAACCATGCTTGGTTTACTGGTTTCGCGCCCTATGATGACCCCAAAATGGTTCTAACTGTCTTGATTGAAAATGGCGGCGAGGGCAGTACCGTGGCCGTGCCGGTTTTTCGAGAAGTCATTGATTGGTATTTCAGGGAGGACTAGCCCGCCCCAATCCCCTTTCCCTTGACAAAGATGCCAGCTTATAATATCATTTGGAATATGTATTTTTTAAGTTAAAATTTTTATTTTTATGTCTGCTAACAATCAAATCTATATCACCGCTGACGGTTTAGCCAAATTGAAAAAAGAATTTGATGACCTGATAAACGTTGAAAGAAAAAAAATTGCTGAACGTATTCAGGAAGCCAAAGAACTCGGGGACCTTAGTGAAAATGCTGAATATTCGGCGGCCAAGGAAGAACAGTCTTTTCTCGAAATGCGTATTATGGAGCTGGACAACATTATCAAAAATGCCGTTCTTATCAACTCTGATAATCATTCCAAAAACATAGTGAATGTCGGTTCACTGGTTAGTTTTACTGATGAATCAGGCACTGCGCGCGAGTATCAAATTGTTGGCAGTCGCGAAGCTGACCCCAGTGCTGGAAAAATTTCCAATGAATCTCCCTTGGGCCGGGCTTTTTTGGGCAAAAAATTGGGTGAGGAAGTTTCTTATCAAGCTCCCAAGGGGGTAGTAAATTTTAAGATTGTGAGTATTAAATAATTTTCCAAACCCATTTATACACAACTTGCCATTTCGCTCGCTAGTCATTTATATGCTATAATATAAATGACTTTTGTTAATAATTAATTTATGGCACAATTTTTGTTGCCTAAAAAGGAGATTTATAGCTATGGATATTTCTACTGAACAAAAACCCGATTTGGGGTTAAACGTACCCGAGAGCTACAAGGAGGAAAAAGACAAAAAAAGCTCTTGTTCTTGTCACAGCAGTAAAGGAGCCAAAGCCTTTATTGCCCTGCTCATTATTATTATTTTGGTTTTAGTGGCCGGTTTTTGTATTGACCGCTATACCAATATCAGTCTCTTTGGCCAGAAAAATTCCGGCCCCACAGCCGCGAGTTTATCTTATAGTACTGATAACTATTATGCGGTTTTCTTGAGTAACGGACAGGTTTATTTTGGTAAAATTACCTCTGCTAATGAAAATTATACAACCATCGAGGATATTTATTATATCCAAGTTTCTCAACCCCTCCAACAGGTAACGCCTCCGGGCACCGAGCCGCAACAACAACTCTCTTTGGTGAAGCTCGGTCAAGAAATTCATGGCCCCAAGGATTTTATGCAAGTTAATAATAGCCATATCATCTTCGCAGAAGAGTTGAGGGCTGATGGCAAGGTTGTGGAAGCCATTACTGCTTATAAAGCCGGTAACCAGCAATAATCTCTTCCTTTTATCTTCTATTTGGGAAAAGGCCGCTTTATAAGCGGCCTTTTGTAATCTGCCGCAAAGGCTTTGTTCTGGCAAATTTTTCTATGATAAACTAACACTATTCTTTGTCGTTTCTCACTTTTTACTCTTATATTGATTGCCACTTCGACATGTTTTCTAGTCAATAGCTTCGCACCACTTCTATGGGTGTTTTCATTCCAATACCCATATGTGGCCTTTCGGTATTGTAGTAATGAATAAATACAGGTAATTCCCTTTGCCAGGCCTTAAGACTTCTAGCGGTTCTGGCCAGACATTCTTGTTGGATCGTCCTGATAAATCTTTCAATGTGGCCGTTATCTGTGGGCCGTCTCACCCGTGAACGACGATGGTCTATTCCATCAGAGACTAATTGTTTCCTAAACCACTTGGCAAATTCACTACCATGATCAGACTGAACCATTTGAAAATTAAAACTAGCTGCTTGTCTTGCTTCGCGATAGAAACATACGCTTTGCCAAGAATTTACTTTGGTTACCGGCTTAGCATAAGCCCACCTAGAACAGGTATCAATTAGAGCGTAGAGATAGAGTCCTTCCTTAGGTAATCCCTCGCGCATGGAGTCAATTTCCACTAAAATCCCTGGTTTTTATGCAATTGGGCGCTCAGGATAAGTGTGCCATTTTTTCCATTTACTCGGATAAGTGTAGTGGTGATGTTTTAAGGTTCTTTTTACTGACGACAAACTAACGGCTAAGCCACTTTGAATTAGTTGATGATGAATCACCTCGGCACACCGATGATATTTAGTACGGTGAGTTAGAATTGCTGAAACAATTTCACTGGAAAGGGCCAGTGGATGACTCCTTGGCCTAGAGCTTTCTGTTGGGATAATTCTTCGATTGCTAAGACTAGCTTTCTTAACCCAACGACTAATGGTGCTGTGATCAAAACCAGTATATCTAGCAGTCTGTCTCATGCTCCAACCTTGTTTTAAGACCAGGTTGGCGGTCTGCATCCGAAGACGCGGTAAATTGGGATTCATAGTGTATGGCATATACCGTTAGGATAGCACAGGGTGGTGCAAAGGTATTGAACCATAACACGACATTGACAGAATTTTGTATTCGTGCTATCCTATATTAATAATTTGAGAAGCATTTTGCTCATATTTCCTTCAACAGTGGCGAAAGTGAAGACACCCCTCCTTGTCGGACCGATTAGCCGCAAGTTCAGGGTATACAGGTTTTCCTGCCATATCCTGGCACTGTTGGGGGTAATATGGGCAAAATAAATCCCGCGCCGACGAACATCGGAGCGGGTTTTGATTATCTAGCGTCGTTTATACTATAGCCGTCTCCAGCCACTCTTTGGCACTTCTTCTCATCACTTGTTCTATCTCAGCGTCTTTAAACCCAAATTGTCCTGACAAGACATCGGCAATTTTTACTAAATCTTCCGGTCCTTTTATGTCTGTCACTAAACCTGGCGGCAATCCACCAAAATCACTACCAATAGCCAAACGATCTATTCGCCCAGTTCTCTGGGCTATTTGGTTTATTCTTTTGGCAATATGATCAGCTCCAGAAAAAAATGGTTGCGATACACACAAACCAATTATACCACCCATTGTTATTATTCTCTCCGCCTCTTCTTTTTTTAGTGCTCTCTCGCCAATCTTATTTATCCAATCAGGTGATATGTCTTCTTCAGTTGAACCATGGGTATATGATAAAAGTCGGCCGGCATCGGATTCTTCAGCGATTCCCATTACTTCTTGTCTAGTTTTGTATCCCGAGTGTGCCAAATCAACCACCAGATTATGTTCAAAAAGATATTTTATCACCTGTTTGCCAAAAGGAGTTAGTCCATCTTTACTGGCAATCATGTTAAGCGATTCATCCCCACCATATTGTAAGCCAAATATTTTTATCCCTGCATCCACCATTTTTTTAACATCCTCGTTTGATTTGATTAAATGTGTTCCACCCTCCAGGGTTAATACTAAATTATTTTGATTTTGAAAATCAGCGCTACTTCTGATTAATTGCATGCCAGGCATTGCTCCCAGCTGGTGATATTTTTCCGTCATCCCGATCAAATCTTTAAATCTTTGGTCATGTTCAGGATTGACTTCATTTTGATATAAATATTTATCAAAAACCGAAGACACAATCACGTCGTAATATCGGTTTATCAATTCTGCCATCAATTCGTTATATTCTTCCCAACTCAACTCCTCGGCCTTTTTCCTAAATTTTTCCTCCACTTGAGATTTGGTTATGCCGAATTGTTCTATCCTATCGGTTATATTAGCCCTATAAATCCTTTCTCCATTATCACCAATTTCGTAGTCTTTTCCCTCTCCCTCTGGCTTGGGGCGATACATGTCAGTATGCAAGGTTGATGTTAGTTCGCCCATATTTTTAGGATAAATTGTTAAATCTATTTTCAAATATCTTCTTTAACTCAATTTCTGTATATGGCAATATCACCGCGTCTTCGACTCGGCCATATTTATTCAACCCATAGCTATAAGCAAAGGCCAAATAGGGTATAAGTAAATCTTTGTATTGTATGCGGCCAATCTTTTCTAATACTTTTTCATCAAAACCGCCATTAAAAATAACGTCAAAAGCGTAAAGTTCTTTCCAACCGCCTTGTCCGTCAGGGCCAAGGGTTATGGAAGCGACATTCATGCTGTTTAGGATTATTTTTTCTGATAATTCATATTCATCCGGAAAATCTTCCTTAATCAATTCCCGAATCGCCCCGACCATTCTAGTCGTATATTCTAGAGAAAACCCCGTCAAGGTCTTCATGCCCAAATAGACTATTACCAAGGCGAATTTTAATAACATGCAGGGGATTAATTTTTTCTCCGCCAACAGTTTAGTAATTATTTCTGGCTCTATTGTTATTTTGTATCCTTCCCCCACTAATGAACCCTCCTCTACTGTCAAGCGTACCCGCTCGTTTTCTTCGTCGACCAGCCAAAATAATTGACTACCCAGCTCCTTTTCATCATTCCACGCTCCCGGTATGCCCTCAAATTTATCCAAAGCCCTTGATCGAAAACTTTTATCAAAGATCATTTGATAAATAAAACTTTGTGGTTCGTTTTTAATTAAATTTATCAAATAATCAACAAAAACCGTATCCTCAATTATTACCAAATTAGCAGTTTTTTCCCGAGCCTCAAGTGAAAACAACTTTTTCCACAAATAAAAATTTATCTTGGTCATCTGGTCGCCAAGGTATTGACATCCTGAAGTGTCAATTCTTCTGATCCCCGTCGTTATTTCTTCTAAAAATTTTTGTTCCTCTGTATCAAACAGGTGCCACTGATGTTTTTCTTTTAATCTTCCAGCAATATCAAAATCATACTTCGGCATGCCCCACATTAGCTTGTGCCCATATTTTTTGGGGAATAAATTAATTTTTTTATCATGCAAAATTATTCCTCTTTTATGGAATGGGTCATTAAAGGGTACATTGGAGGTGGCAAAAGTCAAAATATCGCCAAACTGTTCACGGTGGTATAATTTATAAAAATTAGTCAGCGCATGGAGGGAAGTTAAAATTGGATGATTCAAAATTCCATGATGATCCATACTGCCGGCTACCAGTCCCGTATTATCATCTATCCGCAGATCAATGTTTTTTCTTTCCTCTTGGTTAAAAATAGTGTCTACTTTTTTTCGGATTATTTTTTTTAGATATTTTTGCCTTTCAATATAGGTAGCCGGGGCTTGGTAAGTATTGATGCGTCGCGAATATTCATCCAGATTTTCCTCACTACGAAAAAACTGTGCCAAAGTCGGCATCAGTTCCACCACCAAATTTGCTATTTTATTCAACCCCGGGTCATCGTAAAATTTTTCCATATTTTTGGCGGCCCGTGAGGGAATTAAACCCCCGTCTCCCTAAAAACATTAGGGTATCCTAAACACTAGACGAACAGGCCAGGTTTGTAATAAATCTACTATTTTTTGAGTAACATTTCAAGGGGCAGGTACCCTTTGTCATTAGCGAGCCTCTCGTGAAAAAATTTTTTATTTTTCCAATATACTTTATAAATATTGGATTTATTGTTATTTTTTATGATTTTAAATTTATCATCGATTATTTCTATGGCGCAGTAATCATCGGTCGCAATAGCTACTCTAGAGTCGTGTCGCAAGATTCTTTTTAAATGAGCCTTGCGGCTGGCATCTGATTTATAATGTGGAGAAAAAATCGCTTTTATAAATCCCAAACCTTGAACCTTTATCAAGCCAGCTTGCGGATTATTTTTTCTTCTAGAGTCAGAATTTCCACCATCAAACCAACAAATTCCCCCGGCACTCACTCCAGCCAAAACGGTATTCTTTCCAGCCGCTAAACACAACAATTTGTCGATCCCATATTTTCTCCATAGGTGCATCATTTTTAAAGTATCACCCCCACCCACATAAATAATATCGGCCTTGAGAATTTTATCGCGCGCCTCTTTATGAGAATAGCGCCCCGCGGTTAAATATAATACTTGGATCTTGCAGCCAAAAATTATGTTAAAATATCTGCTGATGCACCCTACATAATCTGCCGAGTCAAGAGAAGCGGTAGGGATAAATAAAAGAGTCGGTCTTTTTTTCCCGCACAATTTCACCAGCTCTTTATCAGCATTAAAGGTCCCAATCAGATTTTTGGTAATTTTTTTATTTGACAACGCCGGGGTGGCAACTTTACTGCAACTAATAGCGACTATTTTTGACATAAAATTTATTTTATTTTTCTCACCACTCCCTCGTCCGCATCCACCTCCACCAGATCACCGTCGCGCAGTATTTGTGTGGCAATTTTTGTACCCACAACACAGGGCTTTTTTAACTCCCGAGCCACAATAGCGGCATGCGAAGTAATTCCGCCGACCATCAGTTATAAAAGCCGCCGCCAGTTCCATAGCTGGTAGTAATTGCGGGCTCGTTGCAATGGAAACCAATATATCGCCACGTTTAATTTTAGCATTATGCTGTGGTCCAAATAATAGCTTCACGTAACCACGAACTTTGCCAGGTTGTGCTATTTGACCAGTCACCACCATTTGCTTTTTTAGCTTATTATATTCTCGGTTGCCATTTTTATAAAGGAATTCATCTACCTTATTCTTGCCACAAATAACCTTATAGCTATCAGCCATATGTGGTATAAACAAAGAATACTCCCAACGTTCGTACAGCGATTCTGCTAGTTCTTGGGGTTTTTCAATAATGTTTATTATCTCTTTGATACTGAATGTTTCTAAATACTTTGCCGGCACGCCCCATCTCTTTGCCAGTAAATCAATGACACGATTAACTATCACATATAGTGATTGCCTAGAATCGGCTCTTCGCGCTTTAATATTCGCCAGACATTTATATATATCTAATATTTTTTTTCGGTTGTTGTTAGCGCTAGCTCCCTCAGTAGTATATTTTTCTTTATACCTTTGCTGGTATCAATATACACTGCCTGCTGACGAATGTCTTTTATTTGTTTTAGACTAAGTCCTCGGCCAATATACCCCTGATCAAGCCAGAAGTATTTATTTTTTAAATACTTATCGTTTTTAGATAAGGCGATCTCTCTATGAGCCCTCGTTGTTAAGTTGTTTTCCATATCATTTATTAAAGTCTCAAGGTAAACACCCGCAGGATATTTTAAAGGCGACCGGCGCGAAAAAATCCCCATTATTTTATCGGAAATTTGTCCATTGATATCAGAGAAAGCCACAGCCATACCCCAGGTTGCAAAATTCATTTGCAAGCCGCGAATCATAATCAAGAGTTTAATTATTTCCTTGTCAGATAATTGTGGCAAAGGAAAATATTTTCTCGCCAGCCTTATAGCCATATTAGAAAATTTAGTGGTATTCTTTTTAATCGCTAATAACAACTTTTGATTTTGCAACACTGCTTGACTACAGCCGCTGCAAAAAAGCTTTGCCTGTTTTGTATTTTGGTAATAATATAGTGTCTCTCCTTTTATTAGGTGGCAGAAAGAATCTGGTACCGGGTGGCCAATTTGTTTTTTTGGCAGGTGGCTACGCATGCCCGCCCAGTTGGTTTCAATATTTATAAACGAGGTATTTATCTCCTGATTTAATAGAGAATATTTTGTCATATTTATGATATATTTTTTATAACGTCGTTATTGGCCTGCTTTGAGTAATATAAAATTTCCTTTTTTCCATTGCCCACTCAATGTCACAGGGGAACTTGTAATGTTTCTCAATTAGTCCGCACAATTTGGCTAGCTCAATGATTTGTTTGCCGGTCAATTTTTGTTTACCACCTTTGGCTTTTGGTAATTTTATCTGTGCTGTTACTTTGCCTTTCTTGGTAATCATCATCGTCTGCTCAGCAATATTAATATCCATAATTGACCAATCACGCTTGTCCACCACATAGCTATCTGGTGTTATTTGCCCAGAAACTATGGCCTCGCCCAAACCCCAGCCCGCTTCCAGAATCATCTGATTTTTATCCTTGGTCACCGGATGGACGGTAAAGCAGATTCCTGACACTTCTGATTGAACCATTTTTTGGACTACGACCGCCACCGACACATGGGATTTCAAAAGCTTCTTTTCATGGCGATAAAAAATCGCCCTTGGGGTGAACAAAGACGACCAACATTTTTTGACATTATTCAATAATTCTTTCTTTGTAGTATTGAGATAAGTTTCCAACTCTCCTGCCCAAGAAGCAGTTTTGGAGTCTTCAGCCGTGGCCGAACTCCTAACCGCTACGTATTCGGCTTTGAGTTTTTTAAATTCGCTTGTTATTTCTTTGCCCAGATCAGCTGGAAATTTTGTATCAGCAATCAGATCTCTAATTTCATTGGAAGCGCGATCCACCGAATTCGTATCCTTGTAATTTACTTGGTCCAATCTAGCCTGGACATCTTGTAATAAATCAGTTTCTTCCAAAAACCGATCAAAGGCCGTGGCCAAAACCACAAATCCGGGTGGGACTGGTATTTTGGCATTTAACATTTCTCCGAGCGATGCCCCCTTGCCCCCAGCGATCCTCACGTCACCCTTGGTTATTTCTCGAAAATTTTTGATAAATTTCATAGGTTTTTGCTTAATTTATTTGGTGCTTGTCTAGAACAGACAAATAATTAGTAATATTTTTTGATAATTTTTTTAATAGTTTTAGCCAAATTATCGTCTTTCCGGTGGTTAAATCTAAACTCCATTTCTTTTA
>Ga0116157_10004565_pt1 | contig 12934 bp, 8 predicted proteins | sample AD_UKC048_MetaG_FD_89882 | JGI IMG/M metagenome (GOLD analysis project Ga0116157, IMG submission 89882) | Active sludge microbial communities of municipal wastewater-treating anaerobic digesters from USA - AD_UKC048_MetaG | ecosystem: Engineered > Bioreactor > Anaerobic > Digestate | place: USA... | reverse complement strand
ATAAGTTCCACCAACAGCTTCAGCTAAATATTTATATTCATATTCAGGATCTATAATAATTACATCAGTTCCCATCATTAAAGAGCGCAAAACTTCCAATTTAATACAATAGCTTTTTCCCGCTCCAGAAGTGGCAAAAACAACCGAATTAGCATTCTGCAAACTAAATCTATCGAATAATATTAAGCTATTGTTGTGACGATTGATTCCATAAAGGATACCCTTATCGCTAGTTAATTCACTGGAAATAAAGGGAAAAGAAGAAGCGATCGGAGAAGAATTCATATTAAAGGTGATATAAAGCTCATCGTTACCAAGCGGCAAAGTAGAATTAAAACCTTGCTCTGTTTGATAAAAACCTCTCTTGCAATAAACTAAACGAGAGCCAAAAATATCTTCCACTTGATCAGACAAACGATCCAGCTGTTCAACACTATCAGCATAAATAGTCACATATAAGGCAAATTGAAAAAATTTTTCTGTTCCCTGAGTTAAAGAGTCTCTTAAATATTCAATATCTCTCAAAGCTGTTTCTCGGATTGGATCACGTGGAGCTCCTTTTTCAGAATCGGCCACTATTTGAGCCTCTAAATTACCCACCCTGTTTTTTAATTGTTTTAAAATAATAGCACTCTTAACTGGATAAAAAAACATCGAAACATCAAAATATTCGTTCAGGTTTATAATTGGAGCAAACCAACCAACACTAATATATCTAGGATAACTAATAACAAAAATAGTTCGCAAAAATTTCTGCCCTAAATTAAGATTTGTTGGACCAACTCTAAAACTAGCTGGAGAAATCAAATCTCGAACAGACAAAACACCCCGACGAAAAGCTTGCTCTTCTTCAATTAATTCTTTGGTAATTTCAACATCCTCGTCCTTAATTCCAGCTCTTAGCAACTCCTCTTCTATTAAGCCTTTCTTTTTCTTCTTGGGATCTGAAAATGCTTCTTGTTTTTTTAAATCTATCATATTTTATATTTTAATATTTATTCTACTTGTAATTTACCTATATCCACTAAAGGCTGATTTTTAGAAGTTTCGGGATTATATGAATTATAATATAACTCAATTAATTCTTGGGTATTAAGTTGCTTAACATCCACTCCTAAAGATAACAGGGCAGAAAAAATACTATCTACTCGACGAGACAAATTATCTTTATATTTCAAAAACTTAGCCTCTTTTAATTTCAAAACGGTAGCTGGTTTAAAAATTTCAGTTAATTGAGAAAAGAAGCCTTTATGCTTATCGGAAAAAGGACTATAAGGAATAACTACAAAAAATTTTTTATTCATAATTTTCCCCATAGAAACCAATTCTTTTATATATTCAATATATTCTCCGGTTTGAATCTTTAAAAGTCTATTAGTTTGTTCTTTCTCTTTAGTTTTTAAATACTCAATATAATTATCAATATTTAAATCACGAGATTGAACAACTATTTGGATAGGCGTACTAATATTATTTAAAAAACTAACATAAGAAGATATTATAGCATTTTGTTCGTCTTCACTCTTTAGAGCAAAATTAATACTAGAAACAGCCAAAACCGCCCTAAGAGTCCCATCTCGCATAACAACGGTATCGTCTTTTATTTCCAAAATATCTAAATATTGCTGAGTAGACGCACTGCTATTTTTTTTACCTTTGTTTTGTTCTGTCATGTTATTTAATATATTAAAAATTATTATCTATTTCTATTTTATCGCTGTCTTCTCCTTTATATTTTCCCTTAGTATCAACTATTAAAGAAAGTTCCGCTAATTTATTTTTAGCAAAATATTTATCAGGAGTTATAACGTTTTCATATTGAACCTGTCTTTCTTCTTTTTTTTCTAAACTAATTGCTTTATGATTCCAAATTCTAAGATTGGGCCTCTTAATGGTTTGAATCAAGCTCAAGACAAAGAAATGAAAGGGTCTCCCGTTAATCTTTAAAAAGGCAAAAGTGCCGGAGACTGCTAAAATAAAAACAGAGGCCAGCACAAAAGCAGTAAAATCTAGAGCTTTATAGCAAACAAATATAAACAAAGCTGCCGCCAAAAAAATCAAGAATTGTCTAGTAGTAATTGGACCAATTATCTTTGGCTCAACATCAATAAATTGTGGAACTGTAAATTGCTGCATATTGTACTAAAATACTAAACCTTTATTAAATTTAATTAAAGCCTCTATTTCTTCCTTGGTTAAATAATCCTCTCCAGCTGATTTCAAATTCTCGATAACTTGATCAACGCTACTGGCTTCATTACTGGCTCTAAAAAATATTTTTAAATATAGTTTATTAACAGGGCTTTGTCTCCAAGCCTTAATTCCTTCCAACATTTTACTATAATCAATTTCTTCCAAAACTCTTAATTTCTGAGCAATTCTTTTAAAAGCCTCTGCTGGATCAGATGATAATCTACGAAAATTAATTAAATCCATATATTTAAGCTCATCAATTGGCCCAGTAATTTTAATTCTTTTAACATCGACCATCTGAACTTTCCCATTTTTGTTGAAAGAGATATTAGAATTTTTCTGAGGAGTAATTACCTCTTTTTTGGGAGCAGATAAGGCTTCGGCAATTTTTTTAATATCTTCTTCTTTTATAATTGGTTTTTTTTCAAGTGGTTGTTCAATTATTGCTAAATCCTTCTTTTGATCTATCACCATTGGTAATTCTCTAGATTTTTCGTCTATTTCTCTGTCAGGGGAAGGCAATTCGTAAGAAAAATCTTCAGCCGGCAACATTAAGGGTTCAATCTTAGAGGATATCTTACCATGCCCTAGTTTATTAATCTTGGATAAAACATCATCTTCAATCTTAAAATTATCTTTCATTTGTTGTTCTTCTTTTTCTCCAATCTTTTGGGCAATCATAAAAATATTATCAACCATTTTATCGGCCAGACCAAAGCCTCCGCTATCCTTATTTTCAGTGAATACTTCCCTAACAGAATATCGACTCTTAACTCCTCTTAGATATTTTTCTAAAATAGAAACAAATTTATTTCTTCTATTCTCGTCAACAAATTTCAAGTTTAATATTTTGATAATATCTTCTACCCAATTATTTATTTTATAATCATAATCTTTCTTTTGATAATTTTCTAGAATATTTTGATTAACCGAAACAACTGGCTCTTCATTATTACTGAAATCAAAATTAGACTTTATGTCTTCTGCTTTTTCAATGTCTATATTGTCAATAATTCTCTCCGGTGCCTCGCTCTTTATATTGTCTTGTTTAATTATTTCTTCTGGTTCAGGTTTTAAATCTATTCCCAAATAATCAGACACTTGATAGAAAACATTGTCTTTCAGCTCAGCACTCAAATCGCTAATTTCAGATTTATTCAGACCAAATTCGGTAAACAAAATCAAAGGTAAATTATTAAAATTAATTTCCTTAATCATTACTCTCATAATTAAAGCAGCTAAATCTATCTGATATTTTTTTTCTAATTCATCAATACGACTAACTATCACCGGAGATGAAACAGCTGATTTTAATTTGGGATCTAAATTATTAAATTTATCTAAATAATCAAACATAATTATTTTGATTGTTTATTGCTAATTTTTTTTATTTCACTTTCAATAGCCCTTCTCTCTAAACTACCCTCTGGATATTTGGCTAACATTTCTTGAAGTTTTATTATTTCTGGATTCTCAGCTTCTTTTATAGTCTCATTAATTTTAATTTCCTCATTCTTGAGTTCAGCTTTTTTCTCAACTTTAATTTCTTCTTTTTTTATAGCCGGTTTATTGTCCTTGATGCTTTTTTTAATATCCTGGACTACTGTATTCTTTTCATCAATGTTTTTATTAACAAAGTTAGAATCCCTATCTACTGGAATTATCTCCCAATCATCCCTAGGTATATTAGACATGGAATCAGGGAAAAATACTAAATTTTTATATAACTTTAAAACCTTTTTTAATATTTTTTTCTCATCCTCTTTAAGAGATAATACATCAGGAGATGAAGTCAAATATTTGGCTAAAGCAATGTTTCCTGGAATGCCACTGCCGTTCTCTTTAACAAAATGTTTAATCCAATTGGCAATAGTTGGATCCTGTTCTTTACCATCCAACAAGATTCTCTGAGAAGATATCTGTTCTTGATTAATTAAAAAAGTTCTAATGAATTTGTTCAATGAATCTTTTTTGTTTATTAACAAATAAATCAAAGATCCATTAATTTTTTGAGGGCCAGAAATATCATCATCCGACAAAACAGACAACAGATCTTTTTCTAAAAAATTTAAAACCACCCTCTCTTCTTCGGCCTCATCAAACTCTTTCATAAAATTTTCAGTCAATTCTGATAACTCCTCTAAGTTTTTATCTTCAATTAAATTATTAAACTCATCAACATAAGTTTTATATTTTTCAATTTTTCCTTTTCTGCTTTCTATTTCCTTTTTTACATCCCAAGATAAAAATGATCCCACTGGCAAAAATAATTTTCCCAAAAAATCACAAATAAAATTATTTAAAATATTCATATTAATATTTTTTCCTTCAGCTTCCTTGGACAAAATATCTAAATTAAAATCAGAGACAAAAAAATTAATGACTAAATCTATCAAAGAAGAAATATCAATATTATATTCCTTAGATATTTCTAAATTATTTTTCTCGTCTAAGTTTGAAGAAAAATAAAGATTAACTTCTTCTGGCAAAGAATCTAATTTCTGTAAAAATTGTATGTTTTTGTCTTCCATAAATTATAAGTTATTTTAATTTCAGAATTTATTACATAGACTTGAGACGATTAGAAATAGCAACGAGCATACCGGTATGAACTGTATTGGCACTACTAAATTGCATATTGCGAGTAATACTATTCATCTCGCTTCTAAATTCATCCATTTTATTATCCCGAATTAAACCTCTAAATCTTTCCAATTTTCCAGTTTCTTCAAAAAATTTCTTTAAACTTTCTAACCCCTTAATTGAAGAAGTTAAATCTTTCATTTGGTTTTCTCCAATCTTAGATAAATATTGTTCCTTCTCAGCATTATTGCCTAATGGATCTAAATTTTTCTTAATTCCGGCCAATTTAATTCTAGCGTTTACATATTCCGGAGTACTTGGAGCATTTTTCAAGGCAATCTCTATTTTATTTTTTTGACTAGCAGTTTGTTTATCATGAATAGAATTAAATCCTCCGGCTGTCATAATGTCAGCTAATTTTGGAATTATTAAATCTAGAGACCCTTGGTCATTGATATTTTCTAATTTTATTGTTCCACTAATAACTCCTCTTGCCAAGCTTTCTTTTGTCTTTTCATGTTTTTCTTCACGATCTCTTTTTTCCTCAGGTTTTTCTGCTTTAACAACTCCGTTTTTATCTTTTGGTGGTTCAGCTGTCTCACGTAAATCTACAAAACTTTGTGATAAATTTTGATAATTTCCAGCCAAAGCTGAATCTAATTGATTCATGACCTTATTATCATTACCATAAGATTTTTTAATTTCATCTCTTTTGATTGCAGCTTCATCTGAAGATAATTCTCCCCTCTCCATCAAGGTCATGACCGCAGCAATTCTCTCATGATTGTTAAGCGGCTTGGAATAATCATTCATCTTTTTGCGAACATCATCATCAGTATCCTCTTTCATGCCATCCTTATATTTAGAAATCTGACCGCTATTATGATTTGAAGCTAAATCTAAATCTTTTTCTCCAGCATGCTTAACTTTATTTTTTCCACCTAAAGTAGCAACATTTCCAACAATAGAAACAGTTTTATCTAAGATTTTAACCTTCTTCATCTTATCGGCCAAAGCCTCTCCACCTTTTTCTATTTGTTCTCCTAGATTATCGATATCTCCTTCAATATTAGTATCGACGCCAGCAAAAGTATCGATAGCAGTACTTCCTGTTATATTTTGATATTGCGAAACTAACTCATTTTCTCTTTCTTTTTGAATATCTTCTTCTGGTTTATATTTATCTTGAACTTCTTGAATTTTTAACCGCATATCAGAAGTACTTAATGTGGAATCATTATAAACTGCATCTAATTCATCTCCTTTTTTCTGTTGAATTTCAGCTGATCTAGACTTAGCGTCTTCAATCTTTACTTTTAGATCTTCTAACTGAACTTTCTGTGATTCATTCCTTTCTATGCCTTTTCTTGTTTCATCTATATTTTTCTGAGATATATTGCCAAACATTTTACTACCCTTAGCAAATTCTCCTATTCCCTGACCAATCTTATTAGGAACATAAGCAACGGCTTTTTTAGTTTTTCCAATAGCTTTGTTCAGAGCCCCAGCATCACGTTGTGCTAATTCACTTCTCTTAGTCTCTTTCATAGACTGACGAGCCTTAATAGCATTTTCAGCTCTCTCAATACCAGTAGCCCTTTTACCTAATTTAATAGCCCCAGAGCCCATAGCTTGTAATTTAGCCATACCCTTGCCAGCAACCTTTCCGGCCGCACCACCCATTTCTTGAGCAATCATAACCCCACCTATTAACATGGCAATGGAAATTATGAACTTTAACATATGTTCCGGACTTCCTGCTTGAGTTATAGTAGCATTTCCAACTTCTTCGGCATCAGAAAAGGTGTTTTTTTTCATCGCAGATATTTCAGCACTTCCGGCTGTTCCACCCAAGGAAGCAAAAGATAACCAAATAAAGAAGGCTAAGATTGGTCCAATAATTAAATTTTTTGAAAAATCTGACCACCATTTCTGAGAATATGATTGACCTTGAGGAAACGAAGCTAATAAATAAGCTAGAGGCGATAGAACTACATATATCCAGATCATAACCATCCTAACTACCAACATAAATAACATTATTATAACAACCACAGCTGAAACAATTATCATAACAAGAGCTAAAATTAAAGCTCCAATAACAGACATTAAATCAGCTTCTCCAGAATCAGCTGGATCAAAGTCTAAAATTTTTGTGATGCCTAGCATCTCGGTCATATTAGCTCCAGCAATATCTTTAAAAGCATTAACAAATGTAAGCATTATAACTTGAGCAAAATCAATAAAGACACCACAAATCATCTTGGAGAAATTTATCAGGATTGCCATGATAACTAATTTTGGCAACCAAGTTTTTAAATTGTAACTTTCCACTCTTAAAATTGTAGCGAAAGCGATTACCAATAATATCAAAACAAAAAACATGTTACACAAATCTCTTACCACAATCCAACCATAGGTAACAGCTGATGATTCTATAAATTTATTATATTGAGCTACCCAAATTAAAAGATTCATCAATAAAACAACTATTTTACCTAATAAACTAACTATTGGGGTAATGACCCAACCAATAACCTGCAAAATAGCCGATTGAATTTGTGCGACAACTTCACCTTCGGCCAAAACAGCCTTAAAGGGAATAAAAAAAACAGCAATCAAAACCAAGCTTGAAGCCGTTAACAATATTTTTTTATTATGTTTAAGAAAAAATGATTTCATTTTTTTATATTTGAAAAAATAATTTAAATTAACCAAAAATACCTTTTACCCAAGACCAGGCTGCATCAATAATTATGCTATAAGCATTCAAGACCAAATAAATTATAATAGTTGTTTGTAAAAGTGAAACTAATATAATTAAGCAAGTCCAACCAACTAAACCTTTCTCTACTAATCCTATCTTTTTGCCCATGGCCTTGGCTGCATCAGGAGAAGCTTGCTTTACTTCAGCTGGCACCCATTCTTTTCCTAGGTCGCAAAAGAATCTAGGAAATAATTGATGCATGAACCAATGAAAATAAATATATAATAAGGTCAAACCAAAAGAATCTATTAGATTTTCCCAAGATGCTTTTAATAATTCATCTATTGCTGTAGTAAATTTTTCAATTCCAGAAATAGATTCACTGCTAGCACCAGAAGAAGAGGAAATTTTAGCGCTCTTATCTTTATTTTTATCAGCACTTAATTGCGCTTCTTTTTTAGATTCACTAGAACCTGACTTATTATTTTTATTTAAATTATCCAAAGAACTTTCTAGTGATTCTTTCTTTATATTCTCATCTCTCTCGGGTTTTTTAGTAGGGTTCTCTCTAATCGGAGTTGTTCTGGAATCCATTTCTGGTCCTTTTCTATTCTTGTCCTGAATTTTATTCTCTTTTTTCTGTCCATCTAATGATGACTTTTTTTTGTCTCTTTCTAATTGATCAGCAGCAGCCTCCTCCTCATTCTGATCTTGATTCTCAAAATCTTGATTATTAGTTTTTTTATTAGAAAAACTATTTCGATAATTTTCTTTTACATTTGGAGAGCTATTATCAGCATTTCTTAGGCCAATATTATCCGAAACATTCCTTTTTATCTTAGCAGAAAGCTTTTGAGCAGCAAAATCCTTTTGCAATAATTCTTCCACCTCTTTTTTAACATCCAAATCAAGCCTATTTTTTATTTTTTGATCTATTATTTCTTCAATTTCTTTATTATTTTCTGACATAAAAATAAAAAATAATACTAAGCTTTTAAAAACAAAAACAATTCTTCTTTATATTGATATTATACAATAAAAAAAATCTTTTGACAAATAAAGGAATTGGCTTAAAAACATAGTTTATTACAATAATAACAGACCCTAATAATGAAAAAAAAATATCGCTTGGCAAAAGCTCTAATATAAAATCATCCAAAAAAATACTCCCCAAAAATAATAAAGCCATCACCGACTTTTAGGCAAAAGATATGGCCAGTCAATAAGATCATTAAGAGTTTTTCCCTTTAAAAACATAACTAAAAAAATTATTTTAGTCTTAATCTTTTAAAAGTAAAATTAATAATTTAATAGGAATGCTGAAGTTTTTTGCCAATTGACATGATATTTCACTTTCAGTAATATTTACTGCATCAATTACATAAAATATATAACATAAAATTCTATATTTTTAAAGTATTTTTGTGCTTATTAATGATTGACCAGAATTACTCTTTTTCTAATCAAGCTCACTTTTACTCATTTGTATGCTATCTATAATTAAACTGCAAAATACCTTTAAAGTATATCCCAGTAAGAATATAAGAAAATACCTCAACTAAAAGCAAGTTATTAATGTAAATCTAGCCCAAAATAGTATTTTTATATTATAAAGTTAATTTAAAAAATTAATATTGTCTACCCCAAAAAACTAAATGTTTTGCTTTCTTGCCACAAACAACACATTTATCAGAAATTTTTTCTTGTTTAAAAGGAACACACCTAGACTTAGCCCCTGTTTTGTCCCTTATTTCAGTCTCACATTTTTTATCGCCACACCACATAGCTTTAATATATCCTTGATTCTTATTAATCTTCTCTGCAAACTCGTCCAAATTATCAACCGAAGAAGTTCTGTTTTCCTTATTCTTTTTGCAAGAATCAAACATTCTTTTCTGAATATTACTTAAAATTTTTCTTAATTCATCTTCAATATTGTCAAGATTAATAGCTGTTTTATCGCCCGTATCTCTCTCTACCGCCATACATTGATTTTCTAAGATATCTTTAGGTCCAATTTCTATTCTAACTGGAACACCCTTCATTTCCCAGTCATTAAACTTGTATCCGGGGCTATAATTATCTCTTTTATCAATCTCAACTCTAAAATTTTTATCTAAAACATCAAATAATTCCTTGGCCTTGCTTATAACATCCTCGTTTGATAAGGAAATCGGAACAATTATAGCTTGAATAGGGGCAATCTCTGGTGGCAACTTTAATCCACGATTATCGCCATGAGCCATAATGATAGCTCCGATTAATCTAGTGCTAATACCCCATGAAGTTTGATAGGCATATTCTTCTTTTTCACTTTTATTTATAAATTTAATTTTAAATGGTTTACTAAAATTTTGTCCAAAATAATGGCTAGTTCCTGCTTGCAGGGCCTTGCCATCATGCATCAATGTTTCTACCGTATAAGTATTTTCAGCTCCAGCAAACTTTTCTGTTGGACTCTTCTCTCCTTGCAAAACAGGAATGGCTAATTTTGTTTCAATAAGTTTTTTATATATATTTAGCATTTTTAAAGTTAAATCTTGCGCCTCTTTCGCGGTTTCATGAACTGTGTGTCCTTCTTGCCAAAGAAATTCTCTAGTTCTTAAAAATGGTTTTGTTTCTTTCTCCCACCTAACAACACTGCACCATTGGTTGTAAACCATAGGTAAGTCTCTCCAAGATTCTACCCATTTCGCATATAAATTTGAAAACATTGTTTCGGAAGTAGGCCTGATACAAAATCTACTTTCGAGCTTCTGATTACCTCCATGCGTTACCCACGCAACTTCTGGTGCAAAACCTTCAATATGGTCTTTTTCTTTGTTTAATAAATCTTCTGGAATAAGTAATGGAAGATACAAATTTTTTACCCCCACTCTTTTAAATTCTCTGTCTACATATTTTTGGATATTTTCCCAAATAGCAAAACCATAGGGTTTAATAGCCATAAACCCCTTAACGTCTGTATAATCTGCTAAATCTGCTTTTATAACAATATCTGTATACCATTGAGCAAAGTCATCCTCAATATTTGTTATTTCTTTTACATATTTTTTATTGTCATTCATAACCATTCTTTTGTCTTTTATAATATCTATTTTATATTTATCTAAAATATTATAAAATTAAGTTAATTTATTTGAATAAACTATAACATATTTTATAATAGAAATAAAGCATAATCATAATTGTTTTGACAGAGAGCCTTATCTATAAAAAGCCTTATCTGAGGTCTTACAAATAAAAAACCCGTCTTTTTTTGACGGGTCGCTCTTGTGAGCTGAGGACCTATGAAGTTTTTATAAACTTTTTAGTAATAAGTCCTTCTTCGCAGGAAAGTCTCAAGAAATATACTCCGTTGCTTAGTCCAGAGATATCCATATTAACTTTAAAGGAAGAAAATTGAGTGGTAGCAACAATTTTGCCATTTAAATCTAAGATTTCAATGGTTTTATTATCGATACCAAACACCGGAAATTCAATTGTGATGTTGTTAATAGACGGATTAGGATAAATAGCTAATTGTTCCACTGTTTCAGGGTCAACAGAAGAAGAGATAGTCATCTTCACGAGACGACCGTCCTGAGTAGCAAAAAATGCTCTTCCATTAGCATAACTAGCGTCCCAGATGTACTTATTAACATCCCACTCTTCATATACAAGATCTATGGCCTTGGTCGAAACATTCATATGACGAATTCCACCATAACCAGCCATGAAGATATTGTTATTGTCAGTAGCAAAGATAGCGCTACCAAACCAAGCTCTCTCACTATCAGGATAAGCATAAAGCTGTTCCATTATCTCCGTAGCATCATCCCATTTATAAACATCCCCGTTATCAGATAAAAAAAAGAAAGTATTGCCGTCAAATGTAGTCATGGAAAACACTCCTCTTCCGTCTGTAAAAGTGTGAAGAGTCTGAAGATTTTCTCTATCAAATCTAATAAGTCTTTGCCCAACCACTCCGATAGTGGGAGAGGCTAATAATAAAATATTATTATCAGCTTTAGCGTAAATCCCGTCAGGCCTATAACTATAAGCAAAATCATAAGTAAGCTCGGTAAAACTATTACCATCATAATGATAAATACCTCCATATCTTGTATCGTTATCGTTAACAGCACAAAGATATACATTATTTTCAGCTAATACCGAAATTCCCATAAAAGATCTTAATTCGGGTTTAGGAATGATTACCCAATTTTCAGTAGAGTTGTCCCATTGATAGAAGCGGTAGAAATTATCCTGAAACGCATACAGGGTTCCATCTTCTCTCTCAAAACCACCAATATATCCCAGAGAATAATTAATGGGTTGAAGAACTTCGATTAGCTCTTCGCCGTTATAGTAGCAAGAATAATTAGCTCCTCCAGCGAATCCCTTTTCACCTATCATATGAACAGAGCTAGTTCCTTTATCAGGATTAGGGCTTTCAATTTCAGTAAAAGAATAGCTTTGACCAACCAAGCAATTGGTCAGGAATAACAATAAGATAATGATTGTTGTTTTCATGATTTGGTTCCTCCATTTTTATATTAATTTTTTAAAGTGCAATTATCTAAATATATACTATAATATTTTACAATATTTGTCAAATTAGGGGCTATCTTAAAAACAACCTCCACAAAAATTACTTTGAAGAGGTAAATTTTGATTATCTCCAATACAGCATTTACCGCAAGAATTGCCTATCGACATATTTGCAAAACCATTCAACCCCTCACATTTATAGAACCCCCAATTATCAACCACCTTAACAAGGATTTGATAATCTCCTGAAGATAAATATTTGGTAACCCTATGAGGATTACCCTCGTCTGACAAGCTATCAATATTAGATTGAGATATTATTCCAGTTGAACTAGCCCATATAGAATTACTATCTTTAATTCTAATTAATAGACTAGAAATTGGAACTTGTTCAGCATCAACATCGGTATTAAATGATAAGGTATAGTATCCTGGATTGGTGATTCTATAGGTATCAGTATTCTCGAGTTTGTTATAAGTATTGCCATTAGAATCTGTTAAAACTACATTTTCAATTTTTGGATATCTAGCATAAAAACTAGTAGCAGTGCTTCGAGGGTTAATTCCACTATCTACAGAGTCTACCGAAGGCACATCAGGAGTGGTGGTAGGATTTTCATTACCTCCAATTCCTGTAAAATTCCAATTCATTGAAACAAAATTACCAATACTAGAATCTGCTATAGTCTTTATCTTGACCCAAATATGTTTTAAATAATTAGCAATATTTGCCCAACTGCTATCTCCAATTCCGGTGTTAAAATTATTATTATAATTTATTTGAGAAATATGACCAAGCCCAGTTGCGTCTAAAGATTCTAAATTTTCACCTCCCAAAATTTTTATTTTATTATCGTCTTCCAAATACATTATTGTACAGGTATCCTTATTTCCTCCATCAACATAAACGCCTCGATT
>Ga0116157_10004564_pt1 | contig 12934 bp, 9 predicted proteins | sample AD_UKC048_MetaG_FD_89882 | JGI IMG/M metagenome (GOLD analysis project Ga0116157, IMG submission 89882) | Active sludge microbial communities of municipal wastewater-treating anaerobic digesters from USA - AD_UKC048_MetaG | ecosystem: Engineered > Bioreactor > Anaerobic > Digestate | place: USA... | reverse complement strand
CGCTGGATATATGAACGACATAAGCCAATTCGAAAAGTACTGTGGAAAACGGCTGACTACAGAGACTTTTCGGCTATTGGTACGGGAGTTTTTAGCGGCGTATTCCAATCAATCTCCAAGAACTGTGCGAAGAAAGTGCGCAGCGCTTCGAGCACTGGCCAAGTTTGGCAACTTAGGCTTTGAAAACATATGTCTGCCGAAAATCCCCAAGAGGCTGCCGAAATCACTTCGTCAGCATGAGATCGAAAAGCTTTTTGCTCTCTTGCGCAAGGATCGGAAATCTCCCTATCATCTCAGGGACCTCGCCATTTTCGAGCTCCTATATTGCGGTTTACGCAATGCAGAGCTGCGAAGGCTTAGCCGAGAGAGCTTTGATTTTGCAGCTAAAATCGTCAAGGTCATTGGCAAAGGAGATAAAGAGGTGATTTACAACCTGTCGGACGCCGCGATCGAAGCGATAAATGGATACCTTAAACAGACAAAGGGACAGAAGCTCTTTACGCTTACAAGCGGAGGACTTATTTATTTGATAGCGAATCGATCGCAAAAATACCTTGGCAAACGGATTACGCCTCATACTCTTCGCCACTCTATGGCCATGCATGTGCTACTCGCCGGCGCCGATATCCGGCTAGTACAAAAGATGCTCAACCATTCCTCCATCGCAACAACTCAGATCTATACGGAGGCCTATGACGATGTCGTAGCACATGCCTTCCAAGCCTGCCACCCTCACAACTAATCACATTTAAAATATCATCCGCCAAAGGCCGGTTCGATTATCGATCCGGCCTTTTTTTATTTCCACCCAATCTCAAGGAGACTATCATGTCCTTAGCGATGCAAAGCCTCACCAAGCGTTATCCCGAATTCGTGGAAGCAGCAATCGCTGACGCTTTCAAGAATCGCGGCTTTCTAACATGGAACCATGGAATTCAGATGTGGGCTATCGATCGCCCTGTCGCTTCTTGCACTCACCGCACCTCCTTTTGCCGGCAGAATTGCTATACGCGCAAGGCCTACACACAGTATCATCATATGATGCCGGCAAGCGATATCAAGAATGAGTATCGTTGGAGTGCAATGACTGGGGACACAATTGCAGCTGAGATCGCGGGAAAGAATCAAAGGGCAAGAGCAAGGGCTGTTAGCAGGGTCCGGTTCTGCACGAAGGGAGAGCCTTTCAGCGAGATCAAAGATATCGATCTTGTTAAAGATATCGCCGTGAAAAATCCGGAGGTGTTATTCTGGGTTCCGACTCGGGCATGGCGTCATCAGGAGTTTCGGGAAAAAATTGAGGATTTGCTTTTTGATATCGGTAACCTGAGAATAATGGCTTCGCTGGATCCCAGCAATACGAGAATAGAAGCTCAATCGCTGAAGGCATCTGGCTGGTCCACGATGTTCTTTGGGATGGATGATGTCGAGGAGGCTGAAGAAACATTTGGACTCAAATTCACCAAATGCCCGAAAACACACAGTGGTAAACGTGGTTCATGCCAAAAATGTATTCTATGTTTTAGCAAAAGACAAATGAACGTGCATCTGAAAGAGCACTAAAACATCGTGACCACTCTATTTTATGTGGAAAATTTTATCCTCGTTTTCTTGAAAAAGCTGTTTTTTGAGCACAACACACCACAACTCGTTTCTGTATGATTATTAATAGTTTATAACAAATTTTACTTGACAATGATGTGGTAATATCCTATATTGTGTTATCGAAAAGACAATACAAATCCAACCACAAATCAACATTGTCTTTCGGATCAATGAAGAAACGAAGCTTTTACCATCACAGGAGGTTGTATGAAACCACATGTTAAGGAACAGGTATTGGATCAAGGCGCGAAAATGTCCGAGGATACCACGCCAACCAAGCAGAAAAAGCTAACCATGAAAGAACTTAATCAATTAAGTGGTCTATCTGAGCGCAACGCGGCTTACAATAAAGCTAAAAGAGCCCTCCGCAATGCAGAGAAAAAACTCGGGCCTGATCATCCTGACTTGTGCTCCAAAATACATGCTCTTGCAAAATTGTGTTTTAGTTATGATCTGATTTCCGAGTGTGAAAAGCTATACTTTCGCTCAATTGAAATCATCGAAAAAACATACGGTCATGATAGCCTCGAGCTAGTGTACCCGATGAGAAAGCTCGCATTTTTATATAATTGTGAGTATTCCTTCCAACGGGCCGAAGAACTCATTTCTAAGGCAATCGCTATTGAAGAAATGCACAAAGGGGTCGATGATGTCGGTGTAGCTTCTTCATTAAGAAGTCTTGCAAATCTTAAAAGATATCAAGGCCAATGGCAAGAAGCTGAGATGCTCTATTTTCGGTGTGTGGCGATTTTCGAAAAAGCGTATGGCTCGAACGATCTTGAGGTGGGATACATCTTCAATAACCTTGCTTGGTTGTACTATAAGGAACGCATGTATGCACAGGCATTGCCAGCCTTTAAGCGAGCTCTTTCAATACTTCAAGTTGACCCAAGTGATTTTGAGTCGGATTTAATTGCATGCCTCTCTACAGGGATCTCATCAATTGAATGCAAAAGGACAGACGATGGAAGAGAGGAATTTCACGTCGCAAAGGAAGTTGGTTTCTACCTAATGGTTTAGATTCTCCTGAATGAATGCTGAGATTACAGATATGACAGGACCAGGAGGTTGCACTTATTAGCATCATGGTAGAGGATTGTAGTAAAACAAAAGAAGTTGATAGTTAATATTGCTTTGGCTGCAATCCTATACCATGAAAGAGGTTCTTTCAAAATAACCCTCTAGGTAACCCCCAGCTTGATCATGTGTACTTTAACTCAATCAAATTCAATCATTGATGTTTACAGGACACGGTATAACCTAACCAGAGACCAAGATTGGAAAGTTTACTCGACATAGAAACCCGGAAAAAGTTACAGCAGCATTATACCGTCAAGCAGGTGGCTGCTATGTTCGCGGTTTCTCCAAAAAGTGTCTACCGTTGGCTCGATGAGCATAGAATAAAAGGGCATAGGATCGCTGGCTGTGTAAGGATTCCCAAAAGTGAGCTTATCAAACTGGTAGAATCTTTGAACTGACATCCGATGCAACTTGATCGAATTTACATAAACGAATAAAAATAAGAATCATTCAAAACGAGGATATAATCATGGCATATATTGAACGGAAGGGTAAAGGCTATAGGATCCAATTCTATTACCGTGGCACCAAATATCACCATTGGATGCCAGCGGGTATAAGCTATAAGGATGTTCTGGCCGAGAAGGCCCGTATCGAGGCTGCTATTGCTCGGGATAAGGCTGGCCTCGAGAGGTTTGATCCCAAGAAGGAAACTCGACGATCAGATTTGATGACCATTGGTGAATTTTTGGATCAAATTCTTACCGCGAGAAAACATGAAGTTAGTAGAGAAACATTATTGCGGTTTCGATATTTGTCTGAAGTTTTGATTCGTGTTGTTGGCGCCGGCATGCCAATGAAGGATATACGGCCTACGGATTATGATAAATTCCGGACCGTCAGATATGAGATGGCGATAGAAAATTATCAACGTAAAGGCTGGAGATTGGACGAAAATAAAATAAAAATCGGTGTAAATAAGGATTTACGAATTATCACTACTTTATTCCGATGTGCTAGTAGAAAGGGAATTATTACTAAAGAGTGGATTCCAGAATTCGAAAAATACAAAACTGACTACGTCAAATTACCAAAAGTTTTGTGCGCAACAGAGATAATTAATATGGCGAATGAACTTGAGGGAGAGGCTCGTTTAGCGTTTTGGATCTACTATTATACAGGCTTCCGGCGCCAAGCAGTGGCGAGAGAAAAGCTAGATGATACAAGAGCTTTAAGGTGGGAGAATATCAATTGGATGACGAATGAAATTCGAATATACAGTAAACGTAAAGAGCATGTTTTGCCGATGCATCCCAGATTGCGTGAGATGCTTCTAGAGCAAAAACAAAATATTGAACATTTTAATCCAGCAGACTTTGTCATCCACTTGACGGCTGATAGTTTGAGCAAGTTATTTCGTCGAGCAATGAATCGGCTTGGAATCAAGAATCCCTCACCTATTCATAGCCTTCGGCATACCTTCGCCACAGATGTGTATAATCGAACTGGGGATATTTATCTTACTCAGGAAGCGACTGGACATTCCCAGATTTCGACTTTGAAAATTTATGCAAATGTAGCAAAGAGCCGCTTACAAAAAGCTATCGATGATAGGGAGTTGTAGAACTGAGTATCTATGGAAGGTAAGGTGATATTATTCAAGCCATAGTAGAGTAATCTTTAGCTGCTTAGTGGGATTAATAACATTGTTCGCTGATCTTGGATATTAAGCCAGCGCTAATCCGTTTCACTTCAAATTTTTTACGGAGGTCGCATGAAAAAATCGTGTACAGAGTTGCAGGCCCTTGCAGTTAATGAGAGAGGGAGGGACTCACTTATGAACAGCGGGAAAGATACATCACAGGAGCTTGCTCAATCGGCAAGACCAAGGGACTTTAACCATGATGTTAGACGAGTAAAATCTAAACTATCAAGAGCTAGGTTAAAATTGGGGCCTAATCATCCAGGATTGTGTCATATTCTTGAAGAGTTGGGAATTCTGTATTTACAGATGGAAGAATTCGGTAAAGCCAAATCACTCTATGAGCAATCCCTTGCGATCGCGGAACATGCATTCGGATCCGATCATCTCATGGTATCTTATCCATTGAATTATCTTGGGGACCTTTTTATTCTGATGGATGAATATGATAAGGCGCGTGATTTTCTTCTTCGTGGTCTTGCTATCCAGGAAAAAACTTTAGGCACCAATCATTATGACCTAGCTAGCACCTTAAATAGCCTTGCATTGGTTTATTTGGATAGTGGCGAGCATGCAGAGGCTGAAAACTGTCTCTTGCGCTTTCTAGCCATAGCACAGAGTGAACCTAGTTATCCCCAATTGAGTATAGGCATGTCCTGTGTGAATCTCGCAGTTGTGAAGGAAAATCAGGGTAGGTATAAGCAGGCAAGTGAACTATACAAACGAGCATCGAAGATTTTTAAAAGCCACGCCGATACTGATGATCCATGGATTGTCGAATCCATCGAAGCCATTGAGGCTGACCTTAAGGATTGTGAGAGATCCGGATCAAACAAAACAAGGGGGGAGCCGAAGAGATGTACACCAAACATTCCATGCGAATCAATTTGATTCGCAAAAGAATTAGAGGAATCATAGAGTTAGAAAGTAAGTAACGGGAGAAATTGCATCTCTTCTTTCATTCCAGCCACTGAAGGCTAAAGGCTTTCGGTGGCTGGGAGAGAAGTAAAGATACCCCCGAGCTTGTCAAAGATTTTACATGGTAGGAAACAACGAAATTTGTTCCTTGGAAAGGTTGGGTGATGATTATAAGGTCTGAACCAAGCTATTCTTTTGCTGCATAGAAAGATTACAAGCAGTTTTTCCCAAATTAAGACTGCGAGCCAAACTCTGATTGGTTGTTGATTTTATTCAATGAGGAGATTGTATGAAAAGATTTTACCGTGTCACAGTTAGTTCGCTCTTCAGCAAGTTTAAAAGTCTACTTACCTATGTAAAAGAGTATTATGAGGAGAGCGCAATAGAGCAAATTGCTAGACAGCAAGACAAGCGTTATGAACGCACTGTTAAAAGTGCAGAAAAGGCGCTCAAAGTTGCTGAGAAAAAGCTTGACTCCAATGATCCTGATTTGTGTATGTTTCTCGAAGATTTGGGCACAATCTATTTCAGAAGAAAGGAATATCAGAAAGCCGCCCTGTTCTTCGAACGATCTCTTACTATTGCTGAGAAATCTTCCGTCCCCGGTGATCCATGCATGGTATATCCATTAGTGTGTCTCGTTTCGATCGTTTGTAATAGTGGTTCAGCGGAGATGATAGAATCACTTTACCAGCAAGCTATTGAAATCGAACAAAACGCCAATGAATTCGATCCAAGTTTATTGGCCGGCTTGTACTATCACCTGGGTGCCCATTATGCTCACATAAATCGGTACGAACAAGCTGAGCATATTTTGAGATGTTCTTTATCCATCGTTGAGAAGAGACTTGGCCCGGACCATCCTCAAGCTCAGAACAGTTTGTCTCTGTTGGCAGCTATCTATATAAGATTAGGCAAGCATAAAATGGCAGAAGAATGTTGTGAACGCCACAATATCATTTCTGAAAAAACGAATGACGAGGATGAATTGATATCTTTAGGTACGGGAGATTCTCCTGAAATAAGAATAAGATTGTTGATGTTTTCATGATATTTTTGATGAAGTTAGATTGTGGGTCAATTTTTTCTCAGCCTTTTATTAGGGAGGTCGTATGAAAAGGATGTGCAAAGGTGTGTTTGAATTTGTTGGCAACAAAATTGTGTGCTTAATCATGCGTTTAAAACAGTTGCATAAGCGCAAGGAGATGGAGAAATGGAATAAGTACAAAGTGAAGCACTATGAACAAGCTATTGCCAGAGCCAAAAAGGCGCTTGAAATTGCTGAGAAAAAACTTGACTCTAAAAATCCTGATTTATATGAGTTTTTAGAGGATTTGGGATCCGTATATTTAAGAGCAGCTGAATACCATCAAGCTGCGCTCTACTTTGAGCGCTCATTCTTAATAATAGCGAATACTTGCAGCCCTGTTGACCCGAAGCTAATCTATTCGGAACATTGTCTCGCTATAATTAAAGCGAAGTTGGCTCAAGGGAGGTAGCTAATTCACTATTTGATCGGGCCAGAGAAATCGTACAATAAGACCGAGAATCTCGGCGATAAAATCGAATATTTTCAAGATATTGAAAAGGCTCTCGGTGGCTGGAAGAGAAGAAAAGATACATCCGATTTTGTTGAAGTTTATGATTGGTTGATAGAAATTTTTCATTTCCGCAAATCCACTTGCATTTGTATGGAATTTTTATACATTGTGTTGTATGAATTACGATTTGCCATATACTGCGATTCGGATTGTGGTCTAATTAGGAAGTGGACTCTGGGCGAAGGAAAAGCTCGGTCATCATGGATGGTTGAGCTTTATTTTTACTCATAAATTAATTCTATCTGATAGATAATAATTTTAACTCTGTTAAGGCAACATGCTCATTACGGATCGGATATCATAATTACTAGCTGGGTATATCGTGCTAAAAGAACTGGCTGCGGGTTATATACTTGAAGGTATCCGTAATCACCTGCTAAATGAAAAAGATCAGGCATATTGGCAGGAAGTTTTACATGGTTTGTCTGCATTTGTTGTGGATACAAATATTAATGCTAATGAAAAGTGGGATCCTGTATGCGCTGTGATGGACAATATTTTATCGCGTGGCCTTCCCACCTTATCGTCAATTTTTATTGAAGATAAGTTTAGAGATTTCTTTTCTTGCACGGATAAAATAGTTAAAGAGCGCACTGGAGAAATTGAGTACGTAATTAGTCCTTCCATCGAATCCTGGAAACTTGATTTAATAAAAAGAGCCCTCCATATCATTGATCCCCAGCTTGACCGCAACACCGCCCTTGATTATTCGATTGAATCCTGGGAAAAGCAGTTCGATAGCAGTCCAGAAAGAGATTTTTTCTATCGTATTCTACCCGAACACTTGGGTGATTATGTTAATCAACTCATTGAACCGCAGCGCTCATTCACATCAATTCTTGAAGAATCCACATGGAGAATCAAATCGTTATTGAGCAAACTTGGAGATCCAGCGGGGAAGTTTATCGATCAGAGAGCTGATTTCACTCTTCAATTTCCATCGTATCCAAACTTCGCTTCTGCAATGGTTATAGAGATTGATGGCCCTCATCACCTTGATGATAGCCAACGGATATTGGACAACCGAAGAGATAAAGCCTGTGAGTTAATGGGTTGGGCAAAAACAGCCCGTATTGCCACAAATGAGCTTTTGGACATACCCACAGAGAAATTAAAGAACATTCATGACTTTATTAGACATCCTTATGCAGTGATGGCAGAAAATAATTATTCAAGTCCTGTCTGGAATGAGAGTTTTGGTCTTGATGCACTGCAGTTGGCTCTAACACCTTTTCTAGTCGCGCGGATTCAAAAATTTATTCTTCACTGTATTGCCTCAGGTGCATTATCGTTGAATGAAAAAAGCTGGCGCGTGGTTATTGTTGAACGAGATGTGCCTGGAGCTCATCTGGCTATACAGGATCTGTATAACTGGATGAATACATTATTTGACCTGGAGGGTCAGGGAAGAAGTCTACCAAAAATCGAACTAACAGTACTTCCGTCGCCTCAATTTGCCAATTGTGAACTCAACGAGACAGTAGATAAGACTTTCTCAAATTCTGAACAGGTAAATTTACTCATAGATATATCCATGCTGCAAAGATATGGTTTCAGCAAACTAGATGACAATTTGCTGCAGCAAATGAAACCGGTATATGGTGCAACAATTAGATCTTCTTACCGTTTTCAACATGATTCGCGCCAAGTTAAATGCACACAACCAATCAATTATCATATATCAGAAAGCAGTAATTCAAGCCTTCTTTTCATTTTAAAAAACATCTTTCACAAGGTGGATTTTTTACCAGGTCAAATGCCTATTCTTAAAAGGACACTAGCTTTAGAGGATGTGATTGCATTATTACCCACCGGCGCCGGTAAATCGCTTACTTATCAAATGTCAACCTTGCTGCAGCCGGGCATTACTATGGTAGTGGATCCATTAAAGTCACTGATGCATGATCAAAATGATAATCTCAGTGCCTTGGGGATTGATGCAACCACCTTCATCAATTCCTCGTTGTCCCCTCCTTTAAGAGCATTCCATACGCAAAGAATGATCAAAGGAAAATTCCAGTTTATTTTTATTTCTCCAGAGAGGCTGCAAATCAAAGAGTTTAGAGACTATCTGGAGAGGATGCGCGATTTCGTTTTCATATATTGTGTTGTGGATGAAGCGCATTGCGTATCGGAATGGGGGCATGATTTCCGCACGGCCTATCTTTTATTAGGCAGAAACTCGCGTAGACACCTTCCAACTGCCAATGTGCAGCGCTCAAGTTCAGTAAAGCACTCTGTTCCCATCATTGCTCTGACAGGAACTGCCTCCTTTGATGTTTTGGAGGATGTTAAGAGGGATTTAGCCATATGGGATGAAAAAGCAGTCATAAGACCATCCCGATATCAGAGAGATGAATTATATTTCGAGATAATAGACGTCAAGACCCCGCCTTCCGCTCCAAGTTCATCGTATTGGGACGTACTTAATCTTACAGGAATGAATAAACAAAGGGAATTATCTCTTCTTCTGGGAAAAATGCATACTTTTTTTAATACAACAAATGATGAGTTTTTCGCCAACAATAAAGCTTATCCTAATTCTGGATTGATTTTTTGTCCTCACAAGAGTGAGAAATCGGCGATTGGCATTATTCAAATTGCCCAATTTATTCGCAAACATTCCAAAAATTTGTCGCAGCAAGTTGACACATTTGCTGGCGCCGATGATAATGAGCAATCCATCGCAAATGATCTGGTGCAACGAAAATTCAAAAAGAACTTAATTTCTCTGCTTGTTGCGACCAAAGCATTTGGTATGGGGATTGATAAACCGAATATTCGCTATACAATTCATGTAAATATGCCTCAGTCAATGGAATCCTTTTACCAGGAGGCCGGCAGGGCAGGGCGTGATCGGCAGAATGCGTATTGTTTCATTCTATATTCGCCGAACAGTAATCCAGAGAAAAAGGATATCACAGTCGATAAACAAGTAGTATTGAGTTTTCATGAAAATTCCTTTAAGGGAGTTGAGAAGGAGAAAAGGATTTTGCATGAATTACTTGATCAGATCAGCTATCCAGATGATACTACTGTCGAAGGCGTTAATTTAAGAATACGAATGATTTTTGAGGAACCTGTGTGTATATCGTTATGGCAAAAGAATGGTAATGACAGGCTTTACGTAAACGCAGACTATCCATATTCGTATGGCTATATTAATTTGAGGAATATGGAAACTGTACCCGAACATCGCCCAGACAAAATAATTGGTTCGGTAGAAAAAGCGTATGAAATTTTAGCGAAGGTAAAATCCGAAATTCAGAAAACAATGCCTTCAGGCCAGACAGTCCAGAATTGGTTGTCCTCTCGGAAACGAAAGCAAGTACAGGATGGTATTGAGAAAGTATTATATAAAATGGCCGTAGGCGAGAAGCGGACTATACATATTGGCTTTACAAATGATAAGCTTCAAAAAATTGCAGATCTAATCGGCTTGAGTGATGATACCGCTCTTGTAAGAAAGGCAAGTGAATACTGCCATACAGCAGATGTTTTTATCGAAAATTTGCGCAGAGGGTATAGACAAAAATCTGGGAATGGGTTAAAACTGAATGAACGCCAGACGGCTGAAATCGCCAAGTACTTTATTAGAATACGAGATCATTCAGATACTTTCAAAGCTATCTATCGCTTGCTGCTGATTGGAGTGGTTGAAGATTATGAAGTGGACTATAATCGGGAATTGATAACTGCAACTATTATCAAACTCTCCGAGCAAAAGTATATCGATAACCTGCAGAAGTATATTTCTCAATTTGTTTCGAGGGAAGAAGCGATTTCACAACCGCAAATTATTTTAGGATATAGAGGAGATTCTGTCATTCAAAAATGCCTTGGACGGTTGATAGATTTCACGTATGATAAAATAGCCTCAAAACGACGAACAGCTATTGACATAATGGAATCAGCCATAAAGGATGGTCTTAGAGCCCCTGAGCGATTTGCGGATAGGCTCAATAGTTATTTTGATTCCAAGTACACTCCGGAAATGCGGGAAATTTTATTGGATTATTCGATAAATAATGTCTATAAATATATTGAGCTGACAAGAGGTGAGCCAGATGGTGTCAGCCATCTTCATGGAGCCTGTGATAGACTGATTGCAGAAAATCCTGATAATCCAATTCTCTATATTTTAAGGGCATACGCGAAATTCTTATTAAATTACCATTCCCCGGATGACGCTCTTGAAAATCTAATGAAAGGCTGGCAGTTGCTTGTAGATCATAATCATTGGTCACGACAAGAATACTTTATGCAATTCAACCAATTTTTTGAAAAATGCCTGCAATTCGATCGAAGGATACAACCTCTTTTCGAAAGGTATCTTTTAAATGAGCATCTGAAATGGCTAAAAGAATTTAGTCGGGCTAATAAATTACTGAGGGCTAGCTCATGACCAGTCTCCCGGATATTAACGCATCATTAGCGCAGCTAGAAGATGAACTGACCAAATTCAAATCGGCTTCTGAGATATTGCAGGATTCTGAGTCATCCATAACATCCCTGGTAGAGCACTCTAAAACGATTTTATCAACTCTCATATCACAGTATCGATTGATTGCCCAGCAGAACCTTGCTAAAGCTGAGGAAGTTGGGGCTAGAAGTGACAGGCTCAATGTTTCTGTCGCCAAGTTACTGCAAAAAATGGAGGATCCAGGATTAATAGACATATTAAAGGAAATAAAACATCAGGATGAGATCCTTGGCCGTAGAATTTCCGAAGTGCAACAAGGCATTGAGAGGAACGAACAGAATCTTAAACTTTTTATCCAGCAAATAGTTCAGTCAACGATCGAATTACAGCGGGCAGATCTGGAAAGAGTCACGAAACAAATTATCCAAGAAATGGAACAGTTGAGAAGCGGAGTCTACGCGAAGTTAAAATCAGAAAGTGATCGGAATGAAAACCGGGCTAAGTTCTTTGCATTTGTTACAAAGAAACAGGATCTATATTTAAAAACTCTCATTGGTATTGCTATTTTTATTGTTGGTTTAATTATTTTTATTTTTGTAATGATATCAAGACAATAATATGCCGTTAGTCAATCTTGTGCAACAATTCTAGAATTAAAAGTGATCTATATCGGATTATGAAGTAATTGATACAGCAAAAATAAATTACTAAGGTTGGACTCATTTTAATTCGCTTCGCATCGAGTAAATCGATGATTACCATATGGCAAGCATGCTAAAAATAAATACAATTGTTGAGTGATTACTGTTCACTTCTGCAATCCGTCTTCCTTGTATGTATATTATTAGAAACCTCTGAAAAATTGTATTAATTGAGCATAATTTGTATATTGGCTGCGTATAGGACCTTATTAGGAGAGACTCCATGCGCAGCAATAAGATACACAACGTTGATCTGTTTACACAAGCCGCCAACGAACATTTTCAAAAGCATATCAAAACCAAGAGCAAGAACGCCCTTGAAATACTCAAAGGCAAGGTAGATTGGCATGCCTTGGCGGCGCCGTTGGCAGAGAAAATCACTGAGCATCGACAACCTAAATCGCCGGCTGGACGGGATTCATTTTCTCTGGAATTGATCATCAAGTGTTTCGTTCTGCAAAGCATCTATGGTTTATCCGACCCTCGGCTTGAGGAAGAAATAGCCGATCGGCGGAGTTTTCAGATCTTTCTGGATTTAACCAGTGCCGATTCGATCCCGGATGAGACCACCATTTGTCGTTATCGCGAGTTGTTTGCCCGGCTTGGATTGGATAAAGAGCTCTTCAAAGGGTACAAAGAGCAACTGCAGGCCAAGGGGCTTGCGATTGGCAGGGGCAAAATTGTCGATGCGACCATCAAACAAGCCCAAGCCAAACCGGCCAGCAAAAGGGATAAGGACGCCCATTTCACCAAAAAGAGAGGCAGGAGTTATTATGGCTATAAAGGCCACATCGCCTCTGACAAAGATACCAATGTCATCTTGTCGGTAGAGTTCACTCCGGCCAATATCCATGACTCGGCTGTGTTCGACAAGCTGATTACCGGAGAAGAAAAAGCGATCTTCGCCGATAAGGGATATGCCAATCAGAGACGCAAAAGGCAGCTACGAGACCGAGGTATTTTCTGT
>Ga0116157_10004558_pt1 | contig 12941 bp, 12 predicted proteins | sample AD_UKC048_MetaG_FD_89882 | JGI IMG/M metagenome (GOLD analysis project Ga0116157, IMG submission 89882) | Active sludge microbial communities of municipal wastewater-treating anaerobic digesters from USA - AD_UKC048_MetaG | ecosystem: Engineered > Bioreactor > Anaerobic > Digestate | place: USA... | reverse complement strand
CTTCCTGGCGAAGATGAGTCGCCGCCCGGGACAGGTCATTCGCCTACTCACCCGTCCCGTCCGACTTTAGAGCAGCCCTGGGCGCAGGGAAGGGTGCTGCACGGAAGGCGTGACAAACTGCGCCTTTCTGCGAACAATGGCCACTGCATGTTTTCATTGCAGCAACTCTTCGGTAAGAAGGACAAATTCCACCAACTGCTCGAGTCGGCGGCCGAACAGGCGCGCGAAAGCGTCCGCCTGCTGGTCGAGCTTCTCAAGACGCCGGGGAGCCTGAAGAACCTCGACGCCCTGGTCCTGGCACGGCGCAAGGAGAAGAAAATCTCCGAGCAAATTGGCGAGGAGCTGGTGCGCACGTTTGTGACCGGGCTCGAGCGCGAGGACATCGAGGCCCTCTCCCATGCCCTCTACAAGATACCCAAAACGGTGGAGAAGTTCGCCGAGCGTCTGAGCGTCTCGTCCATGCACGTCCAGGGGGTCGATTTCACCCGGCAAGCCGAGATGATGGAAGGGGCCACGGACGTCGTTTTGGCGATGGTCCGACAACTCCGCGGCATCGAACACATCGAGAAGATGAAGGAGTTGAACGACCGGTTGCAATACGTCGAGGGCGAGGCGGACAAGCTCATGGTCGAGCTTCTGCGGGAACTCTACAACGGCAACCTCAGCCCGGTCCAGGTGGTGGTGATCAAGGACCTCTACGAGTTGATTGAAAAGGTGATTGACCGCTGCCGCGACGCGGGCAACGTCGTGCTTCAGATCGTCCTGAAGAACTCGTGAGTTGGGACCTCCGCACATGACCCTGATCCTGCTGGTCATTCTGGTGGCCCTGGTGTTCGAGTACGTCAACGGCTTTCACGACACCGCCAACTCGATCGCGACGGTCGTCTCCACAAAGGTCCTGACCCCGCGCCAGGCAATCGTCCTGGCCGCCACCACCAATCTGCTCGGCGCACTCTGGGGCACGGCCGTCGCAAAGACCATCGCGTCCGGCCTCGTTGACACCAAGATCGTCACATCCCAGATTCTCGTCTGCGCCCTGCTCGGCGCGATTGTATGGAATCTGGTGACCTGGTGGCTCGGACTGCCATCGAGTTCCTCGCACGCGCTGGTGGGCGGGCTCTGCGGCGCATGCCTGGCCGCCGCGGATAACCGCTGGAGCGTCATCGTCTGGTCCGTCCCCGGCTCCGAACACTGGTGGCAGGGCAAAGGCGTTCTGTGGAAGGTCGTGGTGCCGATGGTGACCTCCCCGCTCTGCGGTTTCGCGATTGGCTTGCTGGTGATGGGGACACTCTACTTCCTGTTGCGACACTGGCGTCCCCACACGGTCAACCGCGTGTTCGGCAAGCTGCAACTCCTGAGTTCCGCCTACATGGGCTTCAGTCATGGCACCAACGACGCCCAGAAGACGATGGGCATCATTGCCCTGGCTCTCATGACGGCAACCGCCGCCGGCTACTTTCACGATCTGCCCCACTGGCTCGGTTTCCTGAGGACTCCGGAGCCGCCTCCGGGAAAAAGCGTCGAGATCGCTGTCTGGATCAAGGTGCTCTGCGCCCTGACGATGGCCGCAGGGACGGCCGCGGGCGGCTGGCGCATCATCAAGACCCTCGGACACAAAATGGTGAAGCTGCACCCCGTCCATGGCTTCGCGGCCGAAACGACCGGCGCCACCGTCCTCCTGGTTGCTTCCCATCTCGGAATGCCCGTGTCCACAACCCACGCCATCACGACCTCGATCATGGGCGTAGGGTGCGCCAAGGGATTCAATGCGTTGAGACTCAGCGTCGTGGAACGGATTCTCTGGGCGTGGGTTCTCACGATTCCAGCCAGCGGAGCAGTGGGATACCTGCTCGTGCAGATCGGGCTCAAAACTGGCTGGATGCGCTGAGCCGAGTGCTCTCAGCGTCGTCGATCTCTCACCTGCACACGCTGTGTTCGGCGGCACACCTGCCACCCGACGGCACGGAAAGACCCCACCTATTGACGCATATTCCAACATATGCATACACTTGCGCGCATGAATCTGATTCGGATTTACGAAGGGCTTGCGGATGTGAACCGGCTCAGGATTGTTCACCTGCTGAGTCAGGGGCCGCTGGCGGTCAAGCACCTGCAAGGTATTCTGGGGATATCGCAAGTGCGCGTATCGAAGCATCTGGCCTACCTCAGAAAGCGGGGCATGGTCGAAGTGGACAGGAACCGGAACTGGATGATCTATCGTCTTCCAGCCTTGCCGTCTGCGGAGTTGAAGGCACAAGTCAAATGCCTGTCTGAGTGCGCGCCGGGCATGCCGATTCTCGATGCGGACCTCTTGGCGCGGCGGGCAATACAACCCGAGGTTGACCAGGTCGCGGCTTCTGGCGAACGGTTTGAGCCGACCACGGGGGCGGCACCCCCGACCAGGTCCCAACCGGCGGCCAACGTCGGATGGGGGCTGCAAGAGGAGGAGGGATACGTCGACTGATCAGCCGGAGACGGCGGCTTCGGACGCGGCCATCTGGGCAAAGACGAGCTTGTCCTGATCGACGGTGACGTGGATCGGTTCGCCCTGGTGGAGGTTGCCTCTGATGATTTCCTCGGCGAGCGGGTCTTCGAGGTAGCGCTCGACGGCGCGGCGCATGGGACGCGCGCCATACTGCGGGTCGTAGCCCTTGTCGGTCAGGAAGTCTTTGGCTTTGGAATCCAGTTCGATTTGGATGCTCTTGTGTTTGAGACGTTCCGTGACCTTCGAGACTTCGAGATCGAGAATCTGCATCAAATCGGGTCTTGTCAGCGATCGGAACACGATCACGTCGTTGAGGCGATTGAGGAATTCCGGGCGGAACATGCGCTTGGCCTCATCGAGGATTTTCTCCTTCATCTTTTCGTAGGTGAACTGCTCGCTGGCGGGGGTGAAACCGATCGAGGTCTGCTTGCGGAGTCCTTCGGAGCCGACGTTTGAGGTCATGAGGATGACGGTGTTTCGGAAGTCGACCTGGCGTCCGAAGCTGTCGGTGAGTTTTCCTTCCTCGAGAATCTGGAGCAACATGTTCATGACGTCGGGGTGGGCCTTCTCGATCTCGTCGAAGAGGACGACGCAATAGGGTTTGCGGCGGACCTGTTCGGAGAGCTGGCCGCCTTCCTCGTAGCCGACGTAGCCCGGTGGCGATCCGACCAGCCGCGAGACGTTGAACTTCTCCATGTACTCGCTCATATCGAGTTGGATGAGCGACTTCGCATCGCCGAACATCTGTTCGGCCAGAGTCTTGGCGAGGAGGGTCTTCCCGACGCCGGTCGGGCCCAGGAGCATGAACGTGCCGATTGGCCGTTTGGGGTCTTTCAGATCGGCGCGCGAGCGCCGGAGGGCCTTGCACAGGGCGCTGACGCCTTCGCTCTGGCCAATGACGACCTTCGTCAACTCCTTCTCCATATCGAGGAGTTTGTGGGCCTCATCCCGCCCCATGCGTTTGAGCGGAATCCCGGTCCATTTCGCGACGACGTGCATGATGTCCTCGTCGTCGACCCGAACCCGTTTCTCCTCGCGCGAGGTCTTCCACTCGGCGAGGATGGATTCGAGCTTCTGCTTGGCCTGCTTTTCCTTGTCGCGCATGGCAGCCGCGCCCTCGAAATCCTGCTCTTTGATCGCGCGCTCCTTCTGGGCCTTGATCTCCTGGATGTCGGCTTCGAGCTGTTTGACATCGGGGGGACGGGTGGTGGCGCCGATGCGGGCGCGCGAGCCGGCTTCATCCATGACGTCGATGGCCTTGTCGGGGAGGAATCGCCCGGTGATGTAGCGATCGGACAGTTGCACTGCGGCTTCGAGCGCGCCGTCGGTCAGGTCGATTTTGTGGTGCGCCTCGTACTTGGGACGAAGCCCCTTGAGGATGAGGACGGCCTCGTCGACAGTGGGCGGCTCGACCCTGACGGTCTGGAAGCGACGTTCGAGGGCGGCGTCTTTCTCGATGTATTTGCGGTACTCGGTGAGGGTTGTGGCGCCGATGCACTGCAGCTCGCCCCGACTCAGGGCGGGCTTGATGATGTTCGAGGCGTCCATGGTGCCCTCGGCCGAACCGGCGCCGACGATGGTATGCAGCTCGTCGATGAACAGAATGACGTTCTTCGAACGGCGGATTTCGTCCATGACCGCCTTGATCCGCTCCTCGAACTGGCCCCGGTACTTGGTGCCCGCGACCATCAGTGCCAAGTCGAGGGTGATGAGGCGTTTCTCGCGCAGCAACTCGGGCACATTGCCGCGGACAATTTCCTGGGCGAGCCCTTCGACAATGGCCGTCTTCCCGACGCCGGCCTCGCCCAGCAGGACCGGGTTATTCTTGGTGCGCCGGCACAGAATCTGGATCACCCGCTCGATCTCGTCCTGGCGTCCAATGACAGGGTCCATCTCGCCCTTGCGGGCAATCTCGGTGAGATCCCGTCCAAAAGCCTTGAGGGCGGGGGTCTTGACGTCGCCCTTCTTGCCCGAACCCTTGGCGGCGGTTTCCTCGCCGCCCTCCTCGCCCGAGACGAGGTTCGGATCGAGTTCGCGAAGGATTTCCTGGCGCGTCTGTTCGATGTCGATTTCGAGGTTCTTGAGCACGCGAGCGGCGACGCCGTCGCCCTCGCGCAGGAGGCCCAGGAGGATGTGTTCGGTGCCGACGTACGTGTGGTTGAGCGCTTTGGCTTCCTTGCCTGCGAGGGAGAGGACTTTCTTGACGCGCGGCGTGTAAGGGATGTTGCCGATCATCTTCTGATCCGGCCCTGTGCCGACCTGTTTCTCGACTTCGAGTCGGACGGTATCGAGGTCCAGGCCCATCTTTTGAAGCACGTTGACGGCCACGCCCTGGCCCAATTTGATCAAGCCCAGAAGGATGTGTTCGGTCCCCACGAAGTTGTGGTTGAACCGGTCAGCCTCTTTGCGGGCCAAGGCCAGCACCTGCTGGGCGCGGGGCGTGAAATTGCTCAAGTTCTCCTCACTCATAATGCTCTCGACTCCGAATGCGCGATTCGCACAGGGCGACTCGGCGGACCCGCCACAAAATGCTACGCTGAGGGCGGTTTGTCCAGCGGCTCCGCGGTGCCCGGGGGAATGACCGGGCGGTTGACCGTGCGCAAGGCCTCCCGCATCATGTCCGCGCGGCGGATGTCCCGTTCTTCGGCGGAGAGTTTCTCGGAATACCTGGCCTGCAAATGAGCCGGCTGGGTCAGAATGGTCAACTCATCCACCAACGACCGCACGGTGCCCGGGAACAGCCCGAGGTCGAGCCCGGTCCGGAGCAAGGACAGGAGGTTCATCGCTTCCTTGCTCGAGATGCTGTGGGCGTTGGCGAGGATGCCGTAGGCACGGCCGATGTGGTTAAAAACGACCTTGGGCTTCTTCTCGAGCAATGTCCCGCGAGCGTTCTCCTCGTGTTCGATGATCTGGGCCACGACCTTGCTCAGGCGCTCGACGATTACGGTCTCCGTTTCCCCCAGAGTCATCTGGTTCGAGATTTGGAAGATGTTTCCCAGGGCCTCGGTCCCCTCGCCGTAGAGGCCGCGAACGGCCAAACCGAGCTTGTTGACGGCCTGGACCACCTGATTGATCTGCTCGGCGAGGACCAAGCCAGGCAAATGGAGCATGGCGCTCACACGCATGCCCGTTCCGACGTTGGTCGGGCAGGCCGTGAGGTAGCCCAACTCCGCAGAGAACGCATACGTCAGGCGGTTCTCGAGCCTGGTATCGAGCGTATCGATGGCCTGCCAGGCCTCATGAAGTTGCAGCCCCGGTTTGAGGGACTGCATGCGGAGGTGATCTTCCTCGTTGATCATGACGCAGAGCGACTCGTCCTTGCTGAGGACCAATCCGCTGCCCGTGCTCTTGGCCGCATGCTCGCGGCTGACGAGATGGCGCTCGACCAGAATCTGCTTGTCCAACCCCGAAAGAGCATCCATCGACTCGGCAAAGGCCCCCTGCATCTCGGGCAATTCCGCGACAGCGGCGCGAATGGCCTCGCAAGCCCGGATTCGCTCCGGCTTCTTGGCCCAGCCCGGGAATGGACTGCCGGAGAGGTTGCGGGCAAGCCGGACGCGACTGGACAGAACGATCTTGTCCTGCGGGCCGGACTGTTTGGCTGCTTCCTGGGCGGGGCGGAGAAACTCCAGCAGGTGCATGCGGCTTAGGCGGTGACGGCACCGCCGGTTGCGACCTTCATGGCCTTGATCTCGTCGCGGATTCTGGCGGCCTCCTCGTAATTCTCGACCTTGATCGCCTCTTCGAGACTTCTCTGCAGGGCCTGGAGGCGGTCCTCGGGCGGGCGTCCGGGCGTTCGGCTCTGGGACTGGGTCTGGCCGGCGGGGCTGCCAGGGGCTTTGCCGACGTGTTGATGGCCCTTGTGCATGGTCTTCAGAAGGGCTTCGAGGCCGTCGCTGAACGCCCGGTAACAATCCGGGCAACCGAGACGTCCGGACTTCTTGAAGTCAGCCTGGGTGAACCCGCATGTGGGGCAACTGGTTCCGCCACTGCTGGCGGCTTGGGCAATCTCTTGCGACGCGCCCAACCCCATCAGGAGATCGGCGAGCGAAAACCCGGTCGGATCATCAACGCCTTTGGCCTTCGAGCAGGCCTCGCAGAGATCGAGCTTCTTGATCTTGCCTTCGACCACCTGGGTGAGATGGACCGTGGCCTCTTGCTGTTTGCACACCATGCACAACATACGCAATTCAATACAAGAAGCTACATCCCGCCAAACCAGGCGCAATGTCAAATCGCCCGCCGCTTCCTGGACGGCGCGATCGGCTCCCCGGAAACCTGGGTCAAGGCGCGATACCGCTTCTCGAGATCCCGGGTGAGCGTTCCGGGTTTGCCGTTCGCTATGATGCGTCCGTCGATCTTGACCACCGGAACGATCTCGGCCCCCGTCCCGGTCACAAAGCACTCGTCCGCGTTGAACAGATCGTACCGGGTCAGATTGGTTTCGGACACCGGGATGCCGCATTCCCTGGCGAGTTCGATGACCACGCCGCGGGTGATCCCGTAGAGGGCTCCTGCGTAAAGGGGGGGCGTGAGCAATTGACCGGCCTTGACGATGAACACGTTGTCCCCGGTGCATTCGGCCACGTAGCCGGTGGCGTTGAGCATGATCGCCTCCTCGACACCGGCGATGTTCGCTTCAATCTTGGCGAGGATGTTGTTGAGATAGTTGAGCGACTTGATGGCCGGGCTGACGGCGTTGTTGAGGTTCCGCGTCGTTGGGACCGTCACGATCGCCAGGCCTTTTTCGTAAAACTCGGGCGGATAGAGCTGAATCCTGTCGGCGATGATGATGACCGACGGACGGCGGCATCGCTCCGGGTTGAGACCGAGAGTGCCGACACCCCGTGTCACCACCAACCGAATATAGCCGTCCCGAATCCGATTGCGGCGGCACGTCTCGACCACAGCGCTCATCACCTGCGCGTGCGTCATCGGAATCCGAAGCAGAATCGCCTTCGCGGAGCAGAAGAGCCGGTCGATATGTTCCTTGAGCTTGAAGATGCGGCCGTGATAGGCGCGGATGCCCTCGAACACGCCATCCCCGTAAAGCAGCCCGTGATCGAACACGGAAATCTTCGCATCACGCTCGCTGCAGTATCGGCCGTCAACATAGATAGTCATACAAAGCAGGCCGCAGCGTACGAAAGGGTCCGCCAACGTGCAATCATTTAGGTGAACTCTCCAGCCCCGAGACCCGTCGACACGATGAGTCGAACGGGGCCGGGGCCCGAGCCAAGGCGCGGTCGCTTGCTTTTTCCTGCCACCTTCCGCAGGCTCACCGCCGCCAGTCTATGTGGCGGCGTTTCAGAGAGCGTGGCGGGGTGTGGGTGCTTGCCCAGAGTCTTCTCATGGTGCTGATTCTGGGTCTGGCCCCCGTCACCGAAGGGACAACCCCGATTCCCGCGGCCCGGACCGCGGCCTGGGTCTTATTCATCCTCGGCGCGGTGCCGGGCATCGGCGGCGCGGCCGTTCTCAGGAACAACCGGACCATCTTCCCGCATCCCCGAGAGGGCTCCCAACTGGTTCAACACGGGGTCTACCGCTGGATTCGGCATCCGCTTTACACCAGCCTGATGGTGCTTGCGACCGGGTGGAGTCTCTTTTGGCATAGCTGGCCCGCCGGCTTTATGACCGTGATCCTGGTCGGGTTCTTGAACCTGAAGGCCAGGCACGAGGAGAGCCTCCTGCGAGCGGTATTCCCTGCTTACGGGACGTACTGCGACCGCGTCAAGCGGTTCATTCCAGGCGTGTTCTGACCTGTTCCCAACCCTGGGTTGACGTCCCACGCGTCAAGCGTGCTGGGGCCGGTTCGTGAGTATGATGGCCGTATGCGCCGGACCGACGCGCGCCACTGCGGACGTTTCCGCGCCTTCCGCACGCAGTCTCGAAGGGGGTGGGGGGGGCCGCCGAGCGGAGCCCTCGCCAAATTCGCGCAAATATCGGTTGACAAGCAGGAAGCAGTTTATAGACTTCGGGTGAATTTACGATGAGCACTTGGGAAACAAACGGAGAAATGCTATGAAATTCCTCGGAGGGACAGCTCAAACGGTTGCATGTGGGTTCGCACTGTGCATGGCTCTGGCTTCGGGCGCGTGGGCCGATCCAGGCTCAGCAAAAGTGCAAGCCATGCAGGGGGGAAGCGCGCAATACTCGCTCGACGGGGTTACGTTCAGCCCGCTGCAAGAAGGGACAGTGTTGCAGCAGGGCGCCACGATCAAGACCGACAGCATGGGTGTCGTGGACCTGTATCTCGGGAAGAATGGGCCCTCGGTTCGCCTGACTCCGGCAACGACTCTCAAGCTGACAACGCTGAGCAGCGATGCCGGTGCCGGCGAGACGATTCTCGACACGGAACTCGAACTCTCGGCCGGCTGTATCGCGGGCATCGTCAGGAAAATGAGCCTGTCCTCGCGTTACGAAGTCAGAACTCCGGTCGGCATCGCTGACATCCGGGCCGGCAAATATCAGATTTGCGCCACGGGACGTCTGATCGTGGAAGAGGGCATGGCTGACTTCAGCTTTGCGCCGGCAGGCGCGGCCGCCGCCACATCCTTCGAGGTGCCCGCCGAATACATGTTCGATCCAACACTGAGCAGCGGGCGCGGTGGCGTCGTCCCGACCCCTTTCAATATCCGCGACAATCTGCGGAGCGAGTTTGCCCAGATGCGCGGCGGCGCGGGGGGCGGCGAGGAGCCGGTTCAGGTCTGGAGTCCCACCCCGAGCTGGATGCAACCGGACCGCCCGTTTGACGAGCCGAGCCTCCAACCTGACGGCATTGGCAAGCCTTGGGTCAGGCCGCCTGTGTTGAATCCCACGGTCGGGTTCGAGGAGTACTATCCGCCGATCTCGCCCTGGCGGCCGCGGCGATAGCGGCGGGCGGGACCTGTCAAGACAGGTTACATTTCCAAACCCAACCCAGAGCAGCGCCAGTTGCTCTGGGTTTTTCGTTGGATTGCGGTGTGTCGAAACGATTCACCGAGGCCGCGCCGGGTGTTCCCCGATCCTGCTTTTCGAGGTGGAAATGGTCCGCGGCGTCGATACAATGAGACGGTTGGGCGCGGTCTTGTGCCGCAGCGTGGAGTCGAAGCGGCAGGCGCGTTTGCCGGCGAAGAGATCGACAAGCCGTGCCGAGGAAAGGAACTGAGTTATGGCGCTTGAGATCAACGTTCGCCAATTGGAGAATGCGGCCATTGGCTTGGAGGGGGACCTGGAAGCGGCGGCGCTCGATCTGGACACGCGCGATGATTTGGTCCGGGTGTCTGGACTGCTGCGATACCGGTTGACCGTCGAGCGCCTGGGAGAGAGCCTTGTGATTCAGGGCCGTCTCGACTTGCCTCTGCAATGCACCTGTGTTCGATGCTTGCGGGCTTTCGACAGGGCCTTGACGATCGATGACTGGGTCTGCCATATCCCTCTTGAAGGGGAGGATCGGGCGATGATCAACCATGATGTCGTGGACTTGACGCCTTACGTGCGGGAAGATATTCTTCTTGCGCTTCCGCAACATCCGTTGTGTGAATCTGGATGCTGCGGCCTGCCTTCGGCACCGCGCGCAGAAGCCCCGCAATCGGGGTTGGGTCTGTCAGGAGACCGTGGCATGTCTGTGTGGGCCGATTTGGACAAACTGAATTTCTAAACCGATTTATGGGTGTTCCGAAGAGAAAACCGTCGCATAGTCGTCAGCGCCAGCGTCGCGCGTACAACAGTGTCTTGAGTCTGCCGCAGCTCAGCACCTGTCCCCAATGTGCGGCCCCCTGCCTGCCCCATCGCGTCTGCCCGGCTTGTGGATACTACAAGGGACGTCCGGTAAAGTCAGTCGAGGCCAAAGGATAGACCGAGCCGGCACTCCGGGAAGAGCCCTGGTTTCCTGGCTTTCCGCTGCCGTTCCCCCCTATGCGCATCGCCGTAGATGTCATGGGTGGAGATCGCGGTTGTCGGGTGGTGATTGAAGGCGCGCGCCTGGCTTTGCGAGCCTACCCAAAAATCGCAACCCTCTATCTTGTCGGCGATCAGGCCCAGATCAAGACGGCCCTGTCGGGCGCGCGCCAGGAGGATTCGCGACTCCAGATCGTGCACGCGAGCCAGGTGCTGACGATGGAGGACAAACCGCTTGTGGCGCTGCGCAAGAAGAAAGACTGCTCGATCGCCCGGGCTGTCGAATTGGTGGCTGACGGACGCGCTGAAGCGGTGATTTCCCCGGGCAACACGGGCGGGGTGGTCACTGTCGCAACAGTGCGGCTTCGGCAGCTCGAACCGGTGGATCGTCCCGGCATCGCGGCCGTGATCCCCGCCCCGGAGAACGAGTTCGTGTTAATGGACGCCGGCGCAAACGTCGAGTGTCGCCCCCTGCACCTGCTTCAGTTTGCCCTCATGGGGAGCATCTATTCCCGGGAAATCCTCGGTTACACCCGCCCGCGTGTCGGCCTGCTGAGTGTCGGAACGGAAGATGTCAAAGGGAACGAACTGACCCAGCAGGCGTTCAAGCTTTGCGAGCGGGCGGACTTGCACTTCATCGGGAACGTGGAAGGGCATGACTTGTTCGCCAACCGGGTGGATGTGGTGATTTGCGACGGCTTCGTGGGCAACATTGTCCTGAAGACCTGCGAAAGTCTTGCGGCAAACATGTTCCGATGGATCAAGACCGAACTCACCAAGAATCCCAAACGCCAGCTCGGCGCGTTGCTCGCCAAGGGTGCCTTTCGGGCAATCCGGCATCGCACGGACCCGGAGGCGCACGGCGGAGCTCCGCTGCTCGGTCTGAACGGCAGCGTCGTCATCGCGCACGGCTCGTCGCGCGAGCGGGCGATCATGAATGCCATTGGGCAGGCGGTTCAGGCCGTCCAACACCGCATCAACCAGGCTATTACCCGCGAGTTGTCCGCCGCTGCCCCGTTGGGCGGCGGGCAGAACCGGCTCGCAGCCTCCGCACCCGCATGAATTCACCCCGAAAGGTCTTTCGCAACCCCCGCGCCAAACACGATTTCAAGGGACGAACCTGCGCAGTGGCGGGCGTTGGCTCGTATGTCCCGTCTCGGGTGCTCACCAATGCCGATCTCCAGCGCATGGTCGACACCTCAGACGAATGGATCATCACCCGCACGGGCATCAAGGAGCGGCGCTTGGCGGCTGCCGACGAGGCGACATCGGACCTCGCCGCCAAGGCGGCAGTGAAGGCCATGGCGAACGCCCAGGTCACGGCCGACCAACTCGATTTGATCGTCGTTGCGACCGTCACACCCGACATGCCCTTTCCTTCCACGGCCTGTCTGGTGCAGGAGAAGATCGGCGCCAAGCGCGCGGCGGCGTTCGATATCGAGGCGGCCTGTTCCGGCTTCATCTATGCGCTGGAAATCGGGCAGCAGTTCATCATGTCGCGCACCTTCGACACGGTCCTGGTCATCGGGGCCGACAAACTGTCTTCGATCGTCGACTGGAGCGACCGGAACACCTGTGTCTTGTTCGGCGACGGGGCGGGTGCGGCGGTTCTCAAGAACATGCCGCATTCGCACGGCTTGCTCACGGCGTTCATGGGTGCTGACGGCTCCAAGGGGTCGGTGCTCTGCGTGCCCGGGGGCGGCAGCCGGTGTCCCGCCAGCGCCGATTCGGTTGCCAATCGGCTGCATTTCCTCCGGATGGACGGCAAAGAGACGTATAAGAATGCGGTGCAAGCCATGCTGTCGGCGGCCCAAGAGGTGTTGCGGCGTTGCGAATTGGATATCTCGCAAATCAAGTGCATTATCCCCCACCAGGCGAACCGGCGCATCATCGACGCTGTCGGGGAGCGATTGGGAGCCAGGCCCGACCAACTGTTCGTCAACCTCGAGAAGTACGGAAACACGTCGGCCGCCTCTGTGGGGATCGCCCTGGACGAAGCGGTATCCCTGGGGCGCATCGAACGCGGCGATCTTGTGCTCCTGACCGTTTTTGGCGGCGGCTTTACGTGGGCTGCGGCCCTGATCGAATGGTGAATGGGGTCCGGCCATGCCGCATCGGCATCGGGAAGTGCCGACGGCGTTGACGGCAAGAAGTCTTGTGGTACGCTGCATTTAACCTTTATGAGCACCAGTAAACTGGACACGTCCGGCGTCCTCCGTCCCTTCCCCACCGCCTCATCTCCGACACGATTGCTTCTCCCCGCCGAGCAGGTTGCGATTCGCAAGAACGGCATCGAGTTTCTGTCGCCCAATCCGATCCCGCTCTGGACGGAGGTGACGGTCGATCTGCGCTCTCCGCAGGGACAGCGTCCAGTGCGCGGTAGCGGCGTGGTTGTGGATTGCATGGGGGACCGGCGCACCGGGTACATCGTCTCGCTCATGATGACCAGCCTCACCCGACAGTCGCAGGAACGCCTTTGCCAGCTTGCCGCGGATCGGCTGGTCTGATTTCTGCTGTTTCCAACACCCACACATGGAACTCTTCATTCGGATCCTGCAAACGGCGATCGATGGCGGGG
>Ga0116157_10004551_pt1 | contig 12949 bp, 14 predicted proteins | sample AD_UKC048_MetaG_FD_89882 | JGI IMG/M metagenome (GOLD analysis project Ga0116157, IMG submission 89882) | Active sludge microbial communities of municipal wastewater-treating anaerobic digesters from USA - AD_UKC048_MetaG | ecosystem: Engineered > Bioreactor > Anaerobic > Digestate | place: USA... | reverse complement strand
TGGGAAAAAGCGGTGGCGCTGATATATGGTGGGGGTCAATCTTACGATTTGGCAATAGAAGCTTGGACAAATGAGGCGGAATATCAAAAGAAATACGACAGCACTTATAAAAATGTGACAGTAAAGAAAATTGGAAATGTTTATATTACTTTGGTAAATACAAATTACGATCCAAAGGTAGATGAAATAATTGAAACGTTTAAGGAAATTTAAATGGAAAACCTGAGGATGTATTGTTGTTCGCACTTTGCGAGTCAATAATACAGAGCCTCAGGCTAGAGTAAGTCGGGAAAGAAAGAGTGAAGGTTACTGATGACACCGTGGAGTGGCTTGCGGGCGACGAGACGCGCGCGAAGCTTTTCCTTGGCCCAATGGTTGGGTCAAAATGACGCGAGAACTATTCAGTTTTGGGTTACCAACCAGAGGCAATCGGCCCGGCGGATGAGTGATCCAGGATGGATTACCATAGTCGCCTTAAGGCTAAGTGCATTTCACCTCAGGCGGCTGCCGTGTGCGCGACCAGATTAACTAGTCCAATGGACCACCAAACTTTCTGCTGTCTTGATGACAGACTATCAGGGTTCTTAGCCCCTTTCAAGCATCCATTGATCGCTTGACCTCTAAACATGAATGGTGAATACCCAGATAGCTTATTCGAAACCTTCCTGATGCATCATCAGAAGATCTTCTCCACTAAGGGAGCACTTCTATTGCTGAGATTCGAATATACTAAGGGGGTTCTTCTCCACTCGAAAAGACGTTGTGTCGGTGTGCGTATGTTAGTGCAACGGCTTGCCTCCTCTCTCAGGTCGTTTCGGCTATGTAGTGATAGTAGCGCGATCGGACGCGAGGGTTACAGAACAAAACTTTTTCACCTCTTTCCTATATTGTTCAGGTACAGGGAAAATTTATATAAAAACGCTATATGCTTCTATATATATTTTTCTATAATACTTGGAGTGTATATCGAGCTACAGATTAATTCAATGGGGAAAACAATTATTATGGTAATTTGACATGAGATAAATGGGTTTTCTCGAAACCAACAACAAGGCGTTTTTTGATATTGGGGACAAATTCTTGGTAGATAGAAAATAAACCCAACCATTGGTTAAAATTTAGTTGAGTTGGTTTGAGTGAACTCACTTTCAGCTGATGATTTATTTTTTTAAATTGATCGTAGGAAAATATTTTTTTGTAAATTTCAAAAATATTGGGTTTCCATTGATTAAAACCGAAAATAATAAAATCCCGAAATTTCTGGTAATTTTGTAATTCCAATAAGGGATTTTTTAACAAACTAAATTTAGTGAAAACAATATTTACTTGAGGTTTGGGAGTAAAAGCGGTGCGATCGATATCGCCTAAAATTTCAACCTGATAAAACGGAGCAACTAAAATGGCATCCTGATTATTAATATCGTCAAATAAGCAAAATTTTTCAGCGGCTTCTTGCTGCAAGATGAGATACATCTCTGTCGGTTTATTGTTTGATTTGAGAATTTTATTAATAATCAGAGCGGTGATAGAAAAGGGAATGTTGGAAAATATTTTGTAGGGAGATTTTGGTAGTGACCAAAAAAGAAAATCGCTGTTGGTTAGTTTAAAATTTTTATAATCAGAAAATTGGGTTTGGAGTTCACTAATTAAGCGACGGTCTTTTTCGACAGCAATAACCTGACAACCAATGTCTAATAATTTTTGAGTGATAATCCCTTGGCCCGGACCAATTTCAACTACCGTATCACCGGGATTTAAATGGCTATATTGAAGAAGTTGAGAGACCAGTTGGGGTGATTTGATGAAATTTTGGGAAAAATTCATACAATTTCACTAGCCCTGAGACTGTTTGGCTTTTTGGGCCATGATATTGCTGACATGGAGCAAACTATCGAAGGTACCGGCATCTTCCCAAAGGGAATCAAAAATATTTACCTGTAATTCGCCTTTTTCCAAGTAAGTTCGGTTAATATCGGTAATTTCAATTTCGCCACGGTCAGAAGGTTTGAGATTTTTGGCAATATTAACGACTTGATTATCGTAAGTATAAAGACCAACAACAGCGTAATTACTTTTTGGCTGAAGCGGTTTTTCTTCAATAGAGATAGCTTTCATGTTTTGGTCAAATTCAACCACACCAAAACGCTGGGGGTCACTAACCTGTTTAGCAAAAACCATACCACCAGATTTAAAGTTTTTGATTTCTGCAGAAAAATCCTGTTCAAAAATATTATCGCCCAGAATCATGGTGACATTATCATTACCAATAAAATCGGCACCAATGATGAAAGCATCGGCTAAACCACGGGGTTCTTTTTGGACAGTATAACTAAAATGAGCCCCAAACTCTTTACCATCACCCAAAAGATTCAAAAAATGACCAGAATAATCCGGAGCAATGATAATTAAAATATCTTCAATCCCGGCTTTGATTAAAGTCTCAATAGGATAAAAGATCATGGGTTTGTCGTAGACAGGCAGTAATTGTTTGGAAGTAATGGCAGTTAATGGACGAAGACGAGTGGCACGGCCACCGGCGAGAACGATACCTTTCATAATTAATTAATAATTAATAGTTACTAATTAATAATTTAAGAACTATTAATAATTGACTGACACTATATTTTACTATATCTAAAGTTATTTTTTCTTATTTTTCCAAATGACATTGTTGTAGATAATCCAATTTAAGGGGATGGTTAAACCAAAAATAGCGATGATTTGGTAAAGGAAGAGGTGATCACCAAATAAGGCTGTAAGGAGGGCAATAACAGCAGAGGGAATTAGAATACCACTAACGACAGAGGAAAGATTAAAGGTAAGGAATTTAGAAATTAATTTACTTCTATCGGTAATTTTTTCTTGAGAAAAAGTCCAAATATTATTAAAAATAAAATTGGAAATAATGGAAATTTCAGCAGCCATAGCATTACAGATACCATTTAAGAGACTGATATTGGATTCTGGATTAATTAGGGCTGATTTGAATAATTTAGCACCAAGAGTATTAATAACAAAACCAACACCACCGACAGTGCCAAATTTGAGGAACTTTTGGGTAAAATCATCTTGCCAACGAAGCAAAAAAGCCACCCGGAAAATATCTTTGGCGGTTTTGGATTCAATTTTTGATTCACCGGCATTACGAACGTGGAATTGAAGAGGGATTTCTTTGAACTTAGCCCCCATTTTGAGAGTTTCAAAAAGAAGTTGGAGTTTGTAACCGAAACTACGGGTAAGAAGACGATTATAGTTCATGTCCATTTTATCGACAAAGCCTTTAACCCGAGTAATTTTAAGGCCAGTAGTAGGATCGGTAACTTTGAAGAAATTTTTGAAAGGAAAAAACATAATAAAACGGGCGGTAAAACCACCGACTTCGGAAAAGAAAACCCGTTTGAAACCCCAACCTTTGGGATTAGAGCCACCAGGGATTTTGCGAGAACCAATGACATAGTCAAAGCCATCTTCCATAGCTTTTAACATGACCGGAATAGTTTCGGGTGGGTGCTGAAAGTCGCCATCAAATTCAAAAACAAAATCAGCTTTGAGTTGTTCTATGGCATATTTAAACCCTTTGAGATAAGCAGCACCAATGCCGTCCTTACTGGTTTCGGTATAAAGAAAAGTGTTATTATATTTTTTGGCTTCTTTTTCAACAATTTTTCCAGTACCATCAGGGGAATTTCCATCGACGACTAAAATTTTCATTTGCCAATTTTGGGTTAAGTTATGGTTTAAATTCTTGATATCAACAAAAGTCTTAGTATTAAGATATTCAATCATGCGACCGATATTATCGGCTTCGTTGTAGGTAGGAATAACGATAACAGCAACGGGCTTGGAAGTTTTAGTTGTGGTCATATAAAAAGAGTATAGCCTAAAAATGATAAAATAGGCCTGTGAAGATAGATGTTTTAACCTTATTTCCTAAAATGTTTGAATCCCCTTTTGAAGAAAGCATTATTAAAAGGGCAATTAAGAAGGGTTTAGTGGATATAAAAATACATAATTTACGAGATTGGGCAATTGACGATTACGGTTCAGTAGACGATAAACCGTTTGGAGGTGATGTAGGAATGCTGATTAGAGTAGAGCCGGTTTACAAGGCACTGAAACAAATTTCTAATGTCGAATTTCTAATGTCTAATGAAGGCAAAGAAAAAAGACAAAAAGAAAATAAAACCAGGATAATTATGATGTCGGCGAGAGGAAAAAAGTTTGATCAGGCAAAGGCGGAAGAATTGTCAAAATTAGATCATATAGTTTTATTGGCTGGTCATTATGAAGGGTTTGATCAAAGAATCAGTGATTATATGATAGACGAGGAAATATCGATTGGTGATTATGTATTAACCGGGGGTGAATTAGCAGCGATGGTAGTAATTGATTCTGTCAGCAGACTTATTCCCGGTGTTTTAGGAAAAGATGAATCAAGTAAAGCGGAAAGCTGGTCATGGGTGGAAATTGATGGTCAAAAAATAAGAACAGTTGAATATCCTCAATATACCAGACCAAGAGATTTTATGGGAAAGACAGTACCGGAGGTTTTATTGTCCGGAGATCCTAAAAAAATAAAGGAATGGCAGACGGAACAGGTCAGAAAAACGATAAAGTAAGCAAGGTGATACCAAAGAGAGCTATAACTAAATATTCAACAATAATTTGAAGACTAAGATCGCCCCGACGATAATGATGAAGAAGACTCCAAAAAAAATAATTAGCGGCCATAAGGTAAACAATAAGCCGCTTACCATGAGAGTTGAATGGACCAAAAAAATAAAACATTAAACCAATGATGAAAATTATTCCTAGAATAATGTACTCGAATGGTTTTTGGCGGACTTCTTTTGGAATAATCATGTTAAAAAATTACCCCCTGTTGTTGATAAAGAATAAATAAAAGAATCACAAATAAAAAACCAATGTGACCAATGGTAGAACCGGTCATACGATGAACATTATTTTTTAGAGTGACATAACCGTCAACAAATAAGGTAATAATAATAAAGCTAAAAATAATCAGACCAAAGATTTTATTAAGAACTAAGGGATTGATATAATTTTGCTGATTTTGAGCTAAAACTTGATTTTGGGAAGACTCAACAATAGTATCGATGTTTTGGTTGCTGTTGACAACAATATCTTTGGAAGTGGTGGATTTTTGAGTTTCAGTTTTTTGGGTTTCAGCAATGGCGGCAATCGGAGTGCCGAAATGTTGAACTACCAAAGTAGTTTTAATTCCACCTAAAGTACCATTAACTACACCAACACCAATTTCCTGGTATTTAGAATTTATAATATTAGCTTTGTGTGTAGGAGAATTCATCCAGGCTTTCATTAGTGATTCGGTGTCATAAAAGTCACGAGCCAGATTTTCGCCAGCAAGGGAATATTGGTAACCGACTAATTTAAAAAAGTCCCAAGGAGTATTACCTTTAGGAGAATTGTGAGCCCAATAATTATTGGCAAACATATCCTCGGCTTTCTTGGCGGCTGATTGTGATAAAAGAGAATTATATTTAAGAGGTTCTAAACCTAAGTCGATTCTCTGTTTATTGGTTTGGTCAAAAACTTTTTGAGTGGTGATTTCGGAGGAATAACCTAAAACTCCTGGCTTAACTAAACTTAAGTATTTAATAAAAGCTTGATTAAGAAGGTAGACAGCAATGAGTAAAACTAAAAAACCATTTTTGAGAATACTGGCACGAAAATTGTTTTCTTTTTTGGGTAGAAAAAAATATGACCAATTACGTTTCACACTTAAGAGTATAAATTAATTAGAGTTTCTTTTGTGAAAGTATTTTTGGAAAAGCGGTAAGAGGAAAAATCGGTAGACTAAAAATCCAATTAAAATTCCCAGAAGATCAATGAGGGTGTCAGTAAATTTTGGCGTTCTTCCCGGAGTAAAAGACTGATGAATTTCATCAGTCGCGCTGTAGAGATAAGAGACTATTAAAGAATAAAAATCGGAGTTTAGAGCAAATGAAATTAAGATAAAAAGAATGGCATATTCAATTAAATGAAAGGTTTTTAGAATTAAAAATCGGTGTAAATATGAAGTTCCACCGATGCCAGTAGTTTGGCGGGAAGAAAAATAAAAAATAATCCCCATCCAAATGATAGCTGGAAGAAAACGAAGTATTTTTTTCACTTTTTAAATTTACTAAAAAATAACGGAGAAGTAAGCAAAAGACCTCCGGAAATAATAAGGATCAGAGGCAGATAATTTTTTTTGGTGGCATTAGAAATATCATCACCTAAAATTGATCCGGAAGAAGAAGTCGGGGTTGAAGTTGATTGAGGTGTAATATAATCGGATTCCGTGATGGGCTCGATGATGGCTGATTCGGTGGCAGTATCTGATGAAGTATACTTACTTTGGTCAGGAGTAGGAGTGGGAGTTTTAGCTAATGTTGGAGTAGGAGTGGCAGCCGGGGCGGAATAACAAGAAGTAACATTTTCGTAACCTTGAGTGGTGCTTGATTGACACCAACTATTGTTAATTAGTGACCATGATCGATCGAGAGTCATTAGTCCGCTATTATATGACGTTTGGACAACAACTGTTCCAGTTTGATCTTTAATAATTACTTTTTCTTCATTAGTGTTGTCGAAAAATGGAGAATAATTAAAAACAAAATAACTTTTTGCTCCAATGGCTAAATCACCTATGCTACGAGGGTGACCATCTTTATCTTCTAACTTCCAACCAACTAGTTTAACTGGTTTATCATTGCTGTTGTAGAACTCTATCCATTCAGGGTTTGAATATGGCATAAATTCAGTGATTTTAATAGTTGACGAGTCGGGATTGATTACAGTAGGGTCATAGGTACAAGATTGAGTGACCGGTTCAGAAGTACCAATACATTCGGAAGTTGATATTAATGTCGCTGTTCTGGTTTTGGTGTTGGATGACAAGCAGTCACTCCATGAGGAATAATTATATGAACAAGTTGGGGTTATAGTAACTGAAATAGTTGAAGTAGAGCTAGTATACGTGATCCAATTGTTACCTTTTGGAATTAAGGCAATGCGAGTAAAAAGATTGTATGTACCAGATGAAACATCTGGTTTTATATAGGCAGTAGAATCAACAGCAGCGCTACCACCAGTATCAATATTTATGATAGGAAAATTGATCCACTCAGAACTACAAGAAAGAGATGGTGTACTTTGAATTTGTGTAGTTGAGCTACCGATTCCGCCACAAAATTTATAATAGTAACTACTATTTGGATCGGCTCCAGTGATAATAAACTGGACCGGAAAACTGGTACCAACTGAAGATAAACTACTCGGAGCAACGGTAATTTGAAGAGTGGTGGCAGCCAATACAGGTTTAACTAAAAAAAAGCAAAAAATAAAAAATAAAAACGCCACAAATTATTTTAATAAATTTTAGGAAAGTTTGGCGAGAGCAATGTCGAGTTTTCTAATAGTTGATTCTTGGCCTAAAGCCGGAAGGCAATCAACTACCGGCGGAGTAAAGGCAGAACCACAAATGGCGACCCGAAAGACCATAAAAAATTCACCAACATTCCAATTATTAGCATTGATTAGATTAGTTAAACGATTTTGAATATCAGAAAAATTGCCTAATAATTCTTTGGATTTTGAAAGCATGTCTTTGGCCAACTTGGAGGCAGTCCCCTTTTTAAGCAATAATTCTTTATCGTATTCAACATCTTCAAATAAAAATTTAGTTTGAATCTGAAGATCAGAAAGTTTAATTAATCTTTCTTTTAAGACCGGAATTAAAATTTTGATTTGGTCGTCACTGGCTTGAGGTAAGAATTTTTTGAAAAGATCAAACAATTGTTCATCGGTTTTTTGGCGAAGGTAATAACCGTTTAAATAGTCTAATTTTTTACGATCAAAAACCGGAGATTTTTTGTGCAAATGATCGAGGCTGAAAGCCTGGACAAATTCATCAAGGGTAAAAAATTCCCGATTATCGCCCGGGTTCCAACCTAAAAACATCAAAAAATTGAGCATAGCTTCAGGTAAATAACCATCCTCCAGAAATGATCTGGCTGAGGTAGCTCCATGACGTTTGCTTAGTTTACCCTTACCATCCGGGTTTAGAATAACAGTTAAATGAGCAAAAATGGGGGGGTGCCAGCCAAAATAACGATAAAGCAATAAATGTTTTGGGGTAGAGGTAAGCCACTCTTCACCACGAAAGACATGAGTGATGCCCATAAGGTGATCATCAACAGTAGCAGCAAAATGATAAGTAGGAATTCCGTTTGATTTAATTAGAACCTGGTCATCAATATCATTGGTGTTAAATTTAATTTTGCCTCGAATTTGATCTTCAAAAATTATAGTTTCGTTTTTGGGGATGACTAGACGAATAGTGTAAGGAATTTTAGCATTAAGATTTTTTTGAATATCTTCTTTTGGTAGATGAAGGCAATGTTGGTCGTATTTTGAGACTTGGCCGGCAGCTTTTTGAGAGGCACGTAAAGAATCAAGCCTCTCTTGGGTACAAAAACAATAGTAGGCTAAACCTTTATTAATTAGTTCTTTGGCGTATTTTTGATAGATATCTAAACGTTGAGTTTGAATATACGGAGCATATGGACCACCAACATCCGGACCTTCATCCCAATTTAAACCATAATCTTTGATAACTTGGAGAGTTCTGTCGGCAGAACCGGCAACAAATCTTTTTTGATCAGTATCTTCAATACGGATAATAAATTGACCGCCGTATTTACGAGCTAAAGCATAATCGTAAAGACAGGTACGTAAGTGGCCGATGTGATATTCCCCTGTTGGGCTAGGAGCAATACGAGTACGAATAACTTTGGTGTCACTCATGGTTAATATTGTATCATTTTAGTGTAAAATAATTTATGTCGTTAACACAAACAGCTTATACCAGCAGAAATTTGATTAAGTTTGGGGGGTTAGGAATAGTAGTTTTTACTTTCTTATGGATGGTTATTACAACGGCTTATAAAATATATAGGGCAAATCATCCAATTTATTATGCACCAACGGTTAAATATGGTGTTTTACCCAAGGTGGTTTTTCCGGACAAGACGGTGACGGCGAAAAATTTTACTTTCGAATTACCAAATGATGAAATTCCAGTTTTTAAAGATCAAGTAAAGGTTTATATAATCTATAGACCGAATACGACCTTTTTAGCCTTGCAAGAAGACACAGAAACAGCTAAATCGTTTGGTTTTCCCAGTGAGCCGGTAGAGGTAAAACCAGGAATTTATGAGTTTAATAACACTACGGATAATAAAAAATTAGTAGTAAATGTATTGGACGGTGATTTTGAGATTACTTATCCCTATGGATCCGACCAAATGCTATTAACAGAAACTAATGTTCCAGATAAGACGAGTGCTATAGAAATTGCTTCATCTTTTTTGAATAAAGGAGGAAAGTTAATTGATGATCTAAAAAACGGAGAGAAAACAATTTCCTATTGGAAAATAGATAGTGGAACTTTGAAATCAGTTTCATCTCAATCAGAGTCTAATGCGGTTAGAGTAGATTTCTATCGAAAAGATTTTGATGGTCATAATTTATTGTCTTCTGATTTCGGTAAAGCGTCTGTTTCAGTATTAATATCCGGGTCAACAGTTGAAGCGAAGAAAATAATTGGAGTTAATTTTAAGGATATAAATGTGGACAGAGAATCCTATTCAACTTATCCGATTAAAACAGGAGAGGAAGCGATTAATGACTTAAAATCCGGAAATTATTGGACGGCTATGGATGTAACTGATTCTAGTGTAATTATTAGAAAAATGTATTTGGCTTATTATGAACCGACAACCTTAACTAATTATTTACAACCGATTTTTGTGTTTGAGGGTGACAATAATTTTGTGGCTTATGTATCGGCGGTAACGAGTAAATATGTTAGTGCAGGTGAGGATAGATAATGCAGATACAAAAATAGAGTTAATACTCTAGCCAAGAAACGTTTTGTTTGAGCCAGGAAATAAGAGTTTTAGTATCCTGAAAACGATCATCACTCTGAGCCACAACACTGATAACTAAATGATCATTAATATTTAATAATCCGATAAAACAACCTTTAGCTTCCGGAGTTAAACCAGTTTTCAGGCCAATAACTTCCGGAACAACATCCAGAAGTTCATTAGTAGTAGTAATTTCATGTTTGATTTTTCCCGTAACATCGGTAATAGTCATACTTTTATTTCTGACTACTTGGCGAACAGTGGAATTTTGAATAGCCAAACGGCCAAGCTGGGAAAGATCATAAACCGTGGAATAATGATTGTCATTGTGAATACCATCAGGATTAACGAAATGGGTATTTTTAAGATTATATTTGACCATAAGAGAATTCATTTGTTCAATGAATCCAGAAAGACCCTGGCGATAGTGATTAGCTAAAGAAAAAGCTGAATCGTTGGCTGAATAGACCAAGAGAGCGGTGACTAATGATTTAACAGTAATTTTTTCTCCAAATTGGAGTTCCATAACTTTGCCATTATCATAAGCCTGATCGATAGTAACCACTTCATCGAGAGGGTAAAGATTAAGGGCGGTTAAAGCGGTAGCTAATTTAGTGGTCGAAGCAGGATAAATTTTACTATCCTGATTTTTGGAAATGAGAACTTTATTGGTGTCGACATCAATTAAAATGTATTTATCGGTCAAAAGTTGAGGAGGTTGAATTAGTTTTACCAGCGGGGTTTCCGGATGAGAGAATTCTAAAATCTGATTATTTTCAGTAATAAAATTATTTTTGGGATAAATTTGCCAAAAAGAAAAAGTCGGCAGCCAAAAGAGATTGAGAATTAAAATCAAAAAAATAATCAGAAAATCGGGCCAATTATTTTTTAGATTTATGGCTTTTTTTAGCATCCGTTTTAATCTTAGCAATTTTTTTACCGGAAACAGATAGTCTAGAATCAACTCTTTCCATATCACGGGGAAATAAACTGGCTTGACGAACATTTTCTAACCCTAAGATATTTTGGGTGATTCGTTCCAGACCAATAGCAAAACCACCTTCGGGAGGCATGCCATACTTAAATGCCTGACCATAGGGAATTTCAAAATCTTTAGGGTCTTGACCTCGAGAAATAATTTTTTCCTGAAGTTGTTGATAATCGTGAATACGTTGACCACCACTGATCCATTCGACACCGCAACCGATTAAGTCAAAAGTTAAAGTTTCTTCGGGATTTTCCGGATTGGCATAAGAATACCAGGCTCGTTTTTTGGTATAAAAATGAGTAATAAAGACCAAATCGCTACCATATTTTTCACGAGACCAACGGCAAATTTCCCGCTCCCCTTCCGGATCCATGTCCGGTTCGTTACGAACATCACGACCGGTTCTATCGTAAATTATTTGTAAGGCATCTTTTAATTTGACTGTTGGAGTATTTTCGACTGTTTGAGGGATAGTGACTCCATATTCATTTAAGATGTCCTGATGTTTCTCAGATACAGATTTAAAAATGGCTTTAACCACAGCATCGGCAGTTTTTAAAACTTCAGTCCAACTATCAATAAACCCCATTTCGACATCAAGACCAACGTATTCAGTAAGATGGCGAGTAGTGACTGATGGCTCGGCTCGATAAGCGTGAGCAATAGTAAAAACTCTTTCGAAAATAGAAGTCAGGATTTGTTTGTATAGTTGAGGGCTTTGGGCCAGATAAGCACGATAACCGAAATAATCAATAGGAAAAACTTCAGAACCACCTTCGGTAGAGCCAGCAACAATAGTAGGAATAAAAATTTCAGTAAAGCCGATGTGGTTAAGATAATCTCTAAAAGTTTTGACAATGGTGGCCTGGACTTTAAAAACATCCTGAATTTTTTGGTTACGAAGAGATAATGAGCGATTGTCTAAAATAATCGGAAGAGTGGTTTTACTATCTGCCTGATGAATATCAAAAGGCAATTCGGCAGCTTTGACTAAAACATTAATCAATTCAACTTCAATTTCAATTTTGCCGGTAATTAATTTATCATTAAAATATTTTTCGCTGCGACTGCGGACGGTGCCGGTAATTTCAACTACCGATTCATCTTTTAAAGTACCAATTTCCGGACCACCAACAACCTGAATGAGACCAGACCGGTCACGAATATCGGCAAAAGCTAATTTGCCATAGCTTCTAACACTATTAACCCAGCCTTTGACGGTGACTTTTTCACCTACTTTAGCGATACATTCTGCGTTTAATATTCTAGTCATAGGTGTATTTTACGATAGAAAGTCTCTGACGACAAGCTGGGGAGAAGTGTAACCGTTCCAAATATTTAAACTAAGGTTAGCGGTAAAGTCGATCAGGTCACCGACTTTTATTTTTGAGTCAAACTCCCCTTTTTTGAAAGCGATGGAGTCCACGACAATGTTTTCTTTTTGGGGAGTAGTTGGGTCATCGATTTTTAGTTTGAGATGATCACCAGTAGAACCAAGCAAGCGTTTTTCGACAACTCGAACTTGTTTAAATAAAAAAACCGGATCAGGGTTACCAATACCAAAAGGTTCAAGTTTTTTTACAAGACGACAATTTTTGACAGTAACAGCATTTAATTTCATCTCGGCATCAATAAATTTTTCAGGCTTGAGCTCGCAATTAGCTAATTTTTGATTAATAAATTTGGTTAATTTTTGCTGAATCTTAGGAATATTTTCGGTTTTGATACTAAAGCCGGCAGCACCACTATGGCCGCCAAGATCAACAAAAAGGTCGGAAAATTGGCGAAGAGTGGCAATAATATTTAATTCTTTGATTGATCGACAGGAACCTTTGGAAATTTCTTCATCAAGACTAATAATAATTGAGGGTAAATAGTGTTTTTCGGTTAAACGTCCGGCAATCAGACCAATAACACCGGGGTGAAATGATTTGTCGGCAACAAAAATTAATTCAAGTCAGTGGTTCCAAACAAGATTCTTTAACTACTTATGATTTAGGTTTTG
>Ga0116157_10004543_pt1 | contig 12959 bp, 7 predicted proteins | sample AD_UKC048_MetaG_FD_89882 | JGI IMG/M metagenome (GOLD analysis project Ga0116157, IMG submission 89882) | Active sludge microbial communities of municipal wastewater-treating anaerobic digesters from USA - AD_UKC048_MetaG | ecosystem: Engineered > Bioreactor > Anaerobic > Digestate | place: USA... | reverse complement strand
GTTAAAAGTGCCGCGTTCGGTATTTATGACGACTTCGCGTGGATGCGCCTGCCGTTGCACCTATTGTGCCTCACCAAAACTCTGGCCTGGCAAGGTCAGGCGCTATTCAGTCGCTCGCGTGCTGCGCGAAGTCACCTTTCATGCCGCTCGCTATGGCCGTATCAACATCGGTTTTCTCGATGATTCGTTCTTCAGTGACCGCAGGTGGCTTACCGATTTTTTCAACGGTATCGCGAAGCTCGACGTCACCTACAGCTGTATCGGGCGTGCTGATCACATCACTGCTGAAATTGCCGATGAACTGGCCAGAACCGGTTGCAATTTCGTTTCAATGGGCGTGGAAACAGCCAGTCGAGAGCGGCAGAAGACTTTGCAAAAGTTTCTCGATCTCGATCGGGTACGCAGCACCGTGGGTTTTTTAGGGCAGCGCCGCATTTATTCGCGCGGTTTCTTCATGCTCGGGTTTCCTGACGAAAGCGCCGAAGAAATGGCAGCGACCGTTAATTTTGCCATCGAGCTGAAACGTCTTGGCATGAGCGATTGTACTTTTTTCCCGGTCGTTCTTTATGCCGGAACCCAGCTGTCACAGCAGTTTGGGGCTGATCTGTGGCAGTCGCAGATTCATCAGGCACTCGGCGCACCGCCAGAATCTTGCCCGTCTCGAAGAGATTTTCGCCTGGGCAACCCCCTGCAGCGCCGGCATGAATATTTTTCACATCCGCCCGATCGGCAGGGCGAGAAACATGCAGCATCTGCTGCTCGATGAAAATGCACTTGAAGAGCTTGCTGTCAGGGTTAAAGCACTGCAGCGGCAATACCCTGAATACCCGGTGGCCTGTTCCGCGATTGGCAGCCAGAGACGCCCTGCGCCGGTCGAGATTCCGGTACCGGCCGGGTTTACCGCCCTTTGTCTCACTGCTGACGGCAGAGTCTGGCCGCATCATTACGCGAGCTACCTGAACCCTGAGCTTTGCCTGGGGCGATTGCCCGACGATGATATCGTCGATATCTGGAGCAGAAGTCAGATTCTCGATGATTTTCGAAAAACGGTTGTCAGCCATTTCAAGAACTGCGATCAGTGCAGCCGGCATGGCAGAAGCTGTTATGGTTTTGATTTTGAAGCTCTGATAATCGAGCGGCAGCTTGGCATCAAAGGTCTGCTCTGCAGTCGTTTCAGCAGGTGACAGCATGAATATCAGATTCAGCCTTTATTACCAGATTGCCGTCTTGTTTGTGGCGGTAAGCGTTGTCGCAATAACAATTTCCGGCTGGCTCAGCTATCACGAAAGCCGCCGGGTGATACTGTCACAGGCTGCAGCGGCTGTCGACAATGTTGCCGCTGCAATCGGGGCTGGTCTGAATCAACGAGCACGCGATGCCCGAGAGGCGATGCAGAGGCTTGCAGCCAACGAAACTCTCTGCACAGGCGATTCAAAATCGATTCAAAAATTTCTTGCGGCTGCCCTGTTTTCATCGAGCATGTTCAATAATATCTACTATTTTTCGCCGCAGGGGCCGCTGGTGGCGGTTGCTTATGCCGATAATCGCGATCTCGGCCAGTATGCCGGTGAAAATTATCTGAAATACGGCGAAAACCCCGCGACTGCCAATCTATATCAGGATCTGCTGAAGGCCCGCGATCAGGGCAGTCTGGTGTTTTCGCGTTTTTTCAAATCTGATTCGGGGAGGCTGATGAGTTCGTTCATTTTGCCGGTTCAGGCTGGCGGCAAACTGAAAGGCATTCTCAGCTGCGGCATGGTTCTCGACCAGACCTCGCGTCTGGGCAAAAGCATGGAAGCGATGAAGCCGGCGCCTGAGGCCTGCATTGCCTTGCTCGATCACCAGGGTCGGGTATTGGTGCAGACCGGCACAATACCACCAGAATGCATCGATGCCGAAAACCTTTTTCTGGCAGATTCGATGCGTGCCGCCGGCTATCTCTTTTCAATGCACCTGGTTCAGGATGCGGGTCTTGAGGTTTGCGTCGGCATGCCGGAAACCTCAGTTACGGGACTGCTGAACCATCTGCGTAACCGGATCATCTTTTATATGCTGTTAATTGCTTTTCTGGCGGTAATTTCAGGACTCAGGGTCGCCGGTGTCCTGATAAAGCCTTTACAGCTTCTCATTGCCGGTCTTAGGCAGCTGCGTCAGGGACGGGCAGTTGACCGCATCGAGCACCGCGCTTCTGGTGAGGCCGGCGAAGCGCTCGAGGCATTCAACGAACTTAACGACAAGATTCGCAAGGATGCGATGCTCAACCGCACCTGGACGGACCTCTGGAATGGCTGAACGTTTTTCAGGCAATCTGATTCTGCGATTGTGCCTGTGCGGCTTTGTCTACAAGCTGGGGGCAACTTTTGCAGTGCTGCTGAGTTTCTCGTCATTTCTGAAAATTGCCGGCCGCGCGGCTCTGCCGGAATATTACGTCTGGCTGTCAATTGCAACTCTGTTGACCGGCGTCGTGATGACTGGCAGTCAGCGTTGGCAGCAGACAGGTCTCAGGGCCAGCCGTTTCGTGGCTCCGGCTTTCGCGCTGATGCTCTGGGCTGCCGGCAGCTACTATGCTGTACTTGCCAGGCAGCATCTGCTGCTGCTCTATGTCGCGGTTTCATTGTATGACGTCTATCTTGGCATTATTTTCTGGAACACTGCCAACAGCCTTCTGACAGTTCGCGAAATGCGCCAATGGGTTGGTGTGATTGCCGGTGTAATGTTTTCGGGTGGCATAATTCTTGGTTTTCTGATGCCGCTGCTTTTTTCCTTTGCATCATTTCAGACCTGGTATCCTGTCTGCGGTATCATTTTTTTGCTGCTGCCACTCTGCGTTGCCGCCCTGCCGCAGGTAAAAGACGGTATCTCAGCCCCCCTGCCTGTAGAAGAGCCTCGCTGGCAGGCGTCACTGTCGCAGGCTGCCGCGCACCCGCTGAGCGCCTTCATTGTTGGTTCAATGGTGGTTCTGGCTTTTGCCCGGTATTCAACTTCGTTTCTATTCGCTTCGGCTTTGAGCCAGCGGTTTGCCGATGAACGTGATTTTGCATCGTTTTCGGGGGCATTTGAGAGCCTGCTCAGGCTGCTTTCTCTGGTCTCGCAGTCATTGCTGCTCCCATGGCTTCTCAGATATTTCCGGCCAACAACTCTGTTGCTGCTTACGCCGGTGGTTCTAATGGCCGGTTCAGCTTTGCTGCTTGTTTTGCCTGGTTTTATGGGGCTGGTGCTTTTTCAATTCATTCTTTTGCTGAGTATCAGAACTTTTGATCAGAATCTTGTAAATCTTTTTCTGAATTTGTATGACAGAGCATTGCGAAACCGTTTCAGATTCTTCTCTGACGGAATCGTGTTTGCGTCAGCAGTCATTGTCACGGGCTTTTTGTTGAAGTATGTGGCGGCCTCGGGCAACGAAACAATTCTGCCATGGCTGTTGCTGGCGGCAGGTTGTGGTTACTGGCTGCTTGCCCGAAGAGCGGCAGACAGATATCGTCTGGCGTTGCAGGCCAGCATTGGTGTGAATTTGTATCAACATTCTGCCGGTGAAAATATGCCGGTTTTTGATCACGAAGCCGAAATGAGCAGAATACTTGCACAGCCGATCAGAAGCTGGCCGCATCTTATCGGCCGCCTGACCCGTCAGAATCAGGCTGTTGCTGCCACATTGATTGACATGCTGCTCGCCAGATCGACTTCTGAAGCAGAGAAATCTCTGTTGACAAGAATTGCTGGCCGAAATGGCCATTGCCAGCTTGAGCCGGTACTGGTGCGTCTGCTGGCAGATGAGTGTTCGCCAAGGGTTCTCGCTGATTGCATCGAAGCTGTTTATCGTCTGATGGGAAAGCGGGCAATGCCGTTTATCAAGCCTTTTATCGACCACTCTGACAACAGGGTTGCCGGCAATGCAGTTCTGGCAATGGTCCGGCTTGCCGGCACCGCAAAAGAACTTCACCCGGTGCTTGCATGTCTTCTGAAAATGGCGTCTTCTGAAAATGCGGGTTGTCGTGCTACCGCAGCTGCCATGCTCGGCGAGCTGCCGCACCGGTGTTTTTCAGAGCTTCTCAGGCGGCTGCTTTTCGATCAGGAAGCAAAGGTCAGGGCTGCTGCGGCGAAAAGCTGTGTAAAATGGCGATCGCACGAGCTGATAGTCTGGCTGACAGAATGTGCCGACCGGTTTCCGGAAGACAGAGAGCAGCTGGTGGCGGCAGTCAGCAGTCTGCAGAATGGCATGATGACCAGACTGGACGGCATGGCATCAGAGCTTGGCGTCAGGTCGCAGGTAGGCGCTTTGCTGGGTATGCGACGAGAGCGTGCTTATGTTGAGCTGCTTCTAAGATTGCTGATGCACGGAAAAGTCGATGCATCGCTCAAATTGGCTGAGACTTTGATTGGGCATGAGCATTGCGCCTGTCTGCAGAAAATTTCTGCCTGTCTGGCAGATGGCTCGGTCGCTGTTGAGAAGATCTGTCATCTGGCCGACTCTGGCTGTGATGACCGGCATGAGGGCGAAGTCATACAGGAATTTTTCGAATGTCTTCGAGCCTCAGACCTGCTTCTGGTTGGCGAACAAATATTGCTGCGGCGCTCGGGCGGTGCTGTCAGAAGGGCGCTGTTTATAGCAGCAGGGCATGATTGTGGCATTCAAAGCCCCGGTAATGTCTGGGCCGGTTTGCTCTCTCAGAATCAGTCTGAAAAAGACCTGGCCTGTGAGCTGCTTGATAATGTTAAGGGGCAGCTTGCCTCTCTGTTGAAAAGACTTGCAGGCTGTTCCGGGTAATGGCTCGCGGTATGGCAGAGAAAAAGCGGTAGAGTCTGGCGTGAATCTGTTTTAGAATGGTCTGAATGCAGAGAATAACGAGTCTGATTTATAAAATCATCGCCGGGCACCCGGGTGCGGTTATCGCGGTCATTGTTGCCAGCTTTATTATGAGTTTTGGCGCCTTTTCGCATGTCGAAGTCGATGAAGACTTCGAAGCCGGCATTTCTGACCCGCAGGCGATAGCAACCCGCGCCGAATACCGGCGGCATTTCGGGCATGAGCAGGCGATTCTGCTGGCTTTCGATATCGACGGTATCGATCGCAATTCGCTGCTGACCGCCTGGGAACTCGTCGACCGTATTCACAGCTGGCCAGAAGTGCGACAGGTGCTGTCGATTCTCGATGTTCTCAGGCCGTTTCGCCGTGCCGATGAGTTTGCGGCCTATCTCAAGGATTTTCGTATCCGCAATCTGGTTGAGTTGTTGCAGAACGACCGACTGTTTCGCGGCTATCTGGTCTCTGGCAACCTTAAATCGCTGCAGATATTGATTGTGCCAGATATTCGTGCCCCAGATTACCGACACGCGCTCTATAACCACCTCAAAGAACTTCAGGCCGATATGAGCGGGCGGGTTAAACTGCATATTTTCGGGTTTCCGTATATTCAGGAACGGTTTTTCGAGTTCATCGTCGAGAACAACCGGCGTTTTCTGACGCTCGGCCTGATCTGCTGCACGGTTCTCGCCTGGTATCTGTTCCCCGACCCGCTGGTGCTGGCGCTGATTTTGCTGGCAATCGCGGCGCCGACGTCGCTGACGTTCGCCGTCTATTTCATGAACGGCAACAAAATCAACCTGTTCACGTCGCCGATAATTCCGTTCGCCCTGATTATTTCACTCAATGAGATTATCTACATCGTCAGTTTTTTCGTCAGAGAGCGAAAAAATGCACACCAGAATTACGCCGAACTGCATCAGCAGAACTATAAGCGCCTGATCAGGCCGTGTCTGATAAATACTCTGACAACGTTGATTGGCTTTTTGTCGTTGTCGCAAAGCCCGTCGCCGAGTATCAGACTGTTTTCTCTCTATACCTCGCTGGCCTGTTTTTTTGCCTATATAGTCACTTTTGGGCTGATTTTTGCCTGTTTTAAGCTATATCAGCCAAAATTCAGCCTGAGAGACTCTGACCCCGGCCGACTGCGCTGGTTGCAGCGTCTGGTTCGCAATATTGTCTTCCGGCACCCGGGCAAAGTGCTGGCGGTTGCGGCCGTTTCGCTGCTGCTGGTCGTGCCGGCGCTGCAGAAATTCGAGGTGCGCAACGCTCTGACTGATAATTTTTCGGCCGACGACCCGCTGCTGCAGGCGCATGCCTTTATCAGCAGCCGGTTTTGCGGGCCTGGGCATTTTCAGGTGATGATTTCGGCGCCCGACCTGATGGAACCCGAAAGGCTTGCCGAGATTGCCGAATTTCAGAAACGTGTCGAGGCAATCCCCGGTATTAACCGGGTTTTTTCGATTGTCGACCTGATGATGGCTTTCAATAAACAATTCACCGGCGAAGCGGTGCTGCCGGCGACTGCTGACCTTGGCCGTGCGGTTATCGACTTTTTCGGGCAGCGCGGCATTTCTGATCTGCTGATTGCACCAGATTTATCGACGACGCTGTTGCGGGTTCACACCGGCCTGACCGACGATTTCAGTATTGTGCCGCTGCGCGGGCAGATTCTGGCCGCCGCCGCTGCAACTCTGCCGGCTTCTTTGAGTGTCGATGTCACCGGCGACGTCTATTTAAACGCACTGATGCAGAAGAGCATACTCGAAAACATTACCTGGTCGTTTGTGGCAGCGGTGCTGATGATTATCGGGGTTTTCTATCTGGTTTTCAGAAGTCTGTATGTGGCATTTGTGGCGCTGCTGGTCAATTTTTACCCGATTCTGCTGGCCTATGCCGCGGCCGGCTATTTCGGCCTGCCGCTCAACCCTTCGACCGCTGTGGTTGGTTGTGTTATGAGCGGGTTGATTGTCGATGACACCCTGCATCTGCTGACCTTTCTGCAGGAAAACCGCCAACCGACTCAGGTTCGCAGAGTTATGGCCGCAATTCGTGATCTGGCTGTGCCGGTGAGCTCGTCGTCGTTACTGCTGATGCTCGGCAACGCCATCTTCATGTTCAGCACCTTCAAGCCGTTCACCTACTTCGGTCTGATCGGAACTCTGGTTGTTGTCATCGGGCTGGCAGGCGACCTGCTGGTGTTGCCGGTGCTGATTCTGACTTTTGGCCGCAAAAGCAAAAACGCTGCGGCTCAGATTGAACCGCAGCGTTCTGAATGCTGAAACGATCAGCCTTTGAAGAGAGAATTGAAGCGGCGGTCCTGCATCATCAGGCTCATGATCAGAGAAGAGAACTGATACTGCTCTTCCTGGCTTGAGCCGAGTCTGATGTTGAAAACGCAGGTCGAGCCGGTGGCGGCGACGCGGTTGGCGCGCATCGAAACCAGATCTTCTTCTGAAAGCGACTTCGAAGAAGTATAGGCAAGCCAGGTGAGCAGCATTTCTTTAAGTTCGGTGGCCTTTTCGGGGTTGGCGCAGCGGAAGATCATGCTGACTTCATAGGCGTAGCCTTCGCCATCTTTGCGGGCGTTGATATCGTAAGAGAAGCGGGCGATGTCGGCGAGTGCGTTTTTGAGCTGCTGCTCGGCCTTTGCCATTGCTTCACTGTCCTGATAGGCGTCACGGTTGAAAATCTTTTTGAATTTTTTGCGGGTTTTGGCGGCAAAGCCGTCGTAGCGGTTTTCGAAGTTGCGGATTTCGCTTCTTTCCTGGTCGATCGGCACGAAGGTTGAAATGAAGCCGATTTTGTCGGGCTGGGCCTTCGAGGTCGGGGTTTTGCCTTCGAGAACGTTGACAGTTTCGCTGATCAGTGAATAATCACCGGCCGGCACTGTAGAGATGATTGTGTGGCCCGGGAACCAGGTGACAACCGCTTCGGCGTTTCTGAACGCGAACGGAAAAACGCGGGCATTTTTGCCGGCGATGGTCTTGTCTGCCGGGGCCGGAGCGTCTTTTACAAGTTTCTGACCTTTGAGGGTTTCGAAATAGCGGTCATAGCGCTTGCCAGCGAATTCGAGAAACTTTTCAGGTTCGACGTTGCCTTTGAGAATAAAGCAGACATTCAGCTGTTCGGCGGGCATTTCGCGGGCGACGATGGCGTAGCTGAGTTCTGATTTAACCGGGTCAGGAATACCGGCTTTGCGGAATTTGCGGTCAATAACCTGTTTGCCGATCACTTCGGTTATGCCTTTTCCGAGATCGAGGTCTTCTTCAAGGAAGCTGGAAACTTCTTTGAGGTTGATCAGGCGCAGATCGCGCGGATCGTTTACCAGGGCAGAGGGTTCGGCCCAGAGGCCTGAAGTGCAGGAACAGACAGTCAGAGCGATCAGGGTGCGGAATTTCACAAATAATACTCCTCAAAAAGATTTGCGAGCATGCACCCGTACAAACTACAACATATCTAGTCATCAGTTCAACCTTGAATTTCCATTGTGGCAGGATTATACTTGAGAAAAATGTAGTTATCTCCTTTTGTGAGGCAGACCTGATCGAGAGGCAGTGTTCGGATGTACTTCGTTCTGCTGGAGACCTGTTGAATGAAGATTTTGCTGGTTCTGCCGCATGGCCCGATTCATCGGGCGATTTCCGGCTCGTACAAACGCTCGCTGCGCTATGCCCCGCTGACTCTGGCAACTCTGGTTGCGCTGATTCCGTCTGAACTGCAGGCTGAAGTAAGGGTCATCGATGAGGGTGCCGAATCCTGGGATCCACGCTCATATCTTGATGTTGACCTGGTCGGTATCAGTTCAATGACCGGAACAGCGAGGCGCGGCTATGCGCTTGCCGATTTTTTCAGGCAGAATCGGGTGCCGGTAATCATTGGTGGCATTCACGCCACGCTCATGCCGCACGAGGCAAAGCAACATGCCGACTGCGTGATCACCGGTCTGGCCGAAGATACATGGCCACAGGCTTTGCGCGATTTCAAGGCTGGCCGACTACAGCCTTTCTACCACATGCGCTCTGATTTTGACTGGGGTTCATGCCGGCGTCCGGTTCCGGATCGGTCGATTTTCGACCGCAAAAAGTACGTCACGGTTAATTCAATCGAAGCAACCCGTGGTTGCGCGCATCGCTGTTCTTTCTGTGCGGTTGCGACTGCCTGGAACAACCGTTATTTTACCCGGCCGGTTGCTGAGATCATGGCCGAAATCGAAACTCTTACCGGTCCTGAGCTTTGCTTTCTCGACCCGAGCATGACCTGTGACCGCGAATTTTCGCTCCAATTTTTCAGGGCCTTGAAACCGCTGAAAAAATGGTGGGTTGGCTGTGCCACCATCGATGTGGCGCATGACGCGAAGTTCCTTGCAACTATGGCTGAGAGCGGTTGTCGTGGTCTGCTGATCGGCTTCGAGTCAGTTTCGCAGGATTCGCTGCATGAGGTTCGCAAGCCTTTCAACAAGGTCGGACAATATAAAGAGGCTGTCAAAAAGCTGCATGCCCACGGCATTGGGGTACAGGCATGTTTTGTTTTTGGTCTTGACACCGATGATCGTGACGTTTTTAAGCGCACTGTCGACTTTGTTTACGACTGCGAGATCGATCTGCCGCAGTTCTCTGTACTGACACCTTTCCCCGGTACCCAGGTATTTGCTGAGCTTGAAAGCCAGGGGCGAATAATCGAGCGCAACTGGTCGCTTTATGATGCCGAGCATGTGGTTTTCAGGCCGAAAAACATGTCGCCTGAGTATCTGCAGCGAGGTCTTATCTATGCGTGGCAGCATGCATATTCGTTGCGTTCGATTTTTAAAAGGCTTTCTGGTTCTCGTTGTCTGCCAGCGGTCGCTATACCGGCAAACCTTGGCTATAACTTTTATGCCCGGAACCTGTCCAGGTTTACACACGAGATTATGGCGCACGAAGAGGATATTTTTCCGGCCGGCAGGTAGGGGGGATCACTGTAACCTTAGTTTTGCTGGCGTTTGAATGTTGAGAAAAGTTGTATGATGGAGGCGGTTGGTTATGCCGGAGAGAAAAAGTGCTGTAATAATGGTTGTTGACGATACCCCTGAGAGTTTAAGCCTGCTTCAATTCATGCTTGAGGATGCCGGTTATCGGGTGATGCCCTTTTCGAGCAGCAGGCAGGCTCTTGCAGAAGCAGTGAGCAACGCCCCGGATCTCTTCATTCTCGACATCAACATGCCGGAAATGGACGGTTTCGAATTGTGTGGACAATTAAAGTCTGAAAAATGTCTTGAAACGATACCGGTTATTTTTATCAGCGGGCTGAGTGAGGCAGAAGAGAAAGTTCGTGCCTTTTCCAGCGGTGGTGTTGATTACGTGACCAAACCCTTCAGGGTGGAAGAGGTGCTTGCCAGAGTGAGAACCCATCTGCGGCTTCAAACGATGCAGCGTCAGCTCATGCACCACAATCTGCACCTTGAAGATCTGGTTCAGGAAAAGATTCAGGATATTTCAGATGCGCAGCTGGCAACGATTACCGCACTGGCAAATCTGGCAGAATCTCGTGATCACGCAACCGGTGGGCACATTGAAAGAACTCAGGACTTCTGTCGTGCCATAGCCGAGCAACTGCGAAAAACCTCCCGGTATGCAGCACAGATCGACGACCGATTTATCAACAATCTTTATTTTGCCGCACCTCTGCACGATATTGGCAAGGTCGGCATTCAGGATCAGATTCTTCTCAAACCCGGAAAGCTGACTGTTGAAGAATTCGAAATCATGAAAACGCACGTTATGATCGGCGTCAAAACCCTTGAAAGCATCAGGGGTCGCTACCCTGATAACAATTTTTTGAATCTGAGTATCGCCCTTACCCGGTCACACCACGAAAAGTGGAACGGTGGTGGCTACCCTGACGGCCTGGTTGGCGATGAAATTCCGCTTTGTGCGAGAATCATGGCGCTTTCAGATGTTTATGATGCGATCAGGTCGCGACGGCCTTATAAACCGCCATTTTCGCACGAAACTGCCTGCAATATCATTTTTGAAAGCTCCGGTTCGCATTTTGACCCTGAAATTGTCGAAGCTTTCAGACTGATACATTTTGATCTGGCCTGCATTCGTGATCGACTGCATCAGAGCGATGAGATGCAGCAGGAATCATGAAATCATATAAAAAATGAATCTTTCAACCAATTCCACTATTGAGAACCTGCAGCGGAGTGAAGATAAGTTCCGCCGTCTGGTTGAAGGACTTTCGCAGACACACTGTGTTTTTTCGCATACCCCTGAAGGTGTTTTCACCTACGCGAGCCCCGGTTTTAAAACCGTGTTCGGTTTTGAAGCCGAGGAATTTATCGGTCGAAACTGGCGCGAACTCAAATTTTCGCAGGAATCGATGGCTGCCGGCAACACTTCTGACGAATTGATTACCAGCACCGGCAAGTTTCAGTGCGTAGAACTGCTGTATAAACATCCCTCTGGTGAAGACAGAATTATCAGAATTATCTATGGCCCGGTAAGTGAAAATGGACAGCTGGTAGCCATGGAAGGCGTCTGCGAAGATGTTACCTTAAGTCGAAGAATTCAGGATGACCTTCAGAAATCTGAAGGTCGATACCGGTCTATCGTTCAGATCCTGACTGCCGGCGTCTGGGAATACAACAGCCAGACCAGTCTTCTCTGGTGCAGCGAAGAATATTTCGCGATGCTTGGCTATTCTTCTGCAGACCTTCACATCAATGGCCGACTCGATGTCTTTTCGGGCTGGGTTAACCTGCTGCACCCTGAAGATAAAGAAGCAGCAGCGAAGAAATTTTTTGACCACGTGGCTGCGAAAGACCCTGATTTTTACGACAACCGCTTCAGATTGCGCAGAAAAGATGGCAGCTACGTAGCAATCTGGGCACGGGGCAAGATTATTGCAGACAGAAATGGTAGCCTGTCAGATGTTACTGTCGGAATTCACGTCGATGTTTCAGAGCATATTCAACAGGTTCAGAGGCTGCACGAAAGCGAACAGCGGCATCGCGAAATATTCAACGCCACTTCAGAAGCGATTTTTATTCATGACCTGTCATTTCGGCTTCTTGACGTTAATGAAACCGCGGTTAAAATGTATGGTTACCCTGATAAAGAAACAATGCTGGCCTGCAACCTGGAAGAATTGTCGGCAGGGTTCAAACCTTACGGGGTTTGTGAGGCCAGACATAATGTTGAAGCTCTGCTGAGGGGCGAAAAGAAGCAATTTGAATGGATGTGCCGGCGTTTCTCCGGCGAGCTTTTTCCGACAGAAGTTGCTTTGAGTCATTCGCGAATAGGCGGCGACGAGCGCATTATTGCCGTAGTGCGTGATATTTCGGAGAAAAAAAAGTTCATTGAAAGTGCGCAGCGCGCAGACAAGCTGGAATCGCTCGGCATACTCGCCGGGGGCATTGCACATGATTTCAACAATCTGCTTGGCGGCATTTACGGTTTTCTTGAACTGGCACTTTGTACCGATCAGTCGCCTGAAACACGAAAATGCCTTGGAGCCTGCATTACCACCATGGGGCGCGCAAGAAGTCTTACTCAGCAGTTGTTGACTTTTGCCAGGGGCGGGACTCCTGACTGCAGGGCTCAGAACTTGATGCCCTTTGTTGAAGATACTGTCAGGTTTGCCCTTAGCGGCTCGAATGTTTCATGCGCTTTCGAAATCGAAGAGGGTCTGTCAGCTGGTAATTATGATCGCAATCAGCTTGGCCAGGTTGTCGAGAATATTGTAATCAACGCCGTGCAGGCAATGAAAGAATCTGGAGGCAGCCTCAGGGTCGCATTGCGCAATCGCAGCTTTGTTGAAAACGAGCACCCTGATCTGGTAGCAGGTCGGTATGTTCAGATTTCTTTCAAAGACAGCGGGCCCGGTATTAATGAGAGTATTCTCAAGCAGATTTATGACCCGTTTTTTTCGACCCGGCCGGGGGGGCACGGTCTTGGTCTGGCAACCAGTTACTCGATTATCAGAAACCATGGGGGGTGCATAGATGTCAATACTGAAGTGGGGGCAGGCACAACATTTTGTGTGATCATTCCTGCTTCTGAAAAGGCTTTGCTGCAAGGAGAGACTGAAGATGTTACGCAGCATCGGGGGCACGGCATTGTTATCGTAATGGATGACGAAATTGTTATCAGAGAAGTTCTGATAAAAAATCTCG
>Ga0116157_10004542_pt1 | contig 12960 bp, 8 predicted proteins | sample AD_UKC048_MetaG_FD_89882 | JGI IMG/M metagenome (GOLD analysis project Ga0116157, IMG submission 89882) | Active sludge microbial communities of municipal wastewater-treating anaerobic digesters from USA - AD_UKC048_MetaG | ecosystem: Engineered > Bioreactor > Anaerobic > Digestate | place: USA... | reverse complement strand
TGATTTGCTTCAAAACTAATAATAGCAGTCAACATAGAAGTTTTTAGACTACTTTTTGTCTATTACGCCTATTTTGTAATATATTTAAAAAAATATAGTTATATTGCAAAGTTAAAATATATTATATGAAAACAATATTATCGATTATTTTTGTTGGATTAACCATGTTCGTATTTGCACAAACTGAATCAATTTACAATGGCTCATTGATTAATACTAACAATGGACAACAACTCCGTTTCCCTGATAAAAAATTGAACCTAGTCGATAAATATAGTCTTGACAGTTTGTCGTGGGTTAAAATTGATTATAATACAAGTGATACAATTCAAGTGTCGAATAGTTACTTTACATATGATGAATATGGAAGGCAGACAGCCACAATGAGAACGACTGTCTATTATCCCGCATTATTAACAGATACAACCACTAAAATCACTTATGAGTATTTCGAGAATCCCGATTCTCTGGTCACAACGTATTTATCTTATAATCAATCTGAACATGTTTTCGTTCCAAGTATGTTTATATACTATGTATTTGATGAAAATGGGAATTATAAAAATGGCCAAAGATTTAATTGGAGTACTTCTGAAAATGCATGGATTTTATATATTTCATTTGACTGTGAATTTGACGCTATAGGAAATCAATTATATTATTCACAAATGGTTTATGTAGATGGCAGTGATGTGCCTACAGGAGGATATGCAGAGAAAAATGAATTTAATTCTGACAATAAACTTGTTAATTATTTGCGGTTATCGTATGAAACTTCTACACAAACAATGGATTCTACAATAAACACTATATACACATATGACATAAATGGTAATTTACTTACAGTGTTAGGTCGAAACTATAATGTTGAATCTGCACAATGGTTAAATAATAATCTGATTGAGGATACTTATGAAAATAACCTTTTAGTCGATTCTATAAGGTCTTATTTCTCGGGAAATATTATTATACCAAGCAGTAAGGTGTCTTTTGAATACGACGGTTGTGAAAGAATTATCAATAGAATATTATATAATTGGGATTCAGAGATTTCTGATTGGAAATTTTTAGCCAAGTCAAACTTAATATATGATGAATCTAATAGATTGATAGAAACAATTAATTATGATACCGACTTTTTAGGAAACATGATTCCATGGAACCGTACTGTAAATGTTTATTCTAACTTAGATTTACCTTCTGTGGTAGAATATTATCAATGGGATACAGAGAATTCAGTATGGGACACTATCACAAAAAATACTTTTATTTATGATGAACAATCAAGAGTGATTTCCAATATCCAATTTAACTGGGATAATTCATTGGAGGCTTTTGTGGGTTCACAAAAATTCGAATACAATTATGATTTTTCAGGAAATCAAGTTCTTGATTGTGAATATCGATGGGATTACGATTATGACACTTGGGTAACATATTATTGTTTTATTAGGTCGTATGACGAGCAATATTCTTTTAATGACCTTGTTTTACCTGTAAATGAATTCAGTAATGAAAATTTTGGAAGTATGTTGCTTATGGTGGAGAGGTTTGGAAATGAACTTAATTTCGATTATACAAATTACTATTATAGCCAGCATGCGTTTGAGAACAATATTACAAATTTAAATTTAAACGATTTAGCCATTTTCCCAAATCCAACAACTTCGATAATTTCAGTTGTTTTACCTGAAGGATTAAAAAATGCAGATTTCTCTCTCTTTGATATGCAAGGTAGATGCATAATTGAAAAATCAATTCAATCAGAATCTCAAATTAGTGTTTCGGAATTATCAAACGGGTTGTATTTTTATAAAGTAGTTGTTGAAAATGAAGTTTTTTCGGGGAAACTTATTAAAAACTAATTGTTTAACAGTTTTGAATATTTACTTTTGTGCAGAGTAGATTTGGAATTTTTGAAGTCAAATTTTAGTTTAGTTTAAGGACATTAAATCATAATGCAAATGAAAAGACAAATTATCACTTTATTATTTTTCGTATTAGTTATCAATTTGGAAATTTCTGCACAGCCAACTTTTACTAATCAGGATAAATTTGGTGCTGGAGCGTCATTAAGTGCTGACTGGGGGGACTATGATAATGACGGTGATTTGGACTTGGTGGTCGGAAATATTGGTGGCGACATAATATTTATAAATGAGGGAAATAATATTTTCATTGAGTCTGAAATCCTAGATGTTTATCCTACAAATTTTGTAAAATGGATTGATTTGGATGGAGACTCCGATTTGGATCTTGTCATTGGTAACGATGAAGATTCTCCGAGTTACTTGTTTTATAATCAGGGAAATAGCAATCTTGTTCCTGTTGAATTTCTTAGCGGTTATGACCTTAGCGGAATTGACAACGGAGATTTTGATAATGATGGCGATTTAGATTTGATTGTTTCATGCTGGGACAATGCATATACAGCTATTTGGCTAAATGATGGGAGTAATAATTTTACCCACGATTCTGAGAATGAAGTTTTTAATGAGGCGATTTCTGTTTTAGTCGCTGATGTAGATAACGATCTTGATTTGGATATAATTGCTGGCGCAGGCTGTTGTATAAATCAAAGCGAGGTCTATAAAAATGATGGAACTGGCAAGTTTACCCTTTTCTCGCAGTTTGGAACTGAAAATTCTTCTTTATTTGACTTAAGTATGAATGATATTGATAATGATGGTGACATTGATCTTACAGCAAACAACATGGGTTCCGATGATGTAGCGATTTATTTAAATGATGGACTCGGAAATTTTTCCACAATGCTGATAGATAATTTTGAATACTCATGTTGTGAATTTGGTGATATTGACAATGATAGCGATATTGATTTGATTGTGGGAGCTTATGGATATTACTCAGACAGAATTCTTGTTTACGAAAACAACAATATGAACTTTACAAAGCATGTAATCCAAACAGGTGGATATGAAGATTTTCCAATTAATATCGTGTCTGATATTGCATTAGGTGACTCTGATAATGACGGAGATCTCGACATAGCGGTTATGAGAATGATTTTTGTTGATGAATTTACTTTTGATGTCGAACAAAACTCCCTTTATGTAAATGACCTTTTAAATCAGATTTTAATTGAAGAAAATAATCAGAATTATCGCATTTATCCAAACCCATCAAATTCAACTATTTCTGTTCGTTTGCCTGAAGGTTCAATAGCCTCAGATTTCTATCTTTACGACATTCAGGGCAGATGCATAATTGAAAAATCAATTCAAACAGAATCTCAAATTAGTGTTTCGGAATTATCAAACGGGTTATATTTTTATAAAGTAGTTGTTGAAAATGAAGTTTTTTCGGGAAAACTAATGAAATATTAACTCAGTAATAAGGTTTTGGTCATTTTGGTTTGCCCAAATCCAAAATCTGTGACAAAACCAGAACACCCCAACCCTAGGCTAACGCATGTAAAAAATCATGTCATTAAAAACTCACCACCTTGTAATAAGCTAATAAGGTCAAACCCAATAGGACTCTATTATTTCTATTGAGGTTTAGAAAAGAATAAGGTTTTCTAATCCATAAAAGCTCAGTAAACATCAGTATTTGAACCTTATTCTCGTAGAAACCTTAATGTAAATGCTAATTTGTTGAATTGTCGTTTTTGGCGGTGTTTTTGCCGATGTTTTCTCAGTCTTTGTTAGAGTCTTAATGGCAAAAACAGTAACAAAAACAAATCGAGTTTCATCCATTTTTTTAATAATTAAAAGATATTGCCTAAAATTTAGATGCTATTGCCCTGCACTACAATCCAAATTCTGCAAAAATTTTCTTAATTTTGCCAATACATCTTAATTAAGATAATTTATGAAAGATATTATACTCGAAGCAGCCGAACTTATTAAGCAAAATAAACCAGCAGCTCTATGCACTGTTGTAGAAACAAACGGATCGTCGCCACGTAAGGCAGAATCCAAAATGTTAGTATTTTCCGACGGAAGCATCAAGGGTACAATTGGCGGTGGGGCAGTTGAAAAGCAAGCGATTGCTGAGGCCATCAAAGTTCTGGCGAGTGGGAATTCAGTGCTTTTAAAGTACAATCTTAAAAATGATCTTAAGATGGAATGTGGCGGTTCAATGCAGATTTTTATCGAATGCCTCGCCATAAAACCTCAACTTTGTGTTTTTGGCGCTGGTCATGTAGGTAAAGCATTTGTGTCAATGGCACTAAATCTCGGTTTCAGAGTTAAGATGATTGACGAAAGAAAAGGGATTTTTGATTCTTACACTCAAAATCCTGAATTGCAGTGTTTTAATGAACACTTTACCGATTTTATTGCTCGCGAAAATTTTGATGATAACACATATATCGTTATTCTCACACATCAACATATAAATGATTTTGCTGTCTTGAGACTTGTTTGTAACAAACCTCACGCATATCTTGGAATGATTGGCAGCAAAATTAAAGTTGCTGAAGCTGCAAAGGCTCTTCGTGATGAAAAGATTTTGCCCGAAGAAAAAATTAAGCAAATTGATATGCCAATAGGAGTGCCAATAAAAAGCGAAACGCCTGAAGAAATTGCTATCAGTATACTTGCGAAAATTATTGATGTAAAAAACAGTAAATAAAAGAACATGAAATATTCCAATCACATATCTTTTATTCTCGATGGAGAAATTGTAAAAATTAATTTTTCAGAATCTGGCATTAAGCCAACAACTACTCTATTACATTACTTGCGTAGTTTACCGGGTCATATAAGCGTTAAGGAGGGCTGCGGTGAAGGCGATTGCGGTGCTTGTACTGTAGTTTTGGGGGAATTGAAAAATGATAAAATTGAGTACAGAGCCTATGATTCCTGTCTCATTTTTCTGCCATCTGTTCATGGAAAACAAATAATTACTGCTGAAAATATTGGAAATTCGGAAAGCTTACATCCTGTTCAACAAGCTTTGTACGATCATGATGGTTCTCAATGTGGATTCTGCACACCGGGTTTTGTGATGTCAATGTTTGCTCTATATAAACAGGAAATCAAACCTGAAAAGGAAGATATTTGTAATTCCCTTGCTGGTAATTTGTGCCGTTGTACTGGTTATAGACCTATTATTGATGCAGCTGAATTTTCAGTACAAAATCGTACAGAAGATCATTTTTGTAAATGTGAAGATAGAATTGTCTCTCTTATAAAATCAATAGATGCAGAGAATACAATAGAAATTTTAACAAATAATCAAAAATATTTAATTCCATTTTCAAAGCAGGAAGCATTATTATTAAGAAAGAAATATCCTAACGCTTTGTTAATTAGTGGTTCTACAGATGTAGCCTTAAGAGTTACTAAAAAGCATGAGGTATTGCCTGAAATAATTGATTTATCAAATATTGACGAATTAAAATATTGCAAAGCAAAAGAAAATAAATTATTTGTTGGAAGTAATTATTGCCTGGAAGATTTAAGAAACTCTTCAAAAGATGTTTTGCCGGCTCTTAGCAATATGCTAAATGTTTTTGGCTCACGACAAATCCGTAATCGTGCTTGTCTGGGAGGAAATATAGGTTCTGCTTCGCCAATTGGTGATTCTATTCCAGTTCTGATGGCTTATGATGCTGAGCTTGTTCTTGAAAATGTGACAGAAAAAAGAACTGTCAAACTTCGCGATTTTATTACTGGGTATAGACAAACTCAATGCAAATCAGATGAATTGATAACTGAAATAATTATTCCTTTTCCGGCAAAAGACAGAATAATTAAATCATATAAAATAAGTAAACGTAAAGATCTTGATATTTCTACTGTTAGCGCATGTTATACATTGAAGTTAAAGGATGATAAAGTTGAAGATATTTCGATGTTTTACGGAGGAATGTCAGCATGGACAAAATGCGCAACAAAAACCGAAGCTGCATTAAAAGGCAAGGAGTGGAGTAGAGAGAATGTAGAAGCAGCAATGAAACTTTTAGCAGAAGATTACAAGCCAATTTCTGATGCACGATCAGGTGAAAAAGCAAGGAATATTATGGCTGCGAATCTATTATTGAAATTTTGGAGTGAGAATTTAAGATAATATTAAATTACACAATATTGTAGGACAAAATCATGAATTTGTACTACATGATTGCAATTTAATTAAAAGCCTTTGTGAAAAAAGAAGAAATGGATAATATAAATCACGAATCAGGGAAACTTCACGTAACAGGTGAAGCGATATACATAGACGATATTCAGGTATCAGACCAACTTTTGAATGGATATCTATATACCAGTCCTCATGCGCACGCTAAGATTAAATCATTTGATCTTGAAGCCGCAAAAACTGTTAATGGAGTTCATGCGGTTTTGTCGTACAAAGATATTCCAGGTCATAACCAAATGGGACCTGTTTTTCACGATGAACCTGTTTTGGCTGAAGGATTAGTGGAATTTATCGGCCAAACTATCTTTATAATTGCAGCCGAAACTCAAGAAGCTGCAGACGAAGCAAAAAAACTAATAAATATCGAATATGAGCTGCTCGAACCAATACTCACTATTGAAGAAGCGATAGAGAAGAATTCACTGCTTCAACCAGAAAGAAAAATTGAATCTGGAGACATCGAAAGTGGATTTAAAAAATCTTCTCATATTATCGAAGGCGAATTTCAATCAGGTGGACAAGAACACTGGTATCTCGAAACGCAGATTTGTCTTTGTGTACCAGGCGAAGGAAACGAAATCAAAGCATTTAGTTCAACTCAGCATCCATCCGAAACACAGGCTATAATTTCCGAAGTGTTAGGAATTGGTAAAAACGAAATAGAAGTCGAATGTCGCAGACTAGGTGGTGGTTTCGGTGGTAAAGAAACTTCTGGAAACCATGTTGCTGCTTGGGCCGCGATTCTTGCCGTCAAAACCGGCAGACCAGTTAAAATCCGATTATTCAGAGACGAAGATCAAAAAATTACAGGAAAACGTCATCCTTATCTTTATAAATACAAAGTTGGATTTGACAATAATGGAAAAATTATAGCAGCCGAAATTCAGCATTTTGCCAATGGTGGTTTCGCGACCGATTTATCCATGGCAATTCTCGAAAGAGGAATGCTTCATGCCGAGAATACATATTACATCCCAAACATTCGCATTGTTGCCAAGGCAATGAAGACAAACTTGCCATCAAATGTAGCGTTTCGCGGTTTTGGCGCTCCTCAGGGAATATTGTGTATCGAAGAAATTACAAATCGGATTTCATTTATCTTGAAAAAAGATGCTGCCGAAATTAAATTCAATAACTTTTACGGTATAGAAGATAACAACCTCGCTCCGTATGGTGCAAAGATTGAAAATAACCGCATGCTCATTATATACAACCAATTGCTAAAGTCTGCCGATTATAAATGCAGGAAAAATGAGATTAGTGATTTCAATAAACAAAACGAATTCTACAAGAAAGGATTGGCAATTACTCCGGTCAAATTTGGAATTTCTTTTACCACAGCATTCCTTAATCAAGCTGGTGCATTGATAAACATCTACAACGATGGAACAATTAGTGTTAACCATGGCGGTGTCGAAATGGGACAGGGGTTATACACGAAAATCAAAAAGATTGCTGCAGCAGAACTTGGAGTTTCAATTAAAAGAATTAAAGTCACAGCCACAAATACTTCAAAAGTCCCGAATACTTCTGCCACTGCGGCTTCGTCTGGAACGGATTTAAACGGAATGGCCGTAAAAGATGGCATTGATACGCTTAAATCAAGACTTGCGGTTTTCGCAGCAGCACAGTTAATGGAACTATTCAACAAATCTGCAAAAACAGAAAACATAGTTTTTGAAAATGATTGCGTTTTTGACAGTAATTTCCCAGAACAATGCATAAAATTTGACAACCTTATTGCAAAGGCGTATTTAAATCAGATTGGTCTCAGTGCCGTAGGATTCTATAAAACCCCAGATATTTATTTTGACCGAGCAACTGGTAAAGGAAAACCATTTCATTATTATGCATTCGGAATGGCTGTTTGTGAAGTTTTAGTTGATACTCTTACTGGTCGAACCAAGGTTTTACGTGCAGATATTTTGCATGATGTTGGCGAATCAATTATCCCGAATATTGACAAAGGCCAGGTAGAAGGCGCATTTGTTCAGGGCTTGGGTTGGGTAACCAGCGAAGATATGAAGTACGATAAAAATGGAAATCTTTTAAACCATTCTCCAGATACATACAAAATTCCCACAATTCAGGACATCCCCGAAGATTTTAGAGTTGAACTTTTAAAAGGCTATCCTAATCCTGGAACAATAAGACTTAGCAAGGCTGTTGGAGAACCGCCATTTGTACTTGCTTTATCAGCTTGGTTTGCAATTAAAGATGCTATTTCGGCTATCTCAAATCACGCCAAAGAACCTAATCTTAAACTTCCTGCAACAAACGAAAATATTCTGCTGGCTATTGAGGAGATGAAATAGAACTTTGTGTTAGTAGATTTTTATTTAAATTCTACGATGAAGTTTTTATCAGGCATAAAATTCTTTTTTGTCCAATAATAAACTTTGTATTCGTTATTTAAAATTACACTATCAGGCTCGTAGGACAAAGATTCAATGCTGTAATTCGTGGAGATAGTCAATTTGTAATAGGCATTATCGAAGGGAGATCCCCAATTCCTGGTAGTCATTAAGATATATTCTACTTTGTTGTCTTTAATTTTTTGTCTGTAACCAACCCGATATGATCTAACTCCGTAAGGCTCAATATTTATATAAAAGTAAGCTCCAGTTTCTCCATATTTAGAAAGTGCTGAAATACTATCTTTTTTTACGTCCATTGCAAAAACAGAGTCAACGTCTCCGTAGGAAACATCTTGTGGAAATGGATAGAACAACGTTTTTTTTATTTCAGCATCTGAGTTGTTGCAGAAGTTGTAAATTCCGTCCACATAAAAATAACCATTATTGATAGTAAAACTAATATCCTCACGGTAAAACTGCAGTGATTGAGTTCTTGCAATAACCGAAATAAATACGAATATAGAAACAGTCAAAAAACGCATTTATCTTGTGATTATTAGTTTTGTCTCTGCCTGAATTTTTCCATCAAATTCTAGTTTGCAAATGTATTGTCCTGAACAAATTGACATATTCTGACGATTACAATCCCAAGTAACAGTTGTAGTATTTCCCAAATTGTCTTTTACAGGAATTATCTTCACTATTTCTCCAGACAGATTATAAATCTTTATTAAAACATGGTTAGGGAATCTATTGTTAATAAATTGAATGTTAAAACTAATTTCATTATCTGTTGGATTTGGAAATGCTTCGAAAGTCAGCATTGGATTGATAGATATTGATTGTTTTTCTGAAAATATTGTATCAAGATGGAATTCAAAGTAGTTGTCGGTATCAGGTTCAATATTGATAGTAGAATCAGCATAAACAATAGATTCAAAATTAAAATAGAATATATCAATATGATGCATACAACTTAATTCATCAACAGAGAAATGACCATTTTCGTCTGTAATAGTGCAGTTCGTTACATGATCACAAATATTCTCAGGTGCATTACACTCATATCCAAGCATTATTCCCGAAACTGGATTGTCTGAACCATCAAGCACAATTCCACAAAACAATCCATTACATGAAACAGGAGTGAAAGGCGCAGTTTCAAAGCCAATATTTGGAGAATTTTCTTTAATAAGTCTGTATTCTATTATATCATGAAATGGCATTTCGCCGTGTGTATAGTAGCAGGTGTATTGATAATTGATTAGTGATTGACCTTCTGCAAGTGCTGATATTTGAGAATATTGAACATCTCCGAATTTATATGTTTCTCCAATGCCGACATTAAAATTTTCTATTTCTAAAAAATCTCCGTTTCTTTCAAATTGAACAGAATTTTGCATGCTGTCTTGAGTAAGAATTATTATCTCTCCAACATTAATTGAGATTCCATCTTTAACTATTGAAGATCCACTTGAACTGCTTATCATAAGTCCGTCCAAAGTGTACGTATCTTGAAAATAATCACCATACATAGGATCAATATAAATCTCAAGAAACCATTCAGATTCATTCACAAGGTAGAACTCACTCATAACTGGTGGTAATGAAATTGGATTGCAGAATAACCTTGCTGTAATTACTGCGAAGAATGCTAATACGATGCTTTTTTTCATAATTGTTTAGTTTTTTGGCAAAATAGATACATACAAATCGCACTTTAAATATGATATACCGTCATTTTATTCTTTTATTATCTTCCTTGTCATTATTTTCTTCCCCGAAATAATTTGGATTAGATAAATCCCAGCACTTAGGTTTTCAGTATTTAATTCAGACATTCCATTAAGTCTGCTTTTTTCGAGCATTAATCTGCCAGTAGAATCAAAAATCTTTAATGCATATATATCAGACATGCTAACTCGCAAGATATCTGCAAAAGGATTTGGATAAATCTCAAAATCTCGTCTATTAGCGACAGCTCCGATGTCTGTAAAAATAAAATAATAGTTTGTCGATAATCCAGGGCACACGTCATTAAAGTCTACTACGACACTATAATTTCCTGTTTGTAATGGCTGATATTGCTGAGATGTTGCCCCAAAAATTGGATTCCCATTTAAATACCATTGGTAAGACAATCCTGTACTTGCTGTTAGAACTCCTTCAAATTCTGTAATTATTGGCGCAGTAGAACCACTCTGAACAATAAGATGCGTATTCACAATACTATCCCAGCCAAGATAAGATTCTACCGTATCGTAATAAGTTCCTGTAGTGTATCTGTATGCATTTTCCAAGAAAACACTGTCTCCAGCGCAAATACTTAAATTTACTTCTGAACCGGTAAAAAAATGAAATCCTTTGTAAAAGAAGATTGATGGCAAACCACTTCGGCATTGTTCTCCCTGCAAGTAAACTGCATTTGCTTCGAACCCACAATCTGCACCGTCTTCATCTGGATAGTTAATTTCACTTAAATAATTCCCTGTGTATTTTGTAAGATATAATTTACCATTTGGTGCTAACTGGATTCCTCTATTTTGCTGCGTAGATGCAGATTCTATTAATACAGGATTGGTAAAAGGATCTGTTTGAGTTAAATCCCATTGATATACTTTTGAGGTTGCATAAATATCATTCACAGTGTACAATTTCTTTCCGTCAGGAGAGAATTCGACTCCATAAGCAGCGTACAAGTATGGCGATGTATGACAATTTGATACTACACCAGTAGATTTGTCAAAATCAAATAATTCAAATCTTCCCAAAATTTGTATTGATAATGCAATTTTATCTCCGGCAATTGTCGTTTTCATAAATCCAACAGCATTTGTCCATCCGTTATATTCAGGATTAGGAGAATAGCCACCCTCATGTACTGTGCCGAGTGCTGAAACAACCGGTTCTTCGCTGATTCCGTCTGCACTTATTTCGTATGCAAGAAATTCATTGGAATTCCACCTGTGTCCGACAATCCAAACATTGACATTGTTTCCATGCATTATTGCAACCTGTCGTTCACCAACCATATCTTCAAGGAGTACATTTTTTATTTCAGTTACTGCTCCAAGTCCACCATTTTGAGTCATGTCAACAACTGAATACCTCCAGCCATTGGCAAGATGTTGAATTGCTGAATCATCGGTTGTGAAAACATAGAATTTGTCATTAGAACCAGGAACTCGAATGATTATTGAAGATTGGGCAGAACTCCAATGTCCCATCAGACCTGTGCCATTTTCCATCACATCGTGATTCCTATCATAAATTACCTGACCATCAGTGTAGAATAGTAAGTTTCCATTCATGTCACCAACGGTAGCACAGCCTTCCCAACCTGTAATTTGTCCACCAGTAATACCATAAGGAACTCCATGACTGAAATCTACTCCACAGTACTCCCCAAAAAACCATTGGTGTGCTGTGTTTTCCTGTGAGAATAAACATATTGGAAATGTTGTTGCCAGAATGAAAATAAGTATTGATTTCATGTTTTTTAAATTATAATTAAAATGCTGTTTAAACCCGATCAATTTATCAAATCCTCTTGCAAATATAGCAAATAATACTTAAAAAGAAATGATTAAACATTAAAATAGTAAATTTGCAAAAACCAGTGTAATAAAAAAGCTAAATTGTAAAGTTATTCTATGAAAGCTTAGGCACAGTCTTAGTTTTAACATTAATTGTTTTAGTTTCAATCGAATATTTATCGTTTTGTTATCCACAAAATAAATCCTACTTTTGTACATAAATTAAACAATCAAGTGTATCACTTGTTTTATTGATATTACTGAAAAAAGTAAAAATTGTACTAAATGAAAACAAACAAAAAAGTACTTCTGATGATCCTCGATGGGTGGGGAAAAGGAAACGGCGGAAAAGCTGATATTATCAGTGCCGCATATACTCCAAATTATGATAAGTTTTTAAGAGAATATCCAAATTCAGAACTGATGGCCTGTGGCGAAAACGTTGGACTACCTGATGGACAGATGGGCAATTCAGAAGTTGGACATCTAAACATTGGTGCTGGTAGAGTTGTTTACCAAGATCTTGTCAGAATAAATAAAGAAGTGGAAAATAGTAATTTTTTCTCTAACCCAGTTTTGCAAGAAGCATTTCGATATGCGAAGGACAACAACAAACAGGTGCACATACTGGGCTTAGTTTCTGACGGTGGAGTGCATTCGACCGATGAACATTTGTTGGCTCTTGCTAAGCTTTCTGATATGCTGGGATTTAAAAAGACTTTCATTCATGCACTTACTGACGGTCGTGACACTGATCCGAAAAGTGGAATTGGTTTCATATCAAAAGTAATGAATTATCTAAAAAACTCGGATGTAAAGCTTGCTAGTTTGGTCGGACGTTATTACACAATGGACCGCGATAAAAGATGGGACCGTGTAAAACTGGGTTATGATCTGGCCGTTAACGGGACAGGCACTCCTTTTACAAGTGCTGTGGAAGGCATAAGCCGGAGCTATGC
>Ga0116157_10004536_pt1 | contig 12968 bp, 9 predicted proteins | sample AD_UKC048_MetaG_FD_89882 | JGI IMG/M metagenome (GOLD analysis project Ga0116157, IMG submission 89882) | Active sludge microbial communities of municipal wastewater-treating anaerobic digesters from USA - AD_UKC048_MetaG | ecosystem: Engineered > Bioreactor > Anaerobic > Digestate | place: USA... | reverse complement strand
CTGCGCACGGCAAGGCCCTTGTTCATCGCCTCCCGGCGCAGCGAGGATCCGGTGGGATCCGACCTGATGCTGGCCACCTCTCCCAAATACCCCATGGCCTCGCTCGCCAAGATCCTCACCTCGGCGGCCGCCTTGGAATCCGGAATCCCGCCGGAGCATGAACTGGTCTTCCGCGGCAAACCCCATACCCTGTACAAGAGCCAGGTGCGGGCGCCCGCCAACGGGACCGAGGTCACCTTGGCCAAGGCCTTCGCCTTTTCGATCAACCCCATCTTCGGACAGCTGGGTGCCAGCAAGCTGGGTGAGGGGACCATCCTGCGCTGGGCCGACTCCCTTGGATTCAACCGGTCCCAAGGGCTGGGCAACGGTGTTCCGGCCGGGGTGATGGCCAAGCCTTCAGACACCTTCAACCTGGCGGAACTCTCCAGCGGATTCATCCGCACCACGTTCATCTCCCCTGTCCACGCGGCCATGATCGTGCGCAAATTCGGCCACGACGGCATCCTCCGTCCCCCCGCCTGGGACGCACCACGGATCGATTCCACCTGCGAAGCCACGGTGTTTCCGGAATCTCCGCTCTACACCGGCCTGAGTTCGCTCTTTTCCCTAACCGTCGACTCGGGCACCGCGCGCGGCGGCTTTTCCAAGGCCTGGCCTTTGGAATCGCGGGAAGGATTCGAGATCGGCGGCAAGACCGGATCCCTGGATGGGACCGACCCGGAAGGACACTACGAATGGTTCGCCGGATACGCCCGGATGGAAGGCGAACCGGATTCCGGCATCGCCATTGCCGTCATGACCGTGAACGCCGGCAAGCACGTGTTGAACGCTTCCTGGACCGCCGCCACCCTGCTGCACTACTGGTCGCGCCATGCGGACGAATTCGCTCGTCCGCCGGTCCCCGCCACCGCCGTATCGGATTCGGACATGACCGCCTTCACCGAAGCCGACCAGGACGCACTGGCCGATCGCCCCTGGCACCGCCCCTGGAAGAAGAAGAAGCGCTCCGGCCACCGCAAGCGGCACTGAGGCGAGGGCCTCGCTCCATCAAGTCGCGTCCTGCGGGAGAAGATCAGTGGGCGGATTTGCCGCGGATCTTCGCCACCAAGGCCACGCAAGCGAGCACCAAGGCTCCGGCCAGGATCCCGGTGAGACCCTCCAGGAGGCTCCCCAGGAGGCTTCCGACCGTTCCACCCGCCAGGTTGCGCACAACCTCCACCAGATGGTGGACGGGCCCGATGTTGTGGGCCAGGATCCCCCCTCCCACCAGGAACATGGCGATGGTTCCCGCCACGGAGAGGACCTTCATGAGCAACGGCGCGGTGGCGACCAATCCGCTTCCCAGCTTCGAAAGGACCACGCTCCCCGACCGCTCCGCCAGGTAGAGCCCCATGTCGTCGAGTTTGACGATCAGGGCCACCACGCCGTACACGCCGCCGGTCATGACCAGCGCGATCACCGCCATCACCAGGATCCGTGTCAGTAGCGCCACTTCCGACACCGAACCCAGCGCGATGACCATGATCTCCGCAGACAAGACGAAATCCGTACGGATCGCGCCCTTGATCTTCTCCCGTTCCAAGGACACCGGGTCCACCGGATCCCGGGTTCCCTCCGCGGCGAGGATATCCTCGGGGCGACGCTTGGCGGTCCTGGCATGGAGGAGTTTTTCCACTCCCTCGAAGCAGAGGTAGGTCCCACCGATCATCAGGAGGGGATGGACCAGCCACGGAACGAATACGCTCAGGAGGATGGCCACCGGAACCAAGATCGCCTTGTTCACCAAGGACCCCTTGGCCACCGCCCAGACCACGGGCAATTCGCGTTCGGCCCGCACACCCGCCACCTGCTTGGCGTTGAGTGCCAGATCGTCGCCGATCACTCCGGTGGTCTGGCGGGCGGCCACCTTGGATAGGACCGCCACATCGTCCAGGAGGGTGGCGATGTCGTCGAACAAGGCAAAGAAACTGGAAGCCATAGCCGACAAAGTGGCTAACCCCTCTTCCCTCGCCAAGGGCACGGACAGGGCTAGCTTTTGATGCATGCTTCTCCTCGCCGGCATCCTTTCCTGCTCCTTCCTGGCCATGCCCGTGGACACCTCCACCCCGACGGCCATCACGCGATTCGGTGAATTGCGGTTGTTTCCCGGTTACCTCGCTTCGAAGGATTCGTTGGTTCCACTCGCCCCCGTCCAATCCGTGTCCTTCCGCGGTGTCCGGTGGACCGCGCGCGACTTCTACATCCGGATGAAACGCGGTGGACGCGACATTTCCATCCAGTGGTTGGAACCGATTCCCGGCGAAGGCAGGAAGGTGGTGGACACCGTCTACGGCCCCATCTCCTGGCGCAACGGAAAACTGGTATCGGACCTGTCCCTGCGCGCACCCGCCCATTCACCCTTGCTGGTCCAACTCGATACCGCCGCCGCCCTGGATTCCTCCTGCGGCTGGCTGGAAGCCCGCGAACTTTCGCTTTCCCGGGACAGCACGGTCTCCGTCGACCAGGATTCCATCTGGCTTCGACTGCGCACCGGGCTCTCCCTCAAGCCGGAACGGTTCCTTCTGCGCGGTCCCATCCGCTGGAAGGGATCCTTTCCCCGCACGCGCATTCCGTTCCCCAACAGTACCTCGGCGTTGAAGATCGACACCCTCTGGTTGGTCGGAAACCGGCTGGAAGCAATCGGCGTCCAGCACGATCCCGCGCGTTCCCAACCCCGCAAGTTCGCCAAGGCGGTGCTGTCGCTGGACCGCAGGCTACTGGAGACGACGCTGGAACCCGACGGACGATGGCCTATCTCCCCGGAATTGGATCTGGCATGGAAAGGCATCGCACGGGTGGAAGGGAACGTTCCGCGCTTCTCGAGCCCGGTCCTGGTCGCGCATCGTCCGAATGGCGCGCTCACCCTCGGCGGATGGTGCGACTCGACAGGCGCCGCGATTTCGACGGAATCCGTCAGATTGGTCGCCGTTTCCCCGAGCGAGTTCCTTTCAGAATCGATGCTCCACCGTTGCGACGACAAGGGAATGCTGTGGAAAGGAAACGTCCGGATCCGTTGGAACGAACGGCTCGAGGACGGCCCCCTCTGGACATCGACCTTCGAGCCCAAGGGGATCGGGATCGCGGGGCTGCTGGACGAACGCGACCGCCCCGTCCCGGTCTTCGATTCGGCCGTGCGCGATTCCTTCCTGATTGGTGGCATCGAAGGAGTGCTGCGCGCCCTCCCGCGCAATCGCCTCCACAGGATCCGTGTCCGCGATCTGCCCGTGGTGGAACTCGTTGCCGGCGACTCCGGTCCGGCCGGGCACATCCGATTCCCCGACGGCACTCGTGCAAGGATCCTGTCCGGCGTCGAGGCCATCGTCTGTTCTCCCGCCGACACCTTCCCGGTGCATCCCATTCCCGTACTGCTGGCTCGCTCGGGCGCCTGTCTGGAATTGGAACGACCGGCGCGAACCATCTCCTTCGCCAACACACAGGCCTGGGGATCGCTGGTTCCTGACAGGATCTGGAAGCTGGAGAATCGCGGCTATGGATATCGGATCCGCGGGAAATGGATGTTCCCGAAGCCTCTCCGCGATCGCATGGGAACCGATTCGATCCCCGTCGAGGCTGTCGTCAATCCCACGCAGGATCGCTTCGCGCGGACGCTTCCCGATACCAATTGGTCGGCCACATTGTACTGGACGATTCCCGTCGACCGCTTCGATGGATTCGGTTGGGAGGACCTCGCCGGAAATTCCGTCCTGATGGCATCCAACGAGCAATCCAGCCTTCTCGTGTCCTATGCCGCCCAACCTCAGGGTCCCCGGATCTTCAAACGCCTGGAATCGCCCTACCCCACCTCATGGAAGGGGCGGCGGGTTGGATTGGAATCCGCTCGTTTCCGGCTGGGTCCGGACGGCAGGATCGCCGACACGAGCTTGGTCTGGACGACGGTGGAACGATTCGATCGCCTGGAGCATCCGTGGGGTTGGGTCTACCAATTCGACCATCCCACCTCCGCCCGTTTCACGCAGGACGGTACCAGGGAAATCTTCCAGGAACCCCGTGGCCACTCGAGGATGTCTCTTCCGGAAGACGGCAATCCCAACCCGGTGGCCAAGGGCCTTCCCAGACCCCTGACCCCGCCGCTTTCGGTGCATTCCGAGTCGACGCTTCCCTTCTCCGCCCTTCCCGCTCCGCCTCTACGCCAAGGAAGGGCAAGCCTGCAGCTGGACAGCATCGGCCCCATCGCAGTGGATCGTCTGATGGCAACCGTGGCCCAGTACGATTCCTGCGTGGCGGCGCGCAAGTGCTCCCCCGTGAAATGGGAACGTCCACTCGACACGGGTGCTGCCAGGGTCTGGTGTTCACGAGCAAAATGGCCGGAATCCGTCCAAGGTGGTCTGGATTTCACCCAAGCCCAAGCGTATTGCGCCTATCGCGGCGGCCGGCTTCCCACCCAGCAGCAATGGCGGCAGGTTTTGCGCCAATCGCTTGGGCAGGTCGACTCTCCGCGTGAAGTCCTTGGCATCGGAGACCGGGAACATCGTTGCAGACAATGGCCCCAGGTTCCAGGCCAGTTCCGACCCTGGAAGTCGGGACTGTTCGACCTGGTTGGCAACGGCTCCATCTGGTGTCGGGAGGGCGAGCCCTGCAGGACGCCACGGGATTCCCTCTGCACCACCCTTGTGCCCGAGCGCTGGATCTATGGGGTGCGATGCGTCGAATGAGGAGGAAACGACGCCCGGAGGCTTCCATTCCTAAGGGGGAGGAAGCGCTGTTTCTTCGCGTCGCGGGACACCAACCAGAGTCCCGGCCTTGTTTCGGACCTTCAGTGGGTCGAGACCGGAGTCGGTCGATCGATCATCAATTCCGAACGTTGCCAAAAGGCCTTGTTCATCCCAAGCCACACACGCATCCGCAAGGGGAAAAGCTTCCACCTAGCACCCAGCCGATACCCCAGATACTTGGTGATGGTCGATAGGATGCACTTGGGGAATAGCCAGGGCTCCTTGAACATGAGCGCCTTGAGCTGGTGCTTCAAGAACAGCAGGCCCCGACCTTCGGCGGTACCGGCTGTCTTCAGGATCCAAGGCTCGAAGGCGCAATAGAAGGCGCCGATGTCGAAGTAGCGATGGAACTCATCCATCACGCCGTAGTCGTGGGAGTGGTACACGGCGCTCTCGGCGACGTAGGCGATCTTCTTCTGCGAGAGGATGAGCTTGAAGCCGACGTACACGTCTTCGGTGCAGACCAGATTCGACGGGAAACCTCCCACAGCCATCAGGTCCTTCCGGCGATAGGCCGCGAATGAGTTGGAGACGGCGCCGGCCATGATTCCCATGTATTTCGACTGCGGCCAGGATTTGACGAAGGACTTGTCCGAGTACCCGAAATTCCTCGAATACGCTTCGAGGAGTCCCGCGCCGATGCGGGGAAGTTGCCGCCCGTAGGTTGCACCGATCTCGGGATCCCTGAACGGCGCGACCAAATGCGCAATCGCCTGCGCATCCGCTAGGACCGCATCCTGGGTCATGCAGACGATGATGTCGCAGTCGGAGAGGATCTCCACTCCACGTTGCCGCGTTCCACCATGGTCGAATTCCGACCTGGGGATGGTGACCACTTCGAATCCCGCGTCCTTGGCCATCTCCCGAGTTCGATCGTTCGAGCTGCTGTCGATGAGGAGAAGCCGATGGAAGGAAGGCTTGGCAGCGATGATCGCAGGCAGGAAGGTCTTGAAGTTCCGTTCGGCATTCAAGGCGGGAACAATCAACCCCACGCGAGGACCCGAGGTCTCCGCAACCGATGGGGGATGCACATTCCTGTCTCGCGTCGCCATTGCTCGGCGACCTTCTTCCGCAATTAGTTCGCTCACCGGAAAAATATAGAATCCATGCGGAATTCGCCCAGCCAGCGGACAACGCTTTCCATCACCCCAGCCCCCAAAAAGCGCATTCAGTCGGCCTTTCTACAGAACTCACACAGAGATCGCGGCAAGCCGAGGCCTCCACACAGGACTGAATCAAAGGAAACTCCGCAGGGCAATGCGCTTTGCCCAAATCCACGGAAATGCGCGTCCAGCATATACCGGAGGCCCATGGCTCCTCGATGGCATATCCTTCCACCATTTGACCTTGAGCCTCCCCTTGCCACCTTGGAGTGGTCTGGCCGATCTGCAGAAAGCTGCGGCGACCGGAGTGAAATGTGGAGACACGAGAAGACACGCTTCTTGTCCATGAAGCCTCGATGCACGCGTCGGCGACCAAGCTTCCGCTTCTTCGGGAGCGGAGGATTCCCTCGTCGATGTCTCTCTGATTTCCCTACATTTCCGGAAATGAACCAGGAAGTGAAGACTGAAGAGGCCGGCGAGATCGACCTCCTAGACCTGCTGAAATTTCTCAACCATCATCGGTGGAAAATTGCTGCATCTGCTATCGGCGGCCTCTCACTTGCCGGCTTGTATGCATTCGTCTTGGCAACCCCTGTATTCATGTCCTCGGCACTGTTATTACCAGTTCAATCGCAAAACCTGGATCAGCTTGGCGCCGCTTCGGCATTAATGGGGAAAAAACTCGGAAACAGTGGTGATGTCGACTTGTATCAGAGTCTTCTCACATCGAGAACCGTGATCAAGAAATTGATCCGTACAGAAATAGCAGAATCTGATTCGTCGTCTAAAATGACACCTGTTTATCAAGCGCTCGATATTGACACGTCAAACCCCATAAAACTAGAAGTCGCCATAAAAAACCTTTCAAAAAGCATCAAGGTCGACTCCAAAGAAAGCGGCGTTGGCGGCATTTTGGAAGTCAAAGCAGAAGCCAAATCGCCATGGCTTGCTCAGCAGCTGCTAAGCTCAATCCTTAAAATCGGCCAAGAGGAGATAAGGCTGATCAGGATTGAAAGGACGAATGTCATCATCAACCGCTTGGGAATTGCAGTCTCCCAAGCAAAAAGCGAATGGGATTCTGCCGCTGGAGCCCTGACTTGGTATAAGGATCGCAATCGCTCAATCATCCTTCCTGACCAAATGCTCAAAATTGCAAAATTTGAAATGGAAAAGCAGGCCAAGGAGCAAAAATACCTATTAGCGAGAAAAGAATATGAAATGCAACTTCTGGAGCAAGCCAAGGCAGCTCCACCCATGATGATCCTTGATCCAGCAAATTATCCTGCAAAAGCAAGCAAGCCCCAAAAAAAGCTTTTACTTGTTTTCGGCTTGTTTGCAGGACTGTTTGGCTCTTGCGGGTTTTTAATGGCCTTCAGAACCCTGACGAAGGCTCAAATCAAATCAAACTGACGCGTTCTAGTCTGGCCAGATCTTGGCAAGAGCATCATTGAGCTCCTGAAAAGTCCTGGATCTGGGGTACCGAGACACCACTTCAGATCCAGCCTGAACCCGAGCTTCATAAGCTTCTGAGTTCTCCAGGGTTTTGAACGCACCCGCCCATGACTGATTGTCTCCGATTTCGATGAAAATAGGGGCATCGCCAAAGATTTCCCTGAACACTGGGATATTTGAGGCAATCACTGGTGTGCCAAATGACATCGCCTCCAGCGGGGGAATACCAAAACCCTCATCGATCGATGGATACACCAACGCCTTGGCAGACCGGTACATGGATTCCAATTGAGAATCTGAGACGTCCGAATGAAAGTGGACCCGAGAGGAAATTCCATAGTTTTGGGCCATCTCTTTCAGAGATCGCACATATTTGGTATCCGCAGCCACTACATCTAATTCATAGCGTTCCGCCCAAAGCGCATGATTTTGAAGCAGCTCATGAATGTTTTTATGCTTCCAATTGCACCCAACGCAAAGCAATCTTGGCTTCTTTTCACATCGGCCATTATCTCGAGCCTTTGGTTCGAATGCATTGTGAACTACATGAACTTTCTGGGCGTCGATTCGAAAAGCCGCACAAATCTTCTGCTTCGAAGTCTCCGAAACGGTAATGATTGATTTTGTCTTTTTCAAAGTGTATGGAAGAATGTATTTCCAATAAACACCTTGCAAAGGATTATCTGGAAAGAACATTGGGCGAAGATCATGGACTGTAACGACTTGCTCTTTCGTTCGTGTGACCACATTTTGCATCACCGAAAGCATTCGTGTAGACGTTTCCACGGGAAAATGGAATCGGGCATAGATATACCAACGAATCGGCTTTAGAATTGATACTGCCGCTTTTCCCAGTAGAACGTCCGGTATTTGATGATCCACTGGAAACCCAAGGGCCTTCTGGTGTCCCACAGTGGACACTTGGTACCCCCCATGGACCAACGCATGGTAGGCAAGGTCCGCAAACCGCCCTAACCCACTCCTTTGAGAAGAGATCCTGGAGCAGTCAAGTACGACCTTTCCTCTGGCTGCGCGATTTGTTTCCATGAGTTTTCCTTCTTGAGCCTTGGAACAAGAATAAGGTAGCCGAGAACAACAAAGTTTTCGAAAGCGAATGGATTCACACTAGAAATCGCGAGGATAAAAACGAGGAAATCAAACATGTTCACTTTGAGCGAACGCAGCATCCCGATGTAGCCGAACAAGAACAGAATCCCGTATTGAAATGCCACATACATCAAACAGGATGAGAAAAAGACGACTTCCGGCTTCCAGTCAACAAACTGCAGGTTCGCCAGAAAGGGCGCAATGTGGAGTACCGCAGGAAGATTCTGCGTGATCCCTCCAAAGAAAAAGGAACCCAGAATTACATCGGCATCCATCCTGTTCAGGAGATAGTATCCAATGGTACGATGCAAATACGTCTCCACATACCAAGGCGCGAGATAGGATATTTTTATCAACCCATAATCTTCATAAAGCGCCCTTGATCCGACCATCAGGACAAGGGAAAAAAATGCCGCCCCAACAATCAATGGAATCTTTTGTATTGGAAAAATCCAACGCTTCACAAAATACGCAGCAACAGTTGGACCCAAAAACACCAATGTGATCTTTGAGAAAGAAAGAAGAATCCCGCCAATCAAAATCGCCAGGAACAATTTCTTCTGCCGTCTGGCTAATTGGCCATCTTTCAAGAGGACAACAGTCACCACAAGCAAAAGCGAAGACAGGAAACCGGGCTCCTTGCTCAATCCCGCTATCCGGTAAGGAAAAATCACCCCATCTTCGAATCCACTTCGCGCCAGAATAGCATATTCACCCCAAATCATCTTCCCAATCGATGTTGGAAAGAAATACTCCTCCACACCAACGAATACAGAGAAAAGCTGGATAACGCCAAACAAAACACTTATGCTGCAAAAAACGTAAAGAAGACGGAACGCTTTATATTGTTCACGATACAGGAAAATAGCGTAAAAAACGAGAACGAAAAGCCATACAGGCCTGATCATGTCCTTCAAAAAGGATCCATTGAAAATCTGAAACATCGAAAGCGCAACCAGAAAAAATACCCAAGCGGTTGTATTCGCCTTCCATTTTTTACCATAAATCCACTTTATGAACGGCAAGTCCACAAAGGGCACGAACATGTAAAAATAGACGGAACTTCCAGACACCGAAAAATTGATTACCGAAAAAGTAATAGATGCCAAATACAGGCTTCTTAGGCCAAGCCACAACCACTTTTCGGCTAGCGAAAAATCAAACCTTTGAACATATTCTTTCGCTTGCTCTAGCATCTGGACGTTGTGAACTCATGAAGGTGACTCAGCGATAAATTTTTCGAGTATTTGCGTTGGATTTCATGTTTCTTGGCGTTCGCTTCAAGAATAAGTGCGTCTTCTGGAGTTTTCTGTAAATCCACCATCAGTTGGACCAGCTCATCCTCGTTTTTAAATAGACGGTTTTGATCGAGCAATTCACGATTGCCGAGGATGTCGTTTCCAACAACAATGCGATTATGAAAAATCGCCTCCAGCAGCCCTAAAGAAAGCCCCTCCCATCTCGAGTAATTGATAACGATTCCAAAATCATTCTTGTAGATCTCAGGCTCCGTTTTCCACCCGTGCAAAACACAGCATTCACCCAAACCCAGCGATTCTATGCAGCTCTTCAAAGATTCTTCGTCGGGTCCAGAGCCAAAAAAGTCAATACAAAATGATCCCTTACCAAGAATCGGCTTGAGCGCTTTCAATAAAGCCACTTGCCCTTTGTGCTTTTCTTGGATCCGGCCAATCACTGCCACTCGTCGATAATTCAGTCCACCATGAAACGCTTCAAGGTTTTCCGATTCAACGAAATTGCGCACGGGAACAAGTTTTGTTTTTCGATGAATATTGCGAATTCTTTCATCATTGCCTTCTGAGATACTGACCACGTAATCCACAAGGCGCAACGAAGCCATCATCTGGGCATTCCGTATCTTTGCAAATTTCGACTCTAGAAGGCGATGGTCAACAACCAAATGAGGATATAGAGCAATCCTTGCCCCAAACATCTTAGCAATCAACAGGAAATACCAGTGGATTCCCAAAACGCTGCAATTCCAAAATACCAGCGAGCCTCGCAAACTCCAAAGGATGCGGACCACATGGAAAATCGACACCCGCCTCAAGTCGATTTCAATCAGTTTGAGAACGTCATCGGGGTATTTGGCGGAATACGAGTCAGCTAAATAGCGGAACATCTTCTCTGCCCCGCCATAACCTTTGTTTAAGGTCAAAAAGCTGATTTTCCCTGGCATTCAATCACCCCCGCGCAATCTGACGCTGAAGACTGCTCAGATCCATTTTGGCGCGAATGAACGGCAATGAGGAAACGATGGACGGGAAGGCAGATAACACCAAGTAGAAAAGCCAGCCAGGCGAGAGAGGACTTCCAAGAAGTTGCCATCCTGACTTCATTCTGCGGAAAGGCCTTTCGCTGACCCCCAACTTCCACGCCCGCAACGCATTGATAAAGAGTGGTTTGGGAGAGAAGAAATCGTCGTTGATCCTGGCAAAATGCTTCACAAACCGCATCTTGTTCGCATTCAGTACTGGAAGCTCTCCGATATGCAACAATCCCAGTGCAACAACAAGGTGTTGGAAGGTATCTCCTTTTTCAGGAATGGTCCGATGGACGACAGAAGCCGGAGACAACACCCAATCACCACTTTTTCCGATCGCAGACCAAGCGATGGCGAGATGTGGCGCATTTGTGAATGCATATTGAATTCCAAGCCAAACTGATTTCCGACAACAGCCGATATTGAACACCGAATTTGAAATCAATAATGCATTGCCAAAATGATCCAGCTTGCAAAGATCATTTACCCCGTGGTAACGTTCTTCCTCGTACCGCCTATCTCCAAGCCATTCAGGATCCTTGAAATTGATCCATATCGAATTGCTATTGCGTTGAATCGCAGAAAAGATCGTATCGACGGCATTCGCTTTCAATTTGTCATCGTCAGAAATCAGCCACATCCATTCGGTTTCGCAGTACTCGAAGCATCTGGCAATATTTCCGTTCCCACCAATATTGACGCGATTTTTTCGAAAGGAAATATAACCTGGAGCATCTGGATGTTTCTCTCGATAGGCCAGCTCCACATCCTCTGGCGATTGATTATCAAGAACAAGAATTTGCACATCCTTGCGACTTCCAATTTGCTCGACAGCCTCCTCAATTCTAGCAAGGGCTTTCTGCGTCCGATTGTACGTCGGCATGGCAATGGTCAACATAAGGCGTTCTCTCTGATTAGATCGTGGGCACGTTGCCATTCTCGCTTTTTAGAAACAAAAATCCAGGTTCCCGCCCCCAGTCCTACCACGAGCGTGGAAAAAAGGTAGACCGTCGCTACGGCAAGAATGCCCATGTGTGCAAAAACAAAGGAACCAACCCCAACCAATACTGCGCCCGCGATGGAAACCCATAAGAAGGGTTCTTGTTTATGCGCGCGGAGGTAGGTAGCCTGGGTGAAAATGATCTGGTTGGCCGCACCACAACTCAGTAGGACGATGGTAACCGACAAGGGCGCGAATCTATCCGTGTATATCGGAAAAAACCACCGCCCAATCTCCATGACACCAACAAACACAACTGCGAGCAATGCATTCACAGCAAATGTCCGTTTCAACGTTGCCCAAAAATCAGCGTCCAGCGCAAATCTATCGTTCATTGCAATCCATCGCCCCCATCGAGCTTGGCGAGTGGTAGCCCACGCCATCGAAAGAGCTGAAATACCATTCACAACTTGCTGGGTAATCCCGTATTTTCCGGCTTCAACAGACCCCAGCAGCTTGAACACCACTGGAGTAGAGAATTGGAAAATCAGATATCCCGAGACCCAACTCAACGCCATTCTCCACTGGAAGCCCCACAAGTCCTTGGTCCAATGAATCTTCAAATCAGGATCCATTTGACGCCAGATTTCAAGTAGAACATTCTTGTTCGCTTTCCAAAGCATAGCTCCACCAGCGAACAACCCGACGAACAATGCCGCCCCAGGAGAATACAAACCCAACCCAAACGTCATCGCCACAAACAAGGTCAGGACGGTGCAGACTCCTTGGACAGCCCGAACCTTGGCGGCAAGGCTGATTCTCCCGATTCCTTCCGAAAAGGCCACAATCGCCTGGAAAACCATGGAGACGGCAGTCATCAGCGTGGAAAGAAGCCAAGCTCCTACCCACTGCTGCATTTGAAGGCCTCCCTGACTCTTCTCGAAGAAGACCACTCCAACGATCAAGACGCACACGAAGAAGAGGACCGAAGCGGTCAAATACCATCTCACCAGGTAATGGAGCAGGCTGGCAAGCCGACGTCCCGCTTCGGAGGATTCCGGCACCCGCTCCCCTCCCGCCAGATCCAACGGTGCCGCCTCGTGGCTTGTGGCCTGGATCAGTACACTCGTCATTCCCAATTCGAAGAAAATCTGCAGAGCCAGGACGCTTTGGAAGGTGTAGTAGTATCCCTGCTCGTAGGGAGAGAGATTCTTGGCCAAGGCACCAAGGACGGCGAATTGAACCATCGCCTGGAAGAGCTTGGCGCCCGCCGTGTAGAATACGGCCTGGTCGATTCCGACACGCTTCAG
>Ga0116157_10004529_pt1 | contig 12975 bp, 5 predicted proteins | sample AD_UKC048_MetaG_FD_89882 | JGI IMG/M metagenome (GOLD analysis project Ga0116157, IMG submission 89882) | Active sludge microbial communities of municipal wastewater-treating anaerobic digesters from USA - AD_UKC048_MetaG | ecosystem: Engineered > Bioreactor > Anaerobic > Digestate | place: USA... | reverse complement strand
GTTAGCATAATTATGCAGAGGATTTACTTCAGTAGATGTTGTTCCATCTCCAAAATCCCAAACGTAAGATTGTGCATTCACCGAGTTGTTTGTAAAAGAAACCGCATTTCCGACTGCCTCAAATGTGAAATTTGCAGCAGGATCATAAGCTCCAACTTTCCATGTGGAAAGATTGCTGTATACAACTGTTTTTACAACTTCCTTAATCTGGTTGGCCACTGTAGCACTTAAAATACTGGTATTGTAGGTAATTAAAGTAGGATCTTTGCGCAATATTACAGTATAAAATGTAACCGCTGCGACATAAGTTCCTGCTAATGTTGGATGGCTTTCATCGGCATCATATAACTCAATTTCCGGATGCAACTGTCTCATCAAACGACGTACACTTCCTACTGGCGAAATTGTAGCATCATTGTCCACTGCCATCTTAGCGTAACCTAGTGCCAAACGGTTATCCATACCTTCATAAGTGCACATTTCAGGTATTGTAGGGCAATTGGCAGCATCGCCATTTTTACGTCCCCAGGTTTGGTAAAAAAACAATTCTGTGCAAGGGCTGTATTGACGTGCCATATCAGCAAGCTTGGTAGCAAATGCATACGTATGTTCCTGTACATAACTCTCTTCAAGAGCTGGGCGTTGGCTCTGGTCTTGTAAAACCACATAATCCCATCCGCCTTGTTTCAATGCGCCAGTAGTTCCTGCATTTGCAAAATGCTCTTCAAGGCTTGTGCCTCCCACAGTATAGCTAGAAGCATCAAGCTTATCACCTGTAGAAGCTGCCATATTTTTTACCATAGTCGGCAGGTTATTGTAGTAAGTATAGCTATTGCCAATAAACAATATGCGTTTTGCCGTATCGGGTGCAATAGGCGTACCACACACATTAAGTTCATAAATAGAATATCCATACTGGGTGTTGCGTGTTACACCATCCATTTTTATGTAGCGGTATTGTGCACCAATATTTTCAATAACATCTATACGGGCTCCATAAGCCATATTGTTTTTTTCGGCTATAGTTACCCAAGTGGTACCATCTACAGATCCTCTCACAAAATAATTTTTAGCACTATAGGTATCCCAATTTACGGTTACTGCACTAATTGCACTTAATGTGCCAAGGTCAACTGTTAAACTTTGCTCGTCAGTCGCTGTGCTTTCCCATTGTGTAGCGCTATTACCATCTGCAGCAAGCGTAGCATTTCCGGAAGTGGCAGTAGCCGAAACAACAGGTATAAGAGTACAATCTGGCGCCGGCGATGCTCCAATTGGTTTCCCAAAACTGTAAGCGCCTGTCGTCCTGTTAAGGGTAATGCTGTAGGTACCAGCAGGTATATTAATGTCGATGCCGCTTTGTGAACCTGTTCCGTTAGGAAAGCCTCCGTCGCCACCCCATTGTACATTCCAACTATTATCTTGGCGGAATTTAACAGCACCGCTTGTAAGAGTAATGCTGTTTATAACATAGTGAATGCCATCTGCTGAAGTAAATACATGTGTATCTGTCTGTGGATCAACCGGCCAGCCCTGAAGCGTACTATTGCCTACTATGGCAATGCTCGGGTAGTTAAAAGAATATTGTAAGGTAGTACGGTTGAAAGAAACATTGTACACATTATTGGCTACGTTCAGTGTACCAGTTCCTTCTATAGCTGTACCTGACGGAAATGTTGGTGGAGTCCAAGATACAATGTCTGTATGGTTTTGTCTAAATTTCACATCTCCATTTACTGTTAAGCCAAGGCCTGAATAGTGAACGCCATCACTTGTACCTAAATCAACATCCGTATTTCCTACACCGGCACCTGAAAGGCTAACAACAGGATATAAGTTTGAAGGTGAAAAGTTAAAAGCTAGGGTAGTGCTATTAAATGTTACATTATAGATGCCTATCGGTACAGTAATATTGCTTCCGTTCAGTACTGCAATGCCCGTAGGAAAAGAACCTGCAGGTGCTCCCCAATTATTTACCCATGAATTTAAAGCCCTAAATTTTACACCACCGCTAGAGGTTACTAAATTATCTATACTCCAATGCACACCATCGGTACTGGTCATTTGATGAGCATCTATTTCGCCGACGGTATTAGTAGGCCATCCACCCACACCGTCACCTACAATAGCCATTGAATTGAACTGCGCATCCATTAATTGAACGGGAGTACTTGTTACACTTTCGTCAGAATAATTGAATGCTTTATCTACGGTGTACACTTTATAATAATAATCTACTCCGGGAGTCAAGCCATTATCTGAAAATGAAGTGCCTGCTCCTGTGTATCTTACAAGGCCATTGCCAACGGTATTGCCTGCTTTATAAATACCATTTTGAATTGGATCATCAGAAATTGATGGTGCAGTTGTAGCATAACGAATCACTACATAACCTCCACCGTCAACACCGCCACTTGCTGCATTCCAACTCACATTGGCACCACCATTTGTAGCACCAGTAGCAGTAATTACCCCAGGTAAATTTGGTGCGGTTGTATCAGGTGAATTTGATTGATAAATTACAAAATCATCAAAATCTGCTGAATATCCAGCAGCAGCAGCGGTAATTGTAAAGCCTGCAACACCAAAATTCCCAGCAGGAGTACCGTTAGTAGTAATCGCAACCGCTACTTTTGTCCAAGATCCCACACTTGCTGATAAACCTGCAGCAACACTCTGTTTCGTACGATTGGAGGTGTTTGAGTTGCAGAAGTATTATCAACAAATAGGTCGACTGTACTAGCAACGAGAGGAGTGGTAGAAGCAGATTTGTACCAAAATTGAATTTGATATGTAGTATTTGGCGCAAATGCTCCAGCTATTTGAGGAGAATAGAAATTTTTGGCAGTACCATTAATTGAGCCTAATGTAACGTATCTCGAACCACTTCGACCACCAGTTGCACTAGAGGTTTTTATATTGTTTGCTGTAGTGTTTGCCGTCCAGAGTGTAGTAGAGAGGTTGGCAGCAGCTAAACTACCTCCCGCCAGAGTTGCTGTATGATTCTCAAATCCACCATCGTGGACTGAATAAGCTCCAATACCTGTTTGTGCATATCCAACAAATGCGATGATAAATGCAAATAATAAGTAAAATTTATTTTTCATGGTTTTGCTATTAAATTGTTCATAATTGTTTTTTTTTTGGTTATTAATAGAGTGAAATTTTTTAAGTGAGCCCATATTATGAAAGACGTGCATTCATAATAGGATTTTAATAATTTACATTTTTTTAAGTCCCTTCATTTCTAAAGCAGTTCCTTCTTTGATACTAATGGCAACTCCACCTCCGGGAGCGATGTATTGTTTCAATACCGTTTTTGAGGTCACAATGACTTTAGTAATGGTATAACTTTGCGGTTTTTCATTCCAATTGGCATCCTTTCCATCAGCATAAATGGTGGCTATGTATTGAGTTCCTTTTGGTAAATAATCGAAAGAAATACTGGCTGTTCTTGAATTTTCATCGGTGATGCCACCCACAAACCATTCGTTTTTATCTTTTGCTTTTCGGGCAATGGTGATGTAATCTCCGGGTTCTGCTTCCAGAATATAACTGTTGTCCCAATCTACTGCCACGTCTTTTATGAACTGAAAAGCATCTGGAAAACGATTGTAATTGTCTGGAATATCGGCTGCCATTTGAAGCGGACTGTACATGGTTACATAGTAAGCCAGTTGTTTGACCAAAGTGGTATTGACACGTTGATTTCCACCTGTACCATAATAAGAAAGATCGGTTTGAAAAATACCGGGAGTAAAATCCATTGGACCACCCATTAGTCTTGTAAATGGTAAAATGGTGGTGTGCTCGGGAGTTAATCCACCCATTGCTTCAAACTCGGTTCCTCGGGCAGATTCTTGTGCAATCCAGTTGGGATAAGTGCGGTTCAAACCCGTAGGACGAACGGCTTCGTGACTGTCAATCATAATTTTATAATCGGCAGCACGTTCCGCTACGTGTATGTAATGATTCACCATCCATTGGCCGTCGTGATGTTCGCCACGCGGAATAATTTGCCCCACATAACCCGTTTTCACTGCATTATATCCATTGTCATTCATAAATTGGAAAGCACGGTCTAAACGGCGTTCGTAGTTTGTAGCTGAACCCGAAGTTTCGTGATGCATGATGATTTGAACTCCTTTGGAAGCGGCATATTCGCGAAGTGCTTTTACGTCAAAATCGGGATAAGGTGTCACAAAATCAAAGACATCTTCTTTCCAATTTCCAATCCAATCTTCCCAGCCTACATTCCAACCTTCGACCAAAACGGCATCAATATTATTTTTGGAGGCAAAATCAATGTATTCTTTCACTCTTTCATTGGTTGCTCCGTGTTTTCCATTTGGCGTCAGCTTAGAAAAATCTTGTCCTAGTTTTACATTATTTTCTTTGCCATAAGCCCAAGTGCTTTTACCAGCCACGAAATATTCCCACCAAACTCCTATGAATTTCATTGGTTTTATCCAAGAAACATCTTTGTATTTTGTAGGCTCGTTCAAGTTTAAAATCATTTTTGAAGCCAGAATTTCGGTGGCTTTATCGCTCACCACAATCGTTCTCCAAGGCGTTTGTGTATCGGTTTGCATATAACCATTATTCCCAACAGCATCCGGAGTTAGGTGCGAACTCATTTTAAACGTTTTGGCATCTACATTCAAAGACATTGCGGGATAATTAATCAGAGCCGCTTCGTGAATATTTATGTATAAACCATCCGAAGTTTTCATCATCGAAGGAGTTTGAACAGCCAAATCTTTGATTGGACTTTGGGCATTCATATAAACGGTTGCTTTTTTTATCAAATCTGGAATCTCAGATATTTTAGAAGTGGTGTACGCATATTCATTGGTGTCATAATCGCCCGGAATCCAAAATATTTTATGGTCTCCTGCCAATTGGAATTCGGTGTGTTCTTCTTTGATTACGAAATAATTTAAGTCGGTTTGTTTTGGAAATTCATAACGAAAACCCAAACCATCGTTGAACAATCGGAACCGAATGCGGATGTAGCGATTGTTGTTTTTGGCTTGTGCCAAAGTGACTACCAATTCGTTGTAATTATTGCGAATCGTTTTTTCTTCGCCCAATACAGGATTCCAAGAATCATCAACCATAGTTTGAGCGGAGTTCGTAATAGAAAAACCATCCATAAACGAAGGAGTATCTTTTGCTTCTATTCCCAAAGTACTTGGCTTGATTACTGATTTGCCTTTGTAACTCAACTGATAGGAGGGAACTCCGTTGGCCGTTAGTTCAAATTGCAAGGAAAGATTCTTGTTTGGGGAGGTAATTCCTTGGGCTTGCGCCAAAAATGTGCTGGTGCAAACCAAAAGCAGTCCAATTAATTTCCTGCCTAGGCGGAATCCAACCAATAGATTTAGTTTAAAATTCATGTTATTAAATTTTGTGATTACTAAATTGCCAAAAAGACACAAAGACAACAGGGGCGAAGCAGGTAAAATCAAACACAATCCAAACTTTTTTAAACAAAAAGAGGAACGCATTAAATATTTGTGCCTTTGCGCTTTAAGGACAATAAATATGCAATAAGATTAGGATATTGATTGATATCCTAAATTAGAGTTGTTAATTTTTCAGAACCAGATATTGGTAGGGTTGAAGAGTTATTTCCGAAGTTACCGTAGTTGCCGTACCAGTAAAAGCATCTTTCCAAGCTGTGGTTGTCAATGCCGTTGGAACAATGTATTTCGTTGTCAAGCTAGTTAGGTTAGCCAGTACCAAAACTTTATCTGTTGCCGTTTCCATAGTAAAGGCACTTACAGCATCACTGCTAAATCCTTTATAAGTCCCTGTTTTAATGGCGCTACTGCTGTTTCTAAAAGCAATTATCTTTTTATATTCAGCCAACATATTGGCATCGGCAGTTGTCCAATCAATAGGAGTTCTATTAAAATAATCAATTTTTTTGGCGTAACCAATTTCCTGTGCGTTGTAAATCATTGGAACCGATTTCATATAAGCTGCCACAACAAAGGTTGCTATAGACCCTTTTTTTCCACCAAACAATTCTAGAGGTGTACCATCAAAAAGATTCACGTCATGATTTGTTGTATATCTTACAATTCGTTGGGAATTATCGTAATTGTTGGCATATTCTAGAGCGTTTGCGTCTTGAATTACAGTCGTAGGCTTGCTTTCGCTAAATACTTTTTTCAAACCACCATAATATTCGAAACCGAAAGTATAATCAAAACCGGAAGTAAAATGATTCACTTTTTTCCCTTCGGCAAGCATCAAGATATTTTGATTTTTGATTTTTCGTAAAGAGGTTATGGCTTCTGTCCAAAAAGTTTGGGGAACAGCATCGGCATAATCACATCTGAAACCATCTATGTTCGCACTGTAAACCCAGTAAGACATAGCATCAATCATAGCCTTTTTCATTTCGGTGTTATTGAAATTCAATTGAGCGACATCATTATAATTCGTTCCTGGAGGAATGATGATATTTCCATTTCCATCTTTTTGGTACCAGTCTGGATGCTCAGTAATCCAAGCGTTGTCCCAAGAAGTGTGATTGGCAACCCAATCCAGTACTACAGCCATATTTTTTTTGTGGGCTTCATCTACTAAAACCCGAAGGTCTTCTAGAGTTCCAAATTCTGTGCTAACCGCTTTGTAATCTTTAACGGAATAAGGAGATCCCATTCCACCCGCTGATCTAACTACTCCAACAGGATAAATAGGCATTAAATAAATAACATTCACACCAAGTTCTTGGATGGCTGTCAATCGGTCTTGAACTCCTTTTATCGTTCCAGCTTGACTAAAAGCACGAAGATTGACCTGATAAATTATCGCATCTTCTTTTTTAGGCATATTGGCAAACGGTGTTCCGTATTGTTGATAAGCCGGAATTGGATCTGAATTATTATCTGATGAACTGCACGAAGCCACTACCGAAGTGAAGAGAAGTGCAAAAAAGAGGTTTATGAATAGTTTCATTTTTATATTTTTTATGTGTTAACGCTCTGTTTTTTAATGGTTGCATCCCTCCATCCTTTAAAAAAAGAGGGATGCTTTTTATTAACTAACTAAACCATTTTATGTTCTGAACGATTCCTATTTTATTAGATTTTTTTGATAGTGTAAATAGCAGTTGCAGGATAAATACCCGTTGTTGGATCTTTTTCTGCAATAGTAAACGTAACTTCATAATTGCCTGCTTCAGTTACATCGTGAGCTCCTGGATTGTCTAGATATATTATACCTTCTGTATTGTTTTTCGGACCATAATTGATTGTCCAGGCATTGTTAAGTCTAAACTTTAAAGCACCTGCTGTCAGAGCACCCGTAAATTTCCAAACATTTAGTTGATGATCATAACTCATATTGGTAGAATTGTCCCAGCCGCCAGGAGTTGCCGTTCCAATTATTCCCCAAGAATAAGCAACAGCCGTCCATTTTGATGTGTTGAGGTTTGCCGTCATTTGATAAGTTCCTGCTTGTGCAATTACAAAATCAGTGTCGCTGCCATCCAAAATATTACCGTTGGCATCGGCACCATAAAATTGATTCCAATTTCTTTCATTGGTAAATTTGAATCCCAACCCTTTTGAAGCTGGAAAGGTTACATAACCTTGGTAAACTCCACTATCTATTGCTTTAAGAGCAGCTGCTGTGCCAATAATCCAATCTTGATAGGATCCCGGCATATAGATTTCTCCAAATACAACCGGTTTTGCAAAAGGAGTAACCGTTATAGTGATGGGTTCGGAATAGATTTTACGGTCTAAATACGACTCCACACGAACCACTATTTTGCTGGCAACATCTACTGGAAGTCCTAATTTAATAGCCATCTTATTTAGGTCATCCCCTAAGAGCGATTTGCTTAAAACATCTTCGCCCACTTCAACTCGTACCGCTTTTCCCCAAGCCGTACTTCCTGAAACATCGGATGGAATATCAAATTCCAAGGCATACGTTACGGGAGCTTGAATAGGAAAAACTACTGCAGGCCAAGAGAAAGCTACTACTGGTTGCGTTGCCGTTGCGGCAGAAAGAACGATTGTGCTAGGTGAAGCGACAAGATCACCACTAAAACTTACCGCTTTCAAGCTGGTAAGTGGCGCATCATTTGTACAGGAGGTACTTAAGAAAAGTAAAGTTCCTATTGCGAATAACTTGTATATATATATTTTCATAATAGTTCTAAATTTAGTAACCTGGATTTTGTTTTAGTCCCTTGTTTGCGTCTAAAGCTGCTGTTGGAATTGGAAACAACTTTCTAAAATCGGCTGAAGCACCTCTGAATTCATTGGCCAACAAGTATTTATTGAAACGAATCATATCTTGTCTTCTGTGACCTTCCCAGTTCAATTCAAATCCTCTTTCGTTATAAATATTGTCCAAAGTTGGATTTGCGGCTAATACTCCAAGTCCTGCACGTTGTCTAATCTGATCTACAAAAGGTTTTGCGGCTGCTGGATTTCCAAGTCTAACATTACATTCGGCTTTCATTAACAAAATATCTGCATATCTGTAAATTGGAAAATCGTTTGATGCTCCACCACCGTCCGAAGGGGTTACAGGATAAAACTTAGTGTTACGAACACCAGCTTGTGGTGCAGCTCCGGGATTATCCAAAGAAGCAACATCAATAGTATAATTGATTCCACCACCTTGATCTCCATAACGGAATTGTTTTTTACGAATGTCTTTGTCGTCGTATTTCAAAAAGAAATCTTTAGGAACAATTGTACCATTCCATCCGCTATAACCGAAAAGCGTTTGTGCATCTGGACCGTTCAAACTTCGAACCGTGAAGATATTTCTTGAAACGACATTTGCTGTGGCAAAAATTGCCAAAATGGTTTCGTCATCCGGAAGCACATCTCCAAATAATTCGTAGTATTTGTTTCCCATTGGACTGGAAGCATTGGCTGCAGCGGAATGAAGTGAAAATCCGCCTTCGCTAACTTTATCACAAGCCGCTAAACATTTTGCCCATTCCGGAGTTCCTGTATACACTTCGGCATTCAAATAGACTTTTGCCAATAGAGTATAACCCGCCCATTTGTTAAATCTTCCGTAGTAGTTTCCTCCTTTGGTAGCAGAAAGAGTTTCTACATTTTCAGTCAGTTCTTTCACGATGAAATCATAAACCACTTTACGACTTGCTTGTGGAATTTGATCTACAGTGATATTGTTGTCTGTGTAAAAAGGAACATCTCCAAAATCGTCTATCAATAAGTAGTAGAAAAAAGCTCTTAGCACTTTAGCCTCAGCTATTTTTGAAGGTTCCGCTTTTGAAGCTTCTAATTGATTCACTGCTAAATTAGCATTGAAAATTGATTTGTACAACCATCTCCAAGTGTTGTTTATGAAAGAATCTGTAGGCAACCAATCGTGTTTGTACATACGGGCAAAATCCAATTCCCAGTCACCGGTTGTTCTGTGGGGAATCACTTGTTCATCTGAACTAAAGCAGTTTAAGTCATACCAACCTCTATCGGCTCCGGCATATCCAACACCATCCCAGTTTCCTCCAACTTGTGCATAAACGCTGGCAAGTGCGACATCGGCTCCTTGGGCAGTTCCGTAAAAGTCGTTTGCAGGATATTTATCATAGACGTGTTCATCAATATTGGTACATCCAACCAGTAACAAGAAACTTGAGATTCCTGTTATAAATATATTTTTGATTTTCATTTTCTTTTACTATTTAAATTTTACATTCAAACCTAATGCGAAACTTCGGGTGCGAGGATAAATACCATTATCACCTCCAAAGCCATTACTGCCACTCATATTCAACTCTGGATCAATTCCAGAATAATTGGTAATGACAAATAAATTGTTTCCGGTAAGAGAAAGTCGAAGCGACTCAATGTATTTAACGGTTTTAAAATGAAAATTATAGCCAGCAGTTACATTTTCCAATCTTAAAAAAGAACCATCTTCAAGCCATAAATCGGAACCGTATTTAGAAGTATATAATCCTAATGGAATGGCACTGTCCAAAACGTTGGCTTTACCTATGTTCTCCAAATAACTTAAGCTTGATCTCAAATTATTGTAGATTTTATTTCCACCTGACCCTCTGAATAACATAGAAATATCTAAACTTTTATGTGAAAAAGTTGGGTTAAATGCATACGTATAAGTTGGCAAAGCTGAACCTTGAATCAAACGATCCGGACTTGTATTCCCTTGATCAATGATGCCGTTTCCGTCAACATCGAGTACGGTTTCAGAATTTGTATCGTCTTTTCCGGTATGGTGCAGGATGCTGAAAGTTCCAATAGGTTGTCCTTCTATCAAATAAGAACTTGGACCCCAAGGAACATAATTTGTATTCAATGGAACTCCGTTGATACTTCCGCTCAAGTTTAACACTTCATTTTTCAGGAAAGATACATTTCCGGCAAGGGTTAGGCTAGTATTTTCGTTTTTTATCAAATCGTAACCCAATGAAATTTCCAGTCCTTTGTTCAAAATACTTCCCACGTTTGCTTTGATGGTATTGAACGGATAAGGAGGTTGTGGAACGGTATAATCAAACAGAAGATTATCAGTAGTTGCTGTATAAACATCAAAAGTTCCTCTTAATCGGCTGTCCAAAAGGGCAAAATCTACTCCAATATTAGTTTGTTTTTTGGTCTCCCAACGCAAATCGGCATTGGCATTTTGAGTCACGTTGAAATTAGTAATTTGTGAACCTCCAAAATAAGTTACTCCTGAACCTCCCACCAATGAGATGGAATTTTGCGGATATAATCCTTGTTGGTTACCCGTAACACCATATCCAACTCTTAGTTTTAAGTCATTGAAAATGGTTTGGTCTGCCATAAAAGATTCTTTGTTGATTTGCCAAGCCACAGATGCCGATGGGAAATCACCCCATTTATTATTGGCTCCAAAAACGGAAGCACCATCACGTCTATAACTCGCCGTAATTAAATACCTGCTTAAATAGGAATAATTGACACGTCCTAAATAGGAAACCAAGGTTCTGTCATTTTTGTAAGAGGAAATATCTCCCGGTTGTACTTTTGACAAGTCGCCCAATTGCAAGGCATTGTATGTGGCAATGTCATTGATAAATCCTCTGGCTTGCGCATAATTCCCTTGATACGTCTGGTTTTGCCATTCGTACAATGCCAAGGCATTAATACTATGGTCGCCAAATACTTTTTTATACGAAAGACTCATATTCATTAGTTTTTCGTTCTGTCTGTTATTGCTGATGTTTGCTTGCCCTTTTTGGTCAATTGCAGCGGCAAGGGTTGATTCCGCCGGCATATAATATCCGTAGGTACTGTTTGTTTTTCTCCAACTTCCAAACCAGCCTGCCGTTAATCCTTCATATACATCTAAATCGGCTTTAAGGCTTCCAAACAAATTATCGTTTTGTCCTTCGTTTGTAACCGTTTGTGCCGCAGCATAAGGATTTAAATATTGAAAAACATTTGGATCTGTATAATAAGTAGTTCCATCAGTGTTATAAACCGGATCGGTAGGGCGCATTACATAAGCATTTGTAATTAAATTGGATGTAAATGCCGCTCTTCCGATACTTCCAATACTATTGGTTGACTCCGTGATTCCTGTATTAAGATTGAATGTCAGTTTTAGTTTATCATCTATGGCAGACTGAGTCGCTTGAATTCTACCAATGTATTTATTGTTATTCGAATTGATAACAACACCCTCTTGCAGAATAGCACTGATGGAAGCTCTATAACTAAAAGTATCTGTTCCTCCACCAAAAGATAAAGTGTGGGTTTGTGTCGCTCCGCTTTTAGTCAGGATTCCGTACCAATCGGTATCTGATCCGTGATTGGCAGAAGCCGGAACGCCTACTAATTGTGCTTGTTCCCACCATTGATTGGCATCCAATATGTCTAATTTTTTTGGAATATAATCCATTGCTGTTGAAGCGGAATATTCAATGGATGTTTTGCCTGCTTTGTTTTTCTTGGTACTCACGATGATAACACCCGCAGCACCTCTGGAACCATAAATCGCTGTTGCAGAAGCATCTTTTAATATGTCCATTGAGGCGATTTCGCTTGGAGGAATTTGGTTTAATAAATCCATATTACCTTGAACGCCATCAACAACAATCAAAGGATCACTACCTCCAATTAATGAAGAAATTCCTCGGATTCTAACGTTAGGTGTTGCCCCTGGCTCGCTACCTGTTTGAGTGATGTTTACCCCAGCCATTTTACCGGAAATCAATTGTAGTGGATTTACAATTGCCCCTTGGTTCATGTCTTTTGATGCTATGGAAGATACTGCTCCCGTTACATCTTTTCTGGAAGAAGTTCCGTAACCAATAACGACCACTTCTTTCAAATCAGATGTTTCTGGAAATAGTTTAATTGTCGTATTTTGCAGGCTCGCCAAGAATCTCTTCTCTTTGTAGCCTACATAACTCACAACGATTTCAGAATCACTATTTTCAACAGTTATTTCAAAATTTCCATCTGCATCAGTAGAAACTGCTCTATTAGTGGCTACTTCAATAACGGAGGCACCTGGCAGTGGCATTCCGTTTTCATCAACCACTTTTCCCTTGACGGTTTGCTTTATAATTTTTGCCTTTTCCTCTTTTTCTATAGCAAGTTTTTTCAAGATGACTTGAGTCTCTCGGACTTTAAAATCGGTTGCAGTTCCTTTGAATATCTTATCTAAAACAACATCAATCGTTTCGTTTTTTGCCTTAATGGAAATGACACGATTCAAGTCAATATCATTCAACTTGTAAATAAATCGAAAATCTGTTTTTTGTTCAATCGTCTCTAAAACCGTTTCCACGGTAGTATTATTCAATTCCAAGTTAACCTTTGTTTGGGCATAACTATTGGCTCGAATATTAAACATGACGACCAAAATAAGTAAAGTGGTTAGTTTCAATTTCAGGTTGTTTTGGAACAATGGAAAATACATTCCACTATTCTTTGGTTTTTTTTTCATAATTTTGTAATTGATTGTATT
>Ga0116157_10004526_pt1 | contig 12977 bp, 10 predicted proteins | sample AD_UKC048_MetaG_FD_89882 | JGI IMG/M metagenome (GOLD analysis project Ga0116157, IMG submission 89882) | Active sludge microbial communities of municipal wastewater-treating anaerobic digesters from USA - AD_UKC048_MetaG | ecosystem: Engineered > Bioreactor > Anaerobic > Digestate | place: USA... | reverse complement strand
GTGCTGGCGATTGCGCCCATTGTGCTGGTGGTGCTGGGCAGCCTGGGCTTTTCGGGCACGGCACCCAAGGCTTTCATTGCCATGTACCTGTGCTTCTTCCCGGTCACCGTAGCCATGGTGCAGGGTCTGCGTTCGCCGCAAAAGATCGAGACCGAAATGATGCACACCTACGCCGCATCACGCTGGCAGTCGCTGTGGTTGCTGCGCTTGCCTGCGGCCCTGCCCTTCCTGTTTCCCGCACTGCGCGTGGGCGTGGCGGCGGGCCTGGTGGGCGCCATGGTGGCCGAGCTGCCCACGGGTGCACAGGCGGGTCTGGGTGCACGCCTGCTCACCGGTTCGTACTACGGGCAAACCGTGCAGATCTGGTCTGCGTTGGTGATGTCGGCATTATTGGGGCTTGCACTGACCGGCATCGTGGCCGGTGTGGAGCGCCTAGTGCTGCGCAGCCGGGGGGGCGTATGACAAACGGTGTGACTCCGCTGTGGTTCTGGCCAGGCATGCTGCTCCTGGCGCTGGTGGCCGGCTACAGCGTCTACCGCATGGCGGCTGTCAACGGCAGCCGCTGGGTAGGCATGGCCACTGCCGCGCTGTTTGGCGCGTGGGTGTTGGTGTTCTGGGAAATTTTGGTGCGGGCGCTCGATGTGCCGCGCGTGTTGCTGCCGGCGCCCAGCCTGGTGATTGGTTCCATTGGCGACCATGCACCCAAGCTCTGGGGCGACTTTGTGCAAACCGTGGGCAAGGCGGTTTTCATTGGCTGGGCAGTGGGCTGCGGCTTGGGCTTCTGTGTGGCGGTGGCGATTGACCGCATGCCGTTCCTGCAGCGCGGCTTGCTGCCGGTGGCATCGCTCACCAGCGCCATCCCGCTGGTCGGTGTGGCGCCCATTGCGGTCATGTGGTTTGGTTTCGAGTGGCCTTCCAAGGCGGCAGTGGTGGTGCTCATGACCTTCTTCCCCATGCTGGTTTCCACGCTGGCGGGTCTGCAGGCTGCTGGCAAGCTGGAGCGCGAGCTGATGTACAGCTACGCCGCCAGCTATCCGCGCACGCTACTGGCTCTTCGCCTGCCAGCGGCGCTGCCGTTCATCTTTGGCGCGCTCAAAGTCAATGCAACGCTAGCCCTCATTGGTGCCATCGTGGCCGAGTTTTTTGGCTCCCCCACGTCGGGCCTGGGCTTTCGCATTTCAACCGAAGCGGCGCGCATGAACATGCCGCTGGTCTGGGGCGCGATTGTGGTGGCGGCCGTGACGGGGTCACTGGCCTACGCCTTGCTTGTACAGTTGGAGCGCCGTGCGGCGTTCTGGCACCCCTCAGTGCGCGAAGGGTGAGCCCGCGCTTGGTCAGTATTTCGTTTTTCATTAACCCCTAAGAAGGAGCTTTCCATGATTTGTTCTTCCCAGTTCACCAAGGGCCTACTGGCCCTGGCAATGGCTGCTGCCGGTTTTGGCGCGAGCACCTCGGCATTGGCTGCGGACAAAGTGACCGTACAGCTCAAGTGGGTGCCACAAGCCCAGTTTGCCGGCTATTACATGGCTGCGGCCAAAGGTTTTTACAAAGATGCTGGTCTGGATGTCACCATCAAGCCCGGTGGCCCTGACATTGCCCCCACGCAAGTGATCGCCGGCAAACAAGCCGACATCGTGGTGGACTGGATGCCCTCGGCCCTGGCCGCGCGTGAAGCCGGTGTGCCACTAGTCAACGTTGCCCAGGTGTTCAACCAGTCCGGCCTGATGCTGACTTGCAAAAAGGCGAGCGGCGTGGCCAGCCCCAAAGACTTCAAGGGCAAGACCCTGGGCGTCTGGTACGGCGGCAACGAATACCCCTTCCTCAACTGGATGGGCAAGCTCGGGCTGAAGTCCGACTCTGACATCAAGATCCTGAAGCAAGGTTTCAACGTCGACCCTTTGTTGCAAAACCAGGCCGCCTGTATTTCCACCATGATTTACAACGAGTACTGGCAAGTAGTGGACGCCGGTGTGAAGGAAAAAGACCTGGTCACCTTCTTCTATGAAAAGGAAGGTGTGGCCACGCTGGAAGACGGCCTGTATGTGCTGGAAGACAACCTGAAAGACCCCGCCTTCGTCGCCAAGATGGGCAAGTTCCTCAAAGCTACGCTCAAGGGCTGGGATGCAGCGGTCAAAGACCCTGAAGGTGCCGCCAAGGCTGTGGTTGCAGCTGACACTTCGGGCAGCGCCAGCCTGAAGGTGCAAAAGCGCCAGATGGAAAACGTGGCCAAGCTGATCACCAATGCCGGCACCAAGAAGATTGGTTATCTGGAACCGGCTGCCTATGAGCGTACCGTCAAGGTGTTGCTGGCTGGTGGTAGCGACCCTGTGATCAAGAAAGATCCGGGAAAAGCAGCTTACTCACACGCTGTGTGGGAAGCCGCTTCCAAATAAGCTGTCATTTTTAAGCGGTCTTTCATGGCCGCCGCCCACGTTGACCGGCGTTGGACGCCAAAATCAGGGGTCTCAGTCGTTAAAACCGCTGAGACCCCTTTTTGATGAGTTTCGTTGAGTTTCGTTGAAAAGCCCGAGTGCACGAAGGAAAGTAGCCATGTTCGATCTGCTGGTCACCAACGCCACATTGCCTGACGGGCGCTCCGGCATGTCACTGGCCGTGCAGGACGGCAAGTTTGTTGCAGTGGACGCGGGTCTGCTGGCGCCAGCCGAGGAAACACTCGATGCCCAGGGCTTACTGGTCAGCCCACCGTTTGTCGATGCGCACTTTCACATGGACGCCACGCTGAGTTATGGCCTGCCGCGCGTCAACCAGAGTGGCACTTTGCTGGAAGGCATTGCGCTGTGGGGCGAACTCAAACCGCTACTCACGCTGGATGCGCTGATTGATCGCGCCATGACGTACTGCGACTGGGCGGTGGGCAAGGGCTTGTTGGCGATTCGCTCACACGTGGATATTTGCGACCCACGCCTGCTGGCCGTGGAAGCGTTGCTGGAAGTGAAACGCCGCGTGGCGCCGTATCTGGACCTGCAACTGGTCGCCTTCCCACAGGATGGCGTGCTGCGAGACCCGCAGGGCATGGACAAACTCAAGCGAGCGCTGACTATGGGTGTGGATGTGGTGGGCGGCATTCCGCACTTTGAGCGGACCATGGCCGAAGGAGCACTTAGTGTGAAACTGCTGTGCGAGCTGGCGGCCAAGCAGGGCAAGCTGGTCGATATGCACTGTGATGAGTCGGATGACCCGCTCTCCAGACACATCGAAACGCTGGCGTTTGAGACCCAGCGTTTGGGCCTGCAAGGCCGCGTGACCGGCTCACACCTGACGTCCATGCACTCGATGGATAACTATTACGTGAGCAAGCTGCTGGCGCTGATGACCGAGGCGCAGGTGCATGTGGTGAGCAATCCGCTGATCAACATCACACTGCAGGGCCGCCACGACACCTACCCCAAACGCCGCGGCATGACGCGTGTGCCCGAGCAACTGGCGCAGGGTCTGACGGTGGCTTTTGGCCAGGACTGCGTGATGGACCCTTGGTATTCGCTGGGCTCGGGCGACATGCTGGAGGTCGCCAGCATGGGCCTGCACGTGGCGCAAATGACCTCCCAAGCCGCCATGCGCCAGTGTTTTGACGCGGTCACCATTAACGCCGCGAAGATCCTGCAACTTCCCGCGTACGGGCTGGCCCCCGGTTGCCACGCCGACTTTGTGCTGCTACAGGCGCGTGACCCCGTGGAGGCGATCCGCCTACGCGCCACGCGTCTGAAGGTCTTCCGGCGCGGGCGCGTGGTTGCCCAAACACCGGCTAGCACGGCCACGCTGCAGCTGCCGGGCCGCCCGGGTTCCACCGCGTGGATGGCATGAAGGTTATTTTCGATTTGCTATATTAGTTATAGCTACTAACTCATATTCGACAAAGGCTAATGGCCTTTCTATTAGTGAAAAACACTGTTTTATGAACTCCCCCACTCTCACCATCGATATCGTCTCCGACGTGGTCTGCCCCTGGTGCTACATCGGCAAACGCAAGCTCGAAGCGGCACTGGCCCTACCGGAAGCTGCCGACCTTCCCAACGTCGTGATCCGCTGGCACCCGTTTCAGCTCAACCCCGATTTGCCGCAGCAGGGCATCTCCCGCAAGCAATATCTTGAAGACAAGTTTGGCGGGCCACAGCGCGCAGCCGAGATTTATGAGCGGGTGCGCGCGGCTGGCCGCACCGCCGGGCTGGAGCTGAACATCGACGGCATCACGTTGCAGCCCAACACGCTGGCCGCACACGCGCTGATTGCCTTCGCCCAGCAGGGAGATGCGGATGGCGGCGACATCAAGGAGCGGCTGCTGAAGGCCTACTTCGTTGAAAACCGTTTTATCGGCAGCCCCGATGTACTGGCCGAGATTGCGGATGAGGCCGGGCTGAACCCCGACGCAGCCCGCACGTTCGTCACCGACCCCGATGCACTGCGTGCGGTGGCACAAGCCGATGCCCAGGCGCGCAGCATGGGCATCAACGGTGTGCCGTTTTTCATCTTCAACCAGAAGGTGGCGGTATCAGGTGCTCAAGACCCAGCCAGCCTGCTGGCGGCGATGCAGCAGGCAGTAGGCGCTTAACGCGCAGGCAGTGCGTCAATCGGCGCTGGTATGCGCTCACTCATCCAGCGCGACAGGTCTAGCCACATCTGGCGCATCTCCGCATCCAGCGGCGTACGCCCGGCATTCGACAATTCGATCGTCACCACCGGCACGCCTTTGTGCACGCCGCCGTAGTTGCCCAGCGAGCCAGGGAATATGCCCACCTGGTCCAGATACAGGCGCCCCAGTTTGCTAGGGGGCACCGAGGGGCCGTCAAAGTCCAAGACACCATAGGGTGCGTGAATACTCACGATCAGGTTGGGCTTGAAGGTGTCCATCTGTTCGTGCAAATAACGGGCTTCCGGCTCCGACAATGGCGTACGCCCCGGCCATCGACGGGGATCTTTTCCCGTGCGTTTTTCCCAATACACCGAGGCATCACGCAGCCAGTTGGGCGTGGGGAAATTGCGGTTCAGGTCGACACCATTGGCGTTCACCCGCTGGGGCGGGCTAGCCATCAGCCCGTCGGGGTTGAGCGCAGGTATAAAGCGCCAGTGGACCGGGTTCGGCGTGTCTGAAGGCGGCACGCTGGCCAGCCGGATCCAGTGGAGTGCAAGTGATGCCGATGACAGCTCATCGCCATGAATCGCCCCTACCACCAGCACTTTAAGCCGGGCATCGACAGGCTTGATGTCACGCACCAGCAGGGGGCGCCCCCGTACCGACTTCACGCCGCTAGGCCGTAAATCTGCTAATTCACACAGCGCCCGGCTGACGTTGGGTAGCCGGAAGGCAAATTCGTCACAAGACTTTACGGGCTGTGCGTGCGATGCTACGCAACAGATGATTGACAGTAAAAAGACGAGGTTTTCAAGTTTCACGGCACCATTTTAAGTTGTCCAATCCGTGTCAAATTTAACGATCGATTCGCTCAGCTGGCGTCAAAAGGCACTGGCCTGGCGAAATATCAGGTAGATTGAAGCCATGTCGTTGAGTGCATTAGGTTTGCGGGCCCAAGCCCCCCTGTTCTCGCCACCCGAGTTCCGTGCGGCGCTGGGCATGTTCGCCACGGGTGTGACCATCGTGACCACGCGCACCGCTCAGGGCCACTTGATCGGCCTTACGGCCAATTCCTTCAATTCCGTCTCGCTGGACCCACCGCTGGTACTCTGGAGCCTCTCGCGTCAAGCGGGGTCCATGCCCTCCTTCACCACGGGTTCGCACTACGCCATCAACATTCTCTCCGCTGACCAGCAAGAGCTGGCCAAGCGTTTTGCCAGCAAAAGTATGGACCGTTTTGCCGGCGTCGCGTTCGAAGAAGGCTTTGGCGGCGCCCCGCTATTGACTGGAGCCGCGGCCACTTTCGAGTGTTTCAACCGCAGCCGGTATGAAGAAGGCGACCACGTTATCTTCGTGGGTGAAGTGGAGCGCTGCGCGCATCGCCCCGGTGCATCACCACTGCTGTTTCACGGCGGCAAGTTTTATAACGAGCATTCGCTGTAAGTAAGTCTGAGCGCACCAAGTTGGGTCAGGGCACAATGGGCTCATGAATCGGCCCACGACATCCCGCAAACATAACCTGGACGGCCTGGCAGTGGCGCTCCTCTTGGGGTGCTGCCTGTTTTGGGGCTTCCAGCAGGTGCTGGTGAAAGCCACTATTGCTGAAGTACCCCCGGTTTTTCAGGCGGCCATCCGTTTTATGGGTGCCACTGCACTGCTGTGGGTCTGGTGCCGGGTGCGCGGTGTGCCACTGTTTGAAGCCGACGGCTCACTGGGTGCCGGGTTGCTGGCTGGCACGCTGTTTGCCACCGAGTTTGCCCTGTTGTATATCGGGCTGCAATTCTCAACCGCCTCACGCCTGACGGTTTTTCTCTACACCGCGCCCTTCTGGGTGGCCATCCTGCTGCCACTGGTCATCAAGTCCGAGCACCTGCGCCCCTCCCAATGGCTGGGGCTGGCGCTGGCGTTCTGTGCAGTGCTGTTTGCCCTGCGCGACGGGTTTAGCGCGGCCAGCCAGCCCGAGCAGTGGAAAGGCGACCTGCTGGCGCTGGGTGCGGGCATGTTCTGGGGGCTAACCACACTAGTCATCCGTGGCACGCGGCTCTCCAGCGTGTCACCCGAGAAGCTGCTGTTTTATCAAGTGGCAGTGAGCATGGTCACGCTGCCCATCCTGTCATTGATACTTCATGAACACTGGGTTTTTGAATTCAGCGCCTTTGCTGCCACGTCACTGGCAGCGCAAACCGTGTTGGGCGCCTTCATTAGCTATCTGGCGTGGATGTGGATGCTAGGGCGTTATCCGGCTACCAAAATTTCGGTTTTTGTTTTTCTCACGCCGGTCTTTGCACTCCTGTTTGGCACGCTGTGGTTGAAGGAATCCGTCTCCGGCGGTTTGCTGCTCTCCATTGCACTCGTCGCTGTAGGTATCGTGCTGGTGAACCGGCAGCCCAAGGCGGATTGACAGACGAGTGCACACCACCTGAAGGCCACACTTGTCAGACTGATCGTTGCAGCAGATGCCACAGCTTTGAAGGCGACAACGGCATTTGCAACTGGCTGGATTTTGCAGCCATGCCATTGCGCGCCAGCGCATCGGCCACCGCATTCACCACCGAAGGCGTGGCACCGATGGTGCCCAGTTCGCCGACGCCTTTCACGCCCAGCGGGTTGGTCAGACAGGGTGTGGACTGGTCCATCTCGGTCTTGAAACCGGTGACGATGTCGGCACGCGGGGCGGCGTAGTCCATCAGGCTGCCGGTCACAGGCTGGCCGGTTTCCACGTCGTACACCATGTGTTCACACAGCGCCTGACCCAGGCCCTGCACGGCACCACCTTCAAGCTGACCGCGCACGATCATCGGGTTGACCACACGGCCCACATCGTTGACCGACGCATATGCCACCACGGCGACCGCGCCGGTTTGCTGGTCCACCTCCACCTCGGTGATGTGGCAGCCATTTGGCCAGCTCGGGGCCGCCACTTGGCTGGTGGACTCCATGAATATGCGTTGCCCCGGCTGGCGCGCCGCCAGTGCGAACAAATCGAGCGAGATGTCGGTGCCCGCCACCTTGAACACACCCTGGCTGTAGCTGATGTCTTCTGCCGATGCCTCCAGCTCGGCCGCGGCCAGTTGCCGGGCCTTGGCGATGGTGCGCTCGCTGCCCACCTGCACGGCCGAGCCGCCCACAAACAGCGAACGCGAGCCCGCGCTGCCAAATCCGTCACCACGGTCGGTGTCGCCCAGCACCACACGCACCTGGTCGATGGACACACCAAATGCGTCCACCACCAGTTGCGCCAGCGAGGTGGCGATGCCCTGACCCATGGCATTCACGGCGGAGAACACTTCGATGATGCCGCCAGCCAGCACAGACACTGTCACGCGCTCTTCCAGCACGTTGGCACCGGTCCATTCCAGAAATGTGGAAATACCCTGGCCCCGCCACACGCCCCGCTTCGCAGAATCCGCTGCCCGCGCGGCAAAACCAGTCCAGTCGGCCAGCACCAGCGCCTGGTCCATCACCGATTCAAACTTGCCGCAGTCGTAGACCTGCTTCATCGGGTTCTTGTACGGCATCTGCTCTGGGCGGATGAAGTTGCGTCGGCGCAGGGTAACCCGGTCGATGCCAGTCTGGCGCGCCGCCTCATCCATCAATCGCTCCATGATGAAGATGGCTTCGGGCCGACCGGCACCCCGGTAGGCGCTGGTAGACCCGGTGTTGGTCAGCACAGCCTGAAAGTGAAAATCGATGGTCTGAATGTCGTACACACTGGTTTGCACCCAGGGCCCGATCATCAGCTGGATGGCAACTCCAGCGCCAGTGGCGTAAGCGCCCACGTTCGCCAGTGAAGCCACGCGCAGGGCAAGAATTTTGCCGGTTTCGTCCAGCGCCAGCTCGGCCTGGCTTTGCAGGTCGCGGCCATGGCTGGAAGCCAGAAACTCTTCGCTGCGTTCACCCGTCCACTTGACCGGACGCTGCAGGGCACGGCTGCAATACGCGGCCACCACGTCCTCCGGGTAGGCCCCGGTTTTCATGCCAAAGCCGCCGCCCACGTCACCCACCAGCACCCGCATGCTGGCGTACGGCAGGCCCAGCGAATCACACACCGTGTCGCGTACGCCCGAGGGTGTCTGAGTGCTCATGCGCAGGGTGGTGCGCAGTGTGGTTTTGTCAAACTCCGCCAGCACACTTCGTGGCTCCAACGTTAGTGGCACCACACGCTGGTTGTTCACCTGAAGTCGCACGACGTGGCGCGCTGCGGCAAATGCAGCCTCGCAGGCTTCGACGTTGCCATAGCGTGCAGCGGCTGAGATGTTATCGCCCGCCTCGTCGCAAATCACGGGGGCACCGGGGCGGATGGCTGCAGCCGGGTCTACCACCATCGGCAGCTCGTCGTAATCCACCATGATGGCTTCCGCAGCGTCGCGCGCTTGCTGCGGCGTATCGGCCACCACAGCAGCTACCGCTTCTCCGGCAAATCGCACCCGCTCGCTGGCCAGCGCCAGCCGCGCAGGCGTGACCGCAGCGGAGCCATCGGCGCGCTTGAAACCCGCCACACCCGGAATGGGTTTGACACCTGCGGCCACCAGGTCGGCACCGGTCAGCACCTGCAGCACACCCGGCATATCGCGCGCTGCGCTTACGTCCACCGAGATGATGCGGGCATGTGGGTACGGTGAGCGCACAAACACCAGCCTCGCCTGACCGGCAGGCACCACATCGTCGGTGTAACGACCTCGACCCTGCAGCAACTCATCGTCTTCCAGACGGCGCACCGCCTGTCCGCTACCGAAACGCAAATGGTCCTGCACAGGTGTGCTGTCGATGCTCATGGAATTTGTCTCATTTTTTGAAGGAACCCATTGTGCCGAAGACGCGTGAACCCTGTGCGTCAGTGGCTTCTGTTTCAGGGCTTACACCACACCCGCCCGCCTGAGCGCCGCTCTTTGCGGTCCGTCAAGACCCAGTTCAGCTAGCACCTCGTCCGTGTGTTCACCCAGCATAGGCGGCGCACGGCGCAGAACCGGTGGCGTGGCCGTTAGCCTCAGCGGGCTAGCTACGCTAGCTATTGATTTAATAGCCGTCTGCGCAATAACGGCCGTGGCTAAAGGCTGTTTTATTGCCAAACCACGTGCCTTAACCTGCTCATCAGCAAAAGCCTGGCCAAGGTCGTTGATGGGGCCACAGGGCACTGCCTTATCCTCCAGCAGCGCAATCCACTGTGCCGTGGTGCGCGTGCGGGTGATGGCCTCCATCGCCGGGATCAGCACATCGCGGTGTTTCACGCGCAAGGTGTTGCTGACAAAGCGGGGGTCAACTGCCCACTCCGGGCGTTCCACCGCCTGACAAAACCGCGCAAACTGGCCGTCGTTTCCGATGGCCAGCAGCATCGCACCGTCTTGCGTGGGGAAGTCCTGATATGGCGCCAGGCTAGGGTGGCTGTTGCCCTGCCGCCGGGGCACATTACCGGTGTTCAAAAACCCACCCGCCTGATTCGCCAGAATGGCCATGCCGACATCCAGCAAGGCCATGTCGATGTGCTGACCTTCACCGGTGCGGTGGCGCACCTCAATCGCCGCGAGGATGGCGCTGGCCGCATAAACCCCGGTGAACAGATCGGTGAGCGCCACACCCACACGTAGCGGGCCGCCGCCGGGCACGTCGTCCGCGCGGCCGGTGATGCTCATCATGCCGGTCATGGCCTGAATCATCAGGTCATATCCAGCACGCTCGGGATACGGCCCGTCCTGCCCAAAACCCGTGACCGAGCAATAGATCAGACGCGGATTCAGCGCTTTAAGGCTGGCATAGTCCAGTCCGTATTGCGCCAGACCGCCCACCTTGAAATTCTCCACCAGTATGTCACTGCCCACAGCCATCTGGCGAATCAGAGCCTGACCTTCGGGCTGGGCCACATCGATGGTGATCGAGCGTTTGTTGCGATTGCAGGCGGTGAAGTAGGCTGCCTGTGTGGTGTCGTTACCCTGCGCGTCTTTCAGGAACGGCGGACCCCAATGGCGCGTGTCGTCTCCGGCTCCGGGCCGCTCGACCTTGATTACATCGGCGCCCAGATCGGCCAGCATCTGCGTACACCACGGGCCGGCGAGAACGCGGGACAGGTCCAGCACGCGCAGGTGCGAAAGGGCGGATTCGGGAACGGTTGATTGGGGTGCGTCAGCGGCATGCTTGGTCATGGGCAATATCTCCTACAAGCATCGTACCCTCCTTGCTGCGAGGTCATGCGCCAGCCTGACCACGCTCAGGCCGATGGCGTGATACCGTTTAGGCTGACATGAACCCGTATTACGATCCCAACAAACCTCACCATCGCCGGGACGGTTTTCAGAACAACTACACCGAGTTCGCCACCAAAAGTCTGGCTGACGTGATGCGATGGCGCCTAAGCGCCATGCGCAACAAGCTGCCGCCACCGCCGCTGACGCCCATCCCGCAGCGCGCGCCTGACACGGCTTTCTTGCACCAGAACGCCACAGCAGCGGCACACATGAAGCCCGCCGTGACCTGGGTCGGGCATGCCACCGTGATGGCTCAGCTGGGTGGCTTGACGCTGCTGACCGACCCCATCTTTTCCGACCGGGCCTCACCCTCCAGCCTCGTTGGCCCCAGACGTCACCAACCTCCGGGCGTGCCCCTGAACGCGTTGCCCCGCATCGACCTGGTGCTGGCCTCCCACAACCACTATGACCATCTAGACGATGCCTCAGTGCGGGCCCTGAATGCCCAGGCCGGTGGCCCGCCGCTGTTCGTAGTGCCGCTAGGCCTCAAATCCTGGCTGGCCGGACGGGGCATTGCCCATGCAATTGAACTCGACTGGTGGCAAGGCCACATGGTTCCAACAGCCCATGGTGAAGTCGAAGTCATGCTGGTACCAGCGCAGCACTGGTCTGCGCGTGGCCTGAACGACCGCATGACCACACTGTGGGGCGGCTTTGCCGTGTTCGCACCCGATTGCCACCTGTTCTATGCGGGCGACACCGGTTACTCGCGTGACTTCACGGACATGCGCGAGCGGTTCGCGCCGCGCCAGACTGTTGCACAAGGCGGTGGGTTTGACATCGCACTGCTACCCATCGGGGCGTATGAGCCGCGCTGGTTTATGACCGATCAGCACGTGAACGTCCACGAAGCCGTGAAGATTCACCTCGACTTGGGGGCCAAGCGATCGCTGGGAGTGCACTGGGGCACGTTCGAGCTGACCGACGAGCCTCTGGACGAACCGCCCCGCGCGCTGGCCACGCAGCGGCAGGCCCAAGGTCTGGCCGATGATGAATTCTTTGTGCTGGCGGTTGGAGAAACACGACTCCTGCGACCCCGCAGCGGTGTCCAGGCAATCGCTTGATCAGTTGATTAATTGGCGAAAGCCGCAATACCCGTCTGCGCACGGCCCAAAATCAGCGCATGGATGTCATGCGTACCTTCGTAGGTGTTGACCACTTCCAGGTTCACCAGATGGCGGGCCACGCCAAACTCGTCGCTGATGCCATTGCCACCCATCATGTCGCGCGCCAGTCGGGCAATGTCCAGCGACTTGCCGCATGAGTTGCGCTTCAGTATGGAGGTCAGCTCCACCGACGCCGTGCCTTCGTCCTTCATGCGGCCCAAGCGCAGGCAGCCTTGCAAGCCGAGCGCGATTTCGGTCTGCATGTCAGCCAGCTTCTTTTGAATCAACTGGTTGGCAGCCAGTGGGCGGCCAAACTGCTTGCGGTCCATCGTGTATTGACGGGCGCGGAACCAGCAGTCTTCGGCTGCACCCAAAGCGCCCCAGGCAATGCCGTAGCGCGCGCTATTGAGGCAGGTGAACGGGCCTTTCAAACCCTGCACTTCGGGGAAAGCGCTTTCTTCGGGGCAGAACACGCCGTCCATCACGATTTCTCCGGTGACCGAGGCACGCAGGCCCACCTTGCCGTGGATGGCCGGCGCACTCAGGCCCTTCATGCCTTTATCCAGCACAAACCCACGAATCGGCCCCACCAGGCCGGTCTCGGACACCTCTTTGGCCCAAACTACAAACACGTCAGCCATGGGACTGTTGGAGATCCACATCTTGGCCCCCGTGAGCTTGTAGCCGCCCGCTACTTTCTGCGCACGCGTGATCATCGAGCTGGGGTCGGAGCCGTGGTCAGGCTCGGTCAGGCCAAAACAGCCAATCCATTCTCCGGTGGCGAGCTTGGGCAAATACTTCTGCCGCTGCGCTTCGGTGCCAAATTCAAAAATCGGCACCATCACCAGCGAACTTTGCACACTCATCATCGAGCGATAGCCACTGTCCACCCGCTCCACTTCGCGGGCGATCAGACCGTAAGCCACGTAGTTCAGACCGGGGCCGCCGTAGGTGTCGGGAATGGTGGGGCCGAGCAGGCCCAACTCGCCCATCTCGCGGAAGATGGCCACATCGGTTGTGCCGTCTCGGAATGCCTGGGTGACG
>Ga0116157_10004512_pt1 | contig 12996 bp, 9 predicted proteins | sample AD_UKC048_MetaG_FD_89882 | JGI IMG/M metagenome (GOLD analysis project Ga0116157, IMG submission 89882) | Active sludge microbial communities of municipal wastewater-treating anaerobic digesters from USA - AD_UKC048_MetaG | ecosystem: Engineered > Bioreactor > Anaerobic > Digestate | place: USA... | reverse complement strand
GTTGTGGGCGGACTTTATGCCTCGGGTTACAATGCGCAACAAATTGATTCTATTTTCAGATCGACCAACTTCGATGCCTTGTTGAGTGATTATGTTCCGAGATCTTCCAAAACCTTTTACGAAAAGCGGAACGACGAAATGTATGCGTTTTCCTTGCCGTTGAAAAAAATGAGAATTGGGATTCCAACTTCTTTATCCAAAGGTTTATACAACTACAATTTACTGAATAGACTGACTTATAATGTGCGGCATGTGCGCGATTTCAACCAACTGCCGATTCCGTTTTTGTGTATGGCGACTGACATAGAAACTGGTGAAGAAGTGTTGTTGAATAAAGGTTATTTAGCGCAAGCTATGTTGGCTAGTGGTGCGTTTCCAACGTTATTTTCACCCATCGAAGTTGATGGCAGATTACTTGTAGATGGAGGTGTTACCAATAATTTCCCTGTCGATGAAATCAAAAAATTAGGCGCAGATATTATTATCGGTGTTGATGTGCAAGATGATTTAAAAGACCGAAAGTCATTAAAAGACGCAACGAAAATTTTGGTTCAGATTTCAAACCTTCAAATGATTGAAAAGATGAAGGAGAAATTAAAACAAACCGATATTTACATCAAACCGGACATTACAGATTATAGCGTTATTTCTTTTGATGAAGGTGCAGAGATTGTCAAAAAAGGCGAAGAAGCTGCTTTTGCGATGTATGAAAAAATTAAAGTGTTGGGTGATTCTACTCGAGTGGCTGCGAAGCATCCGTATGACAGCAATGCCGATAGTTTGAAAATAAAAAATATTGCGATTAATCCGTTAAAAAACTATACAAGATCGTATGTTGTTGGTAAATTAAGATTCAAACAGAATAGTAATATTACATACCACGATGTCAAAATCGGAATGGATAATATCACCGCAACACAAAATTTCAGCACAATCAATTACACGCTTGAAAAAAATAATGACAAAGATGATTTAATCATTAATCTTACTGAAAATCCAACCAAAACCTTTGTAAAGTTTGCTCTGCATTACGACGGATTATACAAAAGTAGTATTCTGCTAAACGCCACTAAGAAAAAAACTTTTTTCAGAAATGACGTGACTTCATTGGATGTTATTTTAGGCGATAATTTAAGATACAACCTCGATTATTATGTAGACAATGGTTTTTATTGGAGTTTTGGAGTTCGATCAAAATTCAATAAATTCAACAGAAATGTGTTTACAGATTTTAGTGACGGTGCATTGTTTAGTCAATTAGGCATCAGGTCCATCAACATCGATTTCGAGGATTTAACCAATCAGGCTTATTGTCAGACTATTTTTATTCAGAAGTTTTTGATTGGCGGTGGCATTGAGCATAAATTTCTAAGCATCAGATCTAAAACGGTTGATAACAGCACACCGTATTTTGAAAAAAGCAATTATGGTAGCATTTTCGGCTATGTGAAATATGATGCTTTAGACAATAAATACTTCCCGAAAAATGGCTGGTATTTTTTCGGCGATTATCAAAGCTATTTGTATTCGTCTGATTATACCAATCAATTTAACCAGTTTTCTATAGCCAAAGGCGATATTGGATTTGCACAAACATTATTCAATAAGACAACCCTAAAAGTACAATCTGAAATGGGCTTTACCATCGGAGAAGAAAGTGTTCACTTTTTTGATTTTATACTGGGTGGTTATGGATTTGCTCCAATTAATAATTTCAAACCGTTTTATGGATATGATTTTGTGAGTCTGAATGGCGACAGTTATATCAAAAGCAGTATTACTGTTGATTACGAAATATTCAAGAAAAACCACATCAACCTTTCCGCAAATTACGCCAATATAGAAAACCATCTTTTCGACACCACCAAGTGGTTTTCTCAAGTAAGCTATACAGGCTACGCTTTGGGTTACGGTATAGAATCGATTTTAGGTCCAGCAGAATTTAAGTATTCTTGGTCGCCCGAATTGGGAAAAGGATTTGCGTGGTTTAGCGTTGGATTTTGGTTCTAAGAAAAGCAACCCCTAAATTTTTATGCTTGATGTTGTCGAAAAAATAATATATTTGACACGAGACCAACAGGTCAAACAGAACTAAGTTAAATCACATAAAATAATAACTATGTCTATTTGGAAAAGAAAACCACTTCACTTGCTTTTAGAAGAAGCTACAGAATCTGAAAAAGGATTAAAAAAGACATTGTCGGCAACAGGTCTTGTCGCGCTTGGTGTAGGAGCTATTATTGGAGCGGGTTTGTTTTCAATAACAGGTCTAGCTGCCGCAACAAATGCTGGACCGGCTATAACCATTTCATTCCTTGTAGCAGCCTTTGGTTGTATTTTCGCTGGTTTGTGCTATGCAGAATTTTCTTCAATGATTCCAGTTGCAGGAAGTGCTTATACCTACTCTTTTGCAACAATGGGAGAATTTGTAGCTTGGATTATAGGTTGGGATTTGGTGTTGGAGTATGCCGTAGGAGCAGCAACAGTATCCATAAGTTGGTCAAGATATTTAGGTAGGTTTTTAGGGGGTTATGGTATTCATATTCCAGACACTTATATGCTTTCTCCATTTGAAGGAGGAGTTATTAATATTCCTGCTGTTTTGATTGTAATGTTAATGTCGCTTATTTTGATGCGAGGAACTAAAGAGTCAGCTACAGTAAATGGAGTGATTGTTTTGCTAAAGGTTTCGGTCGTACTTATTTTTATAGCAGTCGGATGGCAATATATACGCCCTGAAAATTACACACCATATATTCCAGAAAACACAGGTAAATTTGGAGAATTTGGTTTTTCAGGAATCATACGTGCAGCTGCAATAGTTTTCTTTGCTTACATTGGTTTTGATGCAGTTTCTACTGCAGCTCAAGAAGCAAAAAATCCAAAACGAGATATGCCTATAGGAATTTTATTATCATTAGGGATTTGTACTTTGCTATATATTCTTTTTGCACATGTTATGACTGGAGTAGTCAATTATCAAGCTTTTGCAGGAAAGGATGGGATTGCTCCCGTAGCAATCGCTGTAGAATCAATGGGGAATGCCAATGCTGCTGGAATAATTATTCCGCAATATCCGTGGCTAAATAATGCTATTTTATTGGCTATTCTGGGCGGATACGCTTCGGTGATTTTGGTCATGCTCATGGGACAAAGTCGGGTGTTTTTTTCAATGAGTAAAGACGGATTAATGCCAAAGGTTTTTTCTGAGGTTCACCCAAAATTCCGCACTCCTGCAAAAAATAATTTATTGTTCATGATTCTTGTTAGCGCTTTTGCTGCTTTTGTGCCTGCAAGAGTTGTAGGAGAAATGACTAGTATAGGTACTTTGTTTGCATTTATTTTAGTATGTATTGGTGTTTTGATTATGAGAAAAAAAATGCCAGAAGCTCCTAGGGCATTTAGAACACCATTAGTTCCTCTTGTACCTATTTTAGGAATTGGTGTGTGTTTGTTCATGATGGTATTTCTTCCTCTTGACACTTGGATTCGTTTGATCGTATGGATGATGATTGGTTTTGACTTATATTTATTTTATGGAATGAAAAACAGCATCCAAAACCAAGGTAGTTTTAGTTTGAATAATTATAAAGTTGTTGCAGGTTCTGGACTGGGGATGGTTTTAGCATTGATTGTTGTCGCGTTTATACACCACATGGATCAGTCTATAGACGACCACTTTTTATTTTATTTCTCTTTGGTATTTGCTGCTATACATACGTTGATTTACGCTTACAGTTTCAAGAAAGCAAGGTAAATTAAGTACAAGAATAAAAAGGCACTGAAAGTTGAAACCTCAATTTTTAGTGCCTTTTTTCTATTCATAAAAAATTGGCTTTCAAAATGAATTTAAAAAATGTTTTTTTCCGATATTTGTTTCTATGAAAGCAACTTGGATAGGTTTATTAGCACACCTGAAATTCCTCATCAAAAGGAATCCAGAATGACATACTTTAATTATTAATCATTCATTATTAATTATTAATTAAAAAAGTTATGCCAATATATCACAAACTAGGAAGTTTTCCACAAAAGCGCCACACAGTTTTCGAAAAACCAAACGGCGGTTTATACTACGAGCAACTTTTCGGAACGGAAGGGTTTAATGGACATTCGTCACTTTTATACCATGTTCACCGCCCGACACAAGTCAAAGAAATTGTAAAATCCTATTCCGTTGAACCTAAAATCGCCATCGGAAAAAACATCAAATCTTTATTGTTAAAAGGATTTGACTTACAACCCAAAGCTGATTTTCTAGAAAGCAGAAAACCCATGCTAGTCAATAAAGATTGCACTATCGGACTGGCAGCTCCACAACAATCATTAACCGCCTATTTTTACAAAAATGCCGATGCCGATGAAATGATTTTCATCCACAAAGGCAAAGGAAAACTACGCACAATGCTTGGTAATATTCCGTTCGAATATGGTGATTACTTGATTATTCCACGCGGAATGATTTACCAAATTGAATTCGAAACATCTGAAAATAGATTGTTCTACGTAGAATCTTTCGCGCCATTTTATACGCCAAGACGTTACAAAAACGAATCAGGACAACATCTAGAACATTCCCCATTTTGCGAACGCGATTTCAAATTGCCCACCGAATTAGAAACGCATGACGAGAAAGGAGATTTTCTGATTAAAGTAAAAAAAGAAGGCATGATCCACGAAATGATCTACGCCACGCATCCTTTTGATGTTGTCGGTTGGGATGGCTACAATTTTCCTTACGGATTTAGCATTCATAATTTTGAACCCATAACAGGGCGCGTACACCAACCACCACCAGTGCACCAAACTTTTGAAACTGCCACGTTTGTGGTATGTTCGTTCTGTCCAAGATTATACGATTACCATCCGAAAGCCATTCCAGCGCCATACAACCACAGCAACATCGATAGCGATGAGGTTTTGTATTACGTTGACGGCGATTTTATGAGCAGAAACAATATCGAACAAGGACATATTACGTTGCACCCAAAAGGTATTCCACACGGACCAGCACCTGGCGCTATGGAGCGAAGCATCGGGCAAACAGAAACCCAAGAATTGGCCGTAATGGTCGATACGTTTCATCCATTAATGGTTACAGAAGAAGCCATGGGATTAGACGACGGACAGTATTATAAATCCTGGGTAGAATAATTAAAAGCTAATCCTGCTGTACACTAAATCTTTTGCACCGAACGCCGGCGCAAAAGGTTTCCATCAGGACTAGGGTTTCATCATAAACAACAAATTTAAAAAAAATAGAAACCTGCGTAAACCAGTTCAATCCGCATTATCAGCGTTCCAAAACAGTTTACAATAAAATATAAATCATGTCAAAACAAGTCACTTCCGTAAATTACGGACTCGAAAAAATATTCGAAGGAGCACAAGATTTCCTTCCGCTAATGGGCACAGATTACGTAGAATTCTATGTCGGAAACGCCAAACAAGCCGCTCATTTTTATAAAACCGCTTTCGGATTTCAATCGCTAGCTTATGCCGGTTTAGAAACAGGTGTCCGTGACCGAGCCTCTTATGTATTGAAGCAAGACAAAATCCGATTGGTCTTAACCACTGCATTGACCAGCGATTCTATAATCGGAGAACACGTAAAAAAACACGGTGATGGTGTAAAAATCATAGCGCTTTGGGTAGAAGATGCGCGCAAATCATTTGAAGAAACGACAAAACGTGGCGCCAAAGTTTATATGGAACCCGTAGTAGAAAAAGACGAATTCGGAGAAGTAGTTCGTGCCGGAATATACACTTATGGCGAAACCGTGCACATGTTCGTAGAGCGTAAAAATTATAACGGTACCTTTTTGCCTGGATACGTAGAATGGAAATCAGATTATAATCCTGAGCCAATTGGTTTGAAATATATCGACCACATGGTAGGCAATGTTGGTTGGAACCAAATGAATACTTGGGTGAAATGGTACGAAGACGTGATGGGATTTGTAAATTTCCTTTCGTTCGACGACAAACAAATTCACACCGAATATTCCGCTTTAATGAGTAAGGTAATGAGCAACGGAAATGGGCGAATCAAATTTCCAATCAACGAACCAGCAAAAGGAAACAAGCGCTCTCAAATTGAAGAGTATTTAGATTTTTATGAAGGTTCGGGTGTGCAACATATCGCAATCGCTACCGATGATATTATCAGCACGGTTACACAATTGCGACAACGTGGCATAGAATTCTTGTCAGCTCCGCCACACGCCTATTATGAAGATATTCCTAACCGTTTGGGTGAACATATGAAAATGATGCACGAAGATTTAAACACAATAGAGAAGTTAGCCATTATGGTAGACGCTGATGAAGACGGTTATTTATTGCAAATCTTTACAAAACCTGTAGAAGATAGACCAACATTGTTCTTCGAAATCATACAAAGAATGGGCGCTAAAGGATTTGGAGCAGGAAATTTCAAAGCCCTTTTTGAATCTATTGAAAGAGAACAAGAAAAAAGAGGAACTTTATAACAAAACAGCGAATATTTTGCATTATCCTCAAAGCAAAGAATTGTAACTATGTGTATTTTGAGTATATCGTGTTAAAGTCGGTTTTTGATTGAGGATATAATAAAAATCGAAGTATATTTGTACCATCAAAAAAACAAAAGGAGTGGTTTCCGGATGTTTTTATATAAATTTTTATAATTTATAGTTTTTGGTTGGTTAATAGCATAAAAACTCGGTCATTATTTGACTGGGTTTTTTTGTTTTAATACATTTGGAACAGATATTGCGTTCCGGGTGGAAATCAATTCAAAAAAAGATGAAAAAAACCATAGCATTTGTATTAATATTTACAACTTTCGGATTTAGTTCACAAAAAGAAAGAGCCTTTGAGGTTGGAGAATGGTTTAAATTCAGAATTCATTATGGATTAATCAACGCAGGTTATGCCACTCTTGAAGTTAAAGAAGCAGTCCGAAACAATAAAAAAGTATACCACGCCATCGGTAAAGGATATACCACAGGAATGTCAAGATTCTTTTTTAAAGTGGATGATCTTTACGAAAGTTATTTCGACAAAGAAACGGGTAATCCATATCAATTTGTCAGAAAAATAGATGAAGGCGGTTACAAAAAAAATCAGGAAGGTTTTTTTAATCAAGGCAACAACAAAGTTCTAGTCAAAGATTACAAACATAAAAGTGAAAAAACCATAGTCGTTAGCGATAATATTCAAGATATTGTTTCTACATTTTACTACCTAAGAAATCACCCAACAATCGACAAATTAAAAGTGGGTGAATCAGTTGTTGTAGATATGTTTTTTGACGATGAAACCACGAAATTTAAATTGAAATTTCTAGGTTATGAAGACATAGATACCAAATTCGGAATAGTGCCAACCATGATTTTTAGACCTTTAGTTCAATCTGGAAGGGTTTTTAAAGAAGAAGAAAGCTTAACGGTTTGGATTTCAAATGACGACAATAAATTGCCAATTCGAATCAAAGCCAGTTTGGCGGTTGGCTCAATCAAAGCCGATTTAGATGCATTCAAAGGCTTAAAATATTCTTTTAAAGTTAAAGTAAAATCCTAATGGAAATCACCAACAATACGCAAGAAATTTTAGAAAATTTAGAACAAAAATTTCAAGCCATCAATCAAAAAACAGAAACCCATCTCGAAGGATTGCTCTGGGCGAAACCAATCACCTATTGGGATTATATCCAAACAGACGCCTTACTAAATCTTCAAACGCAAAGAACCACATTGCCCGACGAAATGGTATTCATCATGTACCACCAAGTAAACGAATTACTCTTCAAGATGATTCTTTGGGAAATCAACCAAATCTCCAACCATCAAAAACCCGAAACCGACTTTTTCACCGAAAGATTGATGCGCATCAGCCGCTATTTCGATATGCTCACGCAATCATTCGATATCATGGGCGACGGCATGGAAGTCGAACAATACATGAAATTCAGAAACACCCTTACGCCAGCAAGCGGTTTTCAAAGTGCCCAATACCGACTTATAGAATTTGCTTCAACCGATTTAATCAATTTAATTGATTACAGATTCAGAGCCACCATAGATAGAAACACACCTTACGAACATGCCTTTGAACATTTGTATTGGCAAGCCGCAGGTAAAGACCACCAAACCGGCGAAAAATCGTTTCTGATTTTAGAATTCGAACGCAAATACAAAGCCCTATTCTTAAGAGAAATGGAGCAATACAATACCATCAACCTTTGGCGTAAATTCAAACAACTTCCAGAAGCCGATCAGAAAAATCCTGAATTAATCAAAGCCATGCGTCACTACGACCATACCGTTAATATTACTTGGGTAATGGGACATTTAAATGCCGCAAAAAAATATATCGAAAGCGGACAAGGCAATGGTGAAGCAACTGGCGGAAGCGATTGGAAAAAATACATGCACCCAAAATACCAAAGAAGAATTTTCTTCCCTGAATTATGGACAGAAGAAGAATTAGCAAACTGGGGAGCAGAATAATCATCGCACAAAATCAAAAAACTTTGAAAAAAGTAATCACACTAATAATCATTTCATGGGTATTCTTTTCCTGCAATAAATCGGAAAATGAAATCCTATCTATAGAAAGCAAACCCGTACCCGTTGTAGAACAATTTGGCTTCAAATACAACGATTTCAACGTATCCAACGATACCATTCAAAAAGGCGACACTTTCGGAAGTCTTCTCGACCACCAAAATCTAGGCGACCAACGCGTATACGATATCATCGAAAAAGTAAAAGACAGCTTCGATGTCAGAACCATACGAATCGGAAAACCATACACACTTTTCAGATCTAAAGACCGCAAAAAGAAATTGCAAGCCTTCGTTTACCAACCCGATCGCGGCACCTATTACGTGATCGATTTTAGAGATTCTGTCAAAGTATTCAAGAAAATCCGCCCGATAAAAATCAAACAAAGAACCATTGCCGGAAGCCTCGACGGTTCATTGTCTGAAGCCATCCAAAAACAAGGCGTAGATGTAGCTTTGGCGAGCAAAATTACCAAAATATATGCTTGGTCTATCGACTTTTTCAAACTCAAAAAAGGAGACAAATTCGGTATCACTTTTACCGAACGCTTCATTGACGATACCATTTATGATGGAGTTGACAGTCTCAAAGCTGCTTTTTTCGAATACAAAGGAAAAACCATTTATGCCTTTCCTTTCGAGCAAAATGAAGGTTCCGGAAAGCTCGATTACTTCGACGATGAAGGCAAAGCACTCAAAAATTTCTTCCTCAAAGCACCACTCAAATACGTGAATATTACTTCTCGTTTTGCAAAAACACGATTTCATCCCGTTCAAATGATTTGGAAAGCCCACAAAGGAACCGATTATGCAGCACCAACCGGAACGCCAATCATGACAACTGCCTCTGGAGTAGTAGAGCAAACCGGATTTACAGCCGGAAACGGAAACTTCGTTAAAGTAAAACACGACAGGACGTATTCAACGCAATACCTGCACATGTCGAAAATTTTAGTGCGCCGCGGGCAACGGGTCAACCAAGGCGATGTCATCGGAAAAGTTGGAAGCACAGGTTTAGCCACTGGGCCACATGTATGTTATAGATTCTGGAAAAACGGCGTTCAAGTAGATGCTTTGCGTTTGAAACTTCCCAATTCAGAACCCATGGACAAGCGCAATCTGCCTCGATTCTTAGCACAAATGAAACCGTTGAAGCGCGAATTAGACAGTGTAGCCAATTTGAAATACAAGAAGTAATTTTTTCAGAAGCTATTTCCCGCTATACACTCCCAATTCCCGATTAAGAAAAATTAGATTTAAAAATCTATTTTTCTAAAATCGGGAGATTTCCGCTACTATCGGGGCTAGGGCATTTCGGCACAAACAAAACCATATTAAATCTTTGTAAATCTATACAATCAGCGCCATCCGCGTTCGATATCTTTATATCTTTGCAAGCACAATTTCAAACCAAAAGCACCCGCATCATATGGCTTTACAGAACATCAATCCGACACAAACACAAGCTTGGCAAAAATTAGGAAATCATTTCGAATCCATGAAAAACAACAGGATCAACGAAATGTTTCAAAAAGACAGCAACAGAGCGGCACAATTTCACATCCAATGGAACGATTTTTTAGTCGATTTTTCTAAAAACAATATCACATCAGAAACCATGCGTTTGCTAGTAGATTTGGCAAACGAAGCGCAATTGAAAGATGCCATTTCAAAATACTTTGAAGGCGATATCATTAACCAAACAGAGAACAGAGCCGTGTTGCACACCGCATTGCGAGCACCAGCATCTGAGGTTGTAAAAGTCGATGGCGTCAACGTAATGCCAGAAGTTTTTGAAGTTAAAAATAAAATTAAAGCATTCACAAACGAAATCGTAAACGGTGTTCGAAAAGGTTACACAGGTAAAGCTTTCACCGATATCGTCAACATCGGTATTGGAGGTTCAGATCTTGGGCCAGCGATGGTTGTTGAAGCGTTGCAGTTTTATAAAAACCATCTCAATGTTCATTTTGTTTCCAATGTCGATGGCGATCATGTCAATGAAATTATCAAAAAATTAAATCCAGAAACCACGCTTTTTGTGATTGTTTCAAAAACGTTTACCACGCAAGAAACCTTAACCAATTCTGAAACCATCCGAAAATGGTTTTTGCAATCGGCAACTCAAGAAGATGTAGCCAAACACTTTGTGGCAGTTTCTACAAACTTAAAAAATGTAACGGCATTCGGAATCGATGCAAGCAATGTTTTCCCAATGTGGGATTGGGTTGGAGGAAGATTCTCTTTATGGAGCGCAGTTGGACTAACAATCAGTTTGGCAGTCGGTTTTGACAATTTTGACAAATTACTCAAAGGCGCCAACCAAATGGACGACCATTTTAAAACCGCTGATTTCGAAGAAAACATTCCAGTGGTTTTAGCTTTATTAAGCATTTGGTACAACAATTTTTTTGGAGCCGAAAGCGAAGCCTTAATTCCATACACGCAATACTTGCAAAAACTCGCGCCATACCTGCAACAAGGTATTATGGAAAGCAACGGAAAAAGCGTAGGTCGCGACGGGAAACCAGTAAATTATCAAACAGGAACCATCATTTGGGGTGAACCTGGCACCAATTCACAGCACGCCTTTTTTCAATTGATTCATCAGGGAACCAAACTAATACCAACCGATTTTATTGGATTTGTAAAACCTTTGTACGGCAACCAAGACCATCACGATAAATTGATGTCGAATTTTTTCGCACAAACGGAAGCTTTGTTAAACGGAAAAACGCAAGAGCAAGTGCAATCAGAATTCGATAAACAAAATATAACACAAGAAACGGCTGATTTTTTAAGACCATTCAAAGTATTTGCAGGAAACAAACCGACGAATACCTTGTTAATTCAAAAACTGACCCCAGAAAGCTTGGGTGCTTTGGTTGCGCTATATGAACACAAGATATTTGTGCAAGGCGTGATTTGGAATATTTTCAGTTATGACCAATGGGGCGTTGAACTCGGAAAGCAATTGGCCAATTCGATATTAGACGAAATCAACACCAAAACAGTAAAAAACCACGACAGTTCAACGGAATTTTTATTGACACATTTTTTGAAGAACAAATGATTTTACACAAAAAGCCTTACAGAAATGTGAGGCTTTTTTATACTTTTTGTTTATATTTGAAATTCTAAAAAATAAATTATGTACGAAATTATTCAGAAAGCGCACTCGGGTTGGGCTTATTTGGTGTTAATCACTTTGGTTGTTGCAGTAGTAAATGCACTAATCGGTCGTAGTTCTAAGAAGGAGTTTTCTGCACAAGATAGAAAAATCGCTTTGTTTGCTTTAATCGCAACACATTTACAATTGGTCTTTGGCTTTGTAATTTATTTTATTTCTCCTTTAGGAATGGCTTCTTTAGGTCAAATGAGCGACAAAGCACTACGACTAACCTCTTTAGAGCATCCACCTATCAATATTATAGCTATTGCTTTAATTACAATAGGCTGGTCGAAACATAAAAAGGCTGCAAATAGTCTGGCAAAATTCAATTCATTTCTTTTGTTTTATGGTTTAGGCTTGTTATTGATTCTTTCTAGAATTCCATGGTCGTTGTGGTTCTAAAATAGTATAGAAGAAGTCCTGTAAAGGACTTTTTTTACCACTAGTGAAAACGGATTTATCGACCGTCATTAATACATTACAAATGAAAAAAGCAATCACTATATTTTTACTTTTAATCTTGGTAAGCTTCGCCAATGCACAAGCCGTTACTAAAAGTAAAACTAAAAAATCTGTTTTAAAAGATACGATTTCTTTTGAAAAAGCAGGCGCGGCTGTTGTGCAACCCGAAATCATTTTCAACGATACCGTAATAGCAGTCACAGGTAAATTTAGATTGTACAAAAAAGCAGCGCATGCCTCGTATTATGCCAATAAATTCAACGGAAGAAAAACGGCAAGTGGGAAAAGATTTAGCAATAGCAAGTATACTGCTGCCCATCGTAAGCTTCCGTTCGGAACAATACTCAGAGTGACTAACGAGGTCAATGGAGAATGTGTTTTGGTTGAGGTTACAGACCGCGGTCCTTTTGCCAGAGGAAGAGAAATCGATCTTTCAAAAAGAGCTTTTATGGAAATTGCTCACAATAAAAACAGCGGCGCACTTATAGTAAAAATCGAAGAAGTCTTCCAATAAACTACCAGTTTTTATAAGGGTTTTGACTTAAATAAGCATTGTAATAGCGTTTGTCGTTAGTAACTTCTTCTCCAAGCCAACTAGGTTTTTCAAATGGTTCTGATTCAGACGTTAGTTCAATTTCAGCGATAATCAAGCCAACATTTTCACCCTCAAAGACATCAACTTCATACGTATGTTTTCCGACTTCGACTTCATAACGTGTTTTGTGGATTACGCCTTTTTCACAAAGTGCTAATAATGGTTTGGCTTCTATTAATGCAATTTCAGTTTCCCATTCGAAGCGTGTCATTCCAGTTT
>Ga0116157_10004501_pt1 | contig 13015 bp, 7 predicted proteins | sample AD_UKC048_MetaG_FD_89882 | JGI IMG/M metagenome (GOLD analysis project Ga0116157, IMG submission 89882) | Active sludge microbial communities of municipal wastewater-treating anaerobic digesters from USA - AD_UKC048_MetaG | ecosystem: Engineered > Bioreactor > Anaerobic > Digestate | place: USA... | reverse complement strand
CGAATATACTGAAATCCCTGTTGTTGGAGGAGTCCCTGAAGCAAAAATTGACATGCCGGTTTCGCAGGTTGTTGTTCACAAACGACCGAAATCAATGATAACAGAAGCATTTAGAAGCATACGAAATAATCTGGACTTTTATCCTATAGAAGATAAATGCAGAGTTATTACAGTTTCTTCAACTATTGCCGGTGAAGGGAAAACTTTTATCGCATTAAACATTGCTGCCATCTATGCGATGACAGGGAAAAAGGTTCTTATAGTGGATTTTGACTTACGAAAACCAAGACTTGACAAATGTTTTTCTGTTAGCAATCTAAAAGGCGTAAGTACAATTCTCATTCAAAAACACAGTTATGAAGAATGCCTGCATAACAGTGAAATTGACAATTTGCAATTTATAACCTCTGGACCATTACCTCCAAATCCGGCAGAAATAATCCTAGGGCAAAACCTTGTAAATTTTGTAGAAGAAGTAAAAAAATCTTATGATATTGTTGTAATTGACACTCCACCCATCGGAATTGTTACAGACGCCTTGGTAACATACAGATTGGCTCATAATCCTATTTATGTAATGCGTGCAACTATAAGTCCAAAATCATTTATCAGTAATGTTGATAATTTTGTGCAGGACACTCAAATAAATAAACTTGGAATTATCTTAAACGGTATTGAGAGAAGTACCAGCAGATATGGTTATGGTTACAAGAGCGGTTATGGATACCAGTATGGATACAGATCTTATGGATATGGATATGGTTACCTGACAAAAGTACATAATTCATACTATGGCGAAGAAGTAGAAACTAAATATCTTATTTTTAATAGGTTGATAAACAAATTTAAGAAGCTGAGAAAATGAATTATATCTTCCTCATGACATGTATTGCTTCTATAGGATTAGGAATCTTTTTAAATAATTTTTTCATTAAAAGACCTATAAAATTCCTCATCAAAAAAGCAAACAAATCAGCAATAAGATTCAGCACTCAATCCAAGCCTATACTAGGAGGCTTAGGATTTTACGCAGTGTTTCTTGTTGTGATAATTGCATCCCTCTTTTTATTGGAGGAAGATATTTATTTATCAAAAGAATACTTGAGTTTACTTATAATAGTAACGCTATCATTCGTTATGGGACTTGCAGATGATATCATAAGCACTCCTCCTTCCTTTAAATTCATTGTTCAGTTTCTTTGTGCATTTATTCTAATTTTTAATGATATTTATATCCATATAAGTCCAGTGGACTGGATAAATTATCTGATTACTGTGTTATGGGTTGTAGGCATAATGAATTCTATAAATATGCTTGACAATATGGATGCTATAACAAGCCTGACAGCCTTATCAATAACCGGAGGGGTTGTTTGCTATGCATTGCTGTTCAATAATCCATTTTCTGAATTTGCCTTAATTGTTATACTAGCAGTATCGGGATCATTATTAAGCTTTTTATTGTATAACTGGAATCCCTCAAAAATGTACATGGGAGACAGTGGTAGTCAGTTTCTTGGAGCAATTCTTGCTTGGATTGGAATTTCATTCTTCTGGAATTCTACTCCAATTGATGAATTACAATATGCATTTAACACAAAGCAAGCACTAATAGTCGCATTAGCATTTATTATTCCATTGACAGACACGACAACAGTAACAATAAATAGGCTATTAAAAAGAAAATCACCTTTTGTAGGTGGTAAAGATCATAGTACTCATTATTTGTTTTACCTTGGAGTCCCCGTCAAGTGGGTTGGTGTGATTTACTTTATATTAAATACTATTGGCGTTTTCTTCGCACTTTATCTTATTCATACTGGAAAAGACTTTAAATACTCTCAGTTGTGGTTGTATTTTATTTTTCCTTTAATTACATTTCTATTTCTATTTCTTAATACAAAATTCACCAAAATCAAATAATGAAATCAAATAAATCTTTCAGATTACCTTTTTTATTGATTATAGGCATTGGGCTTGGAATCTTACTTTCTAATTTTTTTATTTTTTCGGATATTGATAAAAATGTTCCTAAAACAAATCTCGAACAGAATGAAAATCACACTCCATATACTGTATTTCAACCATACATACCTGAATATGTCAATTTCTGCGGAGAAAAAGTGCCTTTAGAGAATTTCGATGTTTATGAAGCACTCGACATGGAAATGATAGTAAATACATATCGCCATTCAATGACAATATTGTACATAAAAAGAGCAAACCGATATTTCCCTGAAATTGAAAGATTACTAAAAGAAAATGGACTTCCTGATGATCTGAAATATATATGTGTTGCCGAAAGTGGTTTTGCCAATTTGGTAAGTCCGGCAGGAGCTACAGGATTTTGGCAAATAATGAAGTCAACAGGACAGGAATACAACTTAACAATAGACAAAAACATTGATGAAAGGTATAATCATTATAAATCGAATATAGCAGCGATAGAATATTTTAAAAAAGCATACACATACTTCGGCGACTGGATCTTAGTTTCTGCATCATATAATATGGGTATGGGTGGACTTAAGAAAGAACTGGATTTTCAGAGAGTAAAAACATATTGGGACCTTTGCTTAAATGAAGAAACTGCGCGTTATGTTTACAGGCTTATTGCTTTAAAACTGATAATGTCAGATCCTGATCTATATGGATTTGATATTTCAGAAGATAATCTTTATCGTGAAATTAAAACTACTGAAATTAATGTTGATACAAGCATCAATGATCTTGTACAGTTTGCTTTTGATAAAGGAACAAATTATAAAATGCTCAAATATTTCAACCCATGGATAATTGGAAATAGTTTAATTAATACTAATAAAAAAGTCTTCAAAATAAAAATTCCAGCAAAAGGAGAAAGAAATTGTTATATACCTGAAGAATAGCAGAAATTGATATGGGGCAGAAAGAAGGGGTTATTTCAGTAAGAGGAGCAAGAGTACACAATTTAAAAAATCTTGATGTTGACATACCTCATAATAAACTTTGTGTGATCACAGGATTAAGCGGTAGTGGAAAATCATCCTTGGCTTTTGACACAATTTACGCCGAAGGTCAAAGACGATATCTGGAAACCTTTTCGGCTTATGCACGTCATTTTATCGGAAATATGGAACGTACCGATGTTGACTTGATTTCCGGATTAAGTCCTGTAATTGCTATAGAACAGAAAACAACAATAAAAAATCCACGTTCCACTGTCGGCACCATTACTGAAATATACGACTACCTGCGTTTACTTTATGCCCGTGCTTCAACTGCTTTTTCTATAAATACAGGTGAAGAAATGGTAAAGTATACTGATGATCAGATAATTGATATCATTTGTAAGGAATTTGAAGACAAAGCAGTTTATATACTTGCCCCGGTTGTTGATGGTCGCAAGGGTCATTATAAAGAATTATTTGAAAATTTTCGTAAAAAAGGCTTTTTAAATGCTCGCATTGATGGAATGATTACGGAAATAACTTATAATCTTAAACTTGACCGCTATAAAACACATTTTATCGAACTAGTTATTGATAAACTTATTGTTAAAGAAAATGACAAACAAAGAATAAAAAAATCCCTTGATATTGCTATGAATTTTGGCAAAGGAATAATTATGCTGCTTGATAAAAATACAGATAAACCAAGATATTTCAGTCGTTTTCTTATGTGCCCGACAACAGGAATTTCATATAAAGAGCCTGCTCCACATTCATTCTCATTCAATTCTCCTCAGGGAGCCTGCACTAAATGCAACGGTTTGGGCGTAATCGCAGATATTGACCTTTCTAAAGTAATTCAGGATATTTCAAAATCCATTTATGAAGGAGCGATAAATTATTTCGGTAAATACAAAAATTCAATGCAATTCTGGATACTCGAAGCTTTAGCAGAAAAAATGAACTTCTCTTTAAAAACCCCCATAAATGAACTGAATGATGATATACTTGACGCAATATTATATGGTTATCCCGAAAGTCTAAGGCTAAAAAACACTCCATTAGGTGAGAACTCTAACTATATTGTCAGTTATAATGGCATTGTTAACATAATAAAAGCAAGACAAGAAGAAGAAGAAAAAGATCCTTATTCAAATAAATCTTCGTTCAGATACAATAAATTCATTACTTGTCCTAAATGTAATGGGGCAAGATTAAAAGATGAATCACTTCACTTTAAATTCGGAGGCAAAAACATAGCCGAACTGGCTGCCATGGACATACTTAAGTTGCATGACTTTCTTGACGAAGCACTTAATAATGCAGGATCTAGAGAAAAACAAATTGCATCAGAAATTATTAAAGAAGTACGAAACAGGTTAGGCTTTCTGATTGATGTAGGATTAGATTACCTATCTCTGGATCGTCCTGCAAAAAGTCTATCGGGTGGGGAATCTCAAAGAATAAGGCTGGCAACACAAATTGGCTCAAGACTGGTCAATGTTCTTTACATTCTTGACGAGCCAAGCATAGGTCTCCATCAACGCGACAACAACAAGCTGATACAATCCCTAAAAGAATTGAGAGATCGTGGCAACTCTGTAATTGTTGTTGAACACGATAAAGAAATGATAACTCAATCGGATTATGTTATAGATATAGGACCAGGAGCAGGACGTAAAGGTGGCAAATTAATGTTTGCAGGAATTCCTGATTCTATGAAAAATTCAGAATCCATTACTTCAGAATATATTTCTGGCGAAAAATCTATTCCGATTCCGGTTAACAGAAGACAAATTAATAATAACAAAATAAAATTATTCGGACTTAAAGGTAATAATCTTAAAAACATAGATCTTGAAATACCTACTGGAGTTTTAGTTTGCATAACAGGTGTCTCTGGAAGCGGCAAATCTAGTCTTTTAAATGAAACATTAGTGCCTGTTTTAGCTAAGCATTTTTATAATTCTAATAGCTTCCCGTTAGAATATGAACGAATTGAAGGATTGGAACATATTGACAAATTTATTGAAGTCAATCAGGAACCAATAGGCAAAACACCACGTTCCAATCCTGTGACTTATACCGGAATATTTTCAGAAATAAGGGAATTGTTTGCTTCGATACCTGAAGCCAAAATTCGTGGCTATAAATCAGGCAGATTTTCCTTTAATGTCGCCGGTGGCCGTTGCGAAACCTGTAAAGGAGCAGGAGTTAGAACAATTGAAATGAATTTCTTACCAGATGTTTATGTCCCTTGTGAAACTTGCCAAGGGAAACGATACAATCGCGAAACCCTTGATGTGAAATTTAAAGGTAAATCTATTTCAGATGTTTTAAATCTAACAATAAACGCTGCAGTAGAATTTTTCGAAAATATTCCTCAACTTCATAGAAAATTGGCTGTTTTGCAGCAAGTCGGATTAGGATATATTACATTGGGACAATCCTCTACTACTCTTTCGGGAGGTGAAGCTCAACGAGTAAAACTTGCCACCGAACTTATGAAACGTGATACAGGAAATACTCTTTATATTCTGGATGAACCGACAACCGGATTGCACTTTGAAGATATTCAGGTACTTCTCAATGTTCTGAATTCTCTTATTGATCGTGGAAATAGCATGATAATAATAGAGCACAACATGGATATTATAAAATCTGCAGATTGGATTATTGACCTTGGTCCCGAAGGCGGAAACCGAGGAGGATATATTGTTGCAGAAGGAACTCCGGAAAAGTTGGCAAAACACAAAAATTCATATACAGGAACATTTCTACATAAAGAGCTAAATAGCTGATTACCTAATATTTAGAAATACAAGTTTTTCTTTTAACAAAATTTTAAGAATATTTTAGTACTATGTATTGCATAGTTCTAATTTTTATTTATATCTTTGCATTAAAATATACTAAAATTCTGATTATGGATTTAACAAACAATAAAGCCCAGATGCGAAAAGGAGTACTCGAATACTGTACTTTGCTTATATTAAAGCAAAAAGACAGTTACTCGACAGATATACTCGAAAAACTTAAATCTGCCGAAATGATAGTTGTAGAAGGCACATTATATCCCCTCTTAACACGACTAAAAAACATGGAATTATTAAGTTATCGTTGGGAAGAAAGCACACAGGGACCACCACGTAAATATTATAGTCTTACCGAAAAAGGGAATTCTGTACTTCAGGATCTTGATAAATCATGGACAGATTTAGTTGAATCAATAAACAAATTAAAAAACAAATAAAACTACAAATATGAAAAAGACAGTCAGTATTAATTTAAACTCGTTTATGTTTGTAATAGACGAAGATGCCTATCAGATGTTGCACTTATATCTAAGCAAACTTGAATCACATTTTTCGCAAATCGAAGAAGGGGGCGAGATTGTTAAAGACATTGAATCGAGAATTGCGGAAATATTCAATTCAAAAATTAATGAAAACAAGCAAATAATAAATATCAGGGATGTTGAAGAGATAATTCAGATTCTCGGTAATGTAGAAGATATTACAGGTGATGCTCATACTGAAAATACAAAAAAAGAAAAAGAAGAGCAGAAGAAAGATGAGAAAAAATCTAAAAAGCTATACAGAGATCCTGACAACAGAGTTTTGGGTGGTGTTTGCAGCGGATTGGCTGAGTATACCGGCGTTAGCACAACTTTCTGGAGAATAATTTTCCTCGTTTTCATTTTTGTAGGACAGATAAGTATAATTGCCTACATAATTTTTTGGATTGCTGTTCCCGAAGCAAAAACAACAGCACAAAAACTGGAAATGAAAGGCGACAAAATCAACCTTTCTAATATAGAGAAAACCGTAAAAAAAGAATTTGAAGAAGTAAAAAAGAACTTCAGGAAAATAGACAAAAGCAGGTTCTCGAATACTATGAATAACTTAGGAAAGGCAATCGGGACAATAATAACTGTAATAGCTCAGGTTTTCGGAAAGGTTTTAGGAGTATTGTTCATTTTATCAGGTGCGGCTGTAATAATACTATTAACAATAGCACTTATAAGTGTGGGTAAGGAAAACATCATTTATTCAAATGATATAATAAGCATGGTCTGGTTGCCCGGATTATTGGAGTATATAACCAACTCAGGGACAGCATGGTTTTTAAGTATTTGTATTCTAATAGTGTTTATAATACCTGTTATCGCAATTATAAGCTGGGGTGTAGGCTTGCTATTTGAAATCAGAACAAATAAGTATTTAAGTATCGGAACTTTTGTATTATGGCTATTAGCAATTATTTTCTCGGTTGCAATAAGCTTTAATATTGGTACCAATTTCAAATCAATTGAATCTAAAACACAAAATGTAACTCTTGTAGCCGATAGTTTAAACACATATCATTTTATATTAAAGCAGGGGAGCGAAGAACGTAATATTCTGTCATCGTTAGATGATATTGACAATTTCAACGATTGTGACATTTTTATCAATTCTAAACTTTTAATAGCTGAAAATGGAAAATTGCAAAATTATCCACGTATATATTTTAATCCTACAAAAGACAGTATAGCAAGTATGGAAATAAAATATTATGCCCGAGGATTGAATAATCAAGAAGCAAAAGAGAATATAAAAGCAATTGATTATCAATACCTTAGTGACACAAACACAATATTTTTAAACCCTTACTTTGAAATAAACTCAAATAAATGGAGAGCACAGGATGTTAAAATAACCGTCAACATTCCTGTTGATTCAAAGTTAATCATAGATAAAAAACTTTCTGCTTTAATAGACATTGAGGATATCAACGAAGAATTTGATGATGATGAAATGTGTGGGAAAGAAATTATTGTAACTGAATCAGGGTTTAAGATGAAGTAAATAATTGTAAATGATTTACATCAAAATTTTCTGATTTGTGATATTATTTTTGGGCATTAAGGTAAAAGTGTAAATTGATTTGAGATTTGGGTAAATAGTATTTATGTCATTTACATTTAAACAAACACTTAATATTTAAAAACTATTTTGTCATTCAACAGACTTCTCCTTTTTCCCAAATGTATATCTTAAACCTATTCTAAAATTCCATGAGCTATAATCAATTTTACCGAAGGGAATATCAGATTTCTCAATTGGTTGGGGTAAGACAGGCACTTGATAACCCTCAATAACGTCTGAATAATCATAAGTTAGATAGTCGTCAACGAGAAGTATTCCTTTCTGAAATTTGAGATTTAAAAAAGTATAACCAAAGGTTCCAAAAACAGAAACATTTTTAAACATATCAAACGAAAGTCCCATCGAAGTACGAAAACCCGGTGAAAAACCGCTATACGATTTTGAGACATTATATGTTTTATCATACTCACGAGGTGAATGTATAGCATTATAATAACTAATAATTCTATCTTCGTAATCATATTCAAATAAAGAATAATTACAAATAAATCCAGCATTTAGGTTAAACGAAATTTTATTGTATTTTAATAAAAAAGATTGAGTCAAAATAATAGATGACACTTTATAATTAAAATTACATATTATGCCATCATAATAAAACAATTCGTCATCATTACCATATCTTTGTTCAGTAATAGTAACGGTAAAATCAGGGTTATTAAAACTTGAACCATAACTTTCAAAAGACACACCTGTTCTAAAGGATTTTGCATAAGAATATGAGATATTAGCCCCATATAAATAGTCCTTAGCAAAATTGTGTTTTGTACTTGCTGTATCAGAGTAATGCTCACGGATTATATATCTAATTCCAAGAATTGAATCAGGATAGTAAAAAGAATAAATTGTGTCGTATGGGGTATCGCTATAATAAGTTTTATCGTCAGAATAATCAAATTTATCGGGCATTATATAATCTGTATTTGAATAATTATAACCCGAATACACATCTATTGAGAATTGGGAAAAGCTAGTAAAACTAATTGTTATAAAAATAATTATTAATAAATTTATTTTATTTTTCATATTTATGTTGTTTAATAAATTTACATGATGCTATTGACTTACCGCTCATATAACGACAATAATATGTACCAGGTTGAACTTCAAGATCGGTGATTAAAATCTCATAATAATTTGGTTCCATATCAGAAAATTCAAGTTTTTTTAATATCCTGCCATTTGTATCAAACAGTTCTATTATGAAGTCCTCATAATAAATATGATTTACCAAAACTTTAAATATTTTACTGACAGGATTTGGAATGACTGACACAGAAACACTTTTCGCATCAAATTCAGATAAGCTATCAACTATTTGGATGGAATAGTTATCAGAGAATGGAGTGCAACCTTCGATACCATCAGAACCTTTAGCAACAAAGCTTTTATCTCCTGTCTTAAAGCCATCCATCAAATAAATGCCATTACACGCATATAAAGTAACATCTTGACTATTTATTATTGGATTTACAGATTCTGACAAATTCATTTTTCCAGAATAGAACTCGATTGCATCCTGTTTTTGAATGGCATATCCGTTTAAGGTAAAACTAGGTATAAAAAAACTAATTAAAGAAGTATATGCATAATTAAATGCCGAAGAATTCATAAAACCATCACAATTAACTGCGAGGACTTCTATTGCTGTAGAATCATAACAAGAAACTGTATTATTCACCACATTTTGCGATCCTTCAATAACGCAACTAATACTGTTTCTATAAGGAATTAATAAGTGTGAAGATTCAATTTGGATTTCAGTTTGTACAATTCCTCCCCAAGAAATTCTGGAATCATAAATTTCTCTGTCAACGACTTTTTCTTCATTAATATACCATCTGTTCACTTGCTTTTTATCGCCACAATTATCATCACATCCACAGCCTAAACAACTATAATAATTATAATTATTATACAAACTTATATTACAACTATTCCCATCTTGTTGCCATGGAATTACTAATCTATTCGAATTCCATAATTGCTCTGAACCATAGGAATAAATTTTTAAGCTATTAACACAACTTATTGGATTAGCAACAGTAACGAGTTTTGATACACTTTCAGAACAGCTTGTATTCCAATCGGTTGCAGTCAGCCATACCGGATAAAAACCTTCATGATTATACTGCTTTGGTTGAGGATTTCCATTTCCTGAACTTATTAATTCTGTACTAATACCTCCAACTGGCTCAAAACCATTTTCAATATCTGATAGGAAATCCCAACGCCAAGTACAATTATTACTTGCACCAGTAGTTGTATTATAAAAATTAACTGTAACATCTGAATTTCCGTATATCCCATTGTAAGCAATAGGAGGCGAAATAGTAAAGTCCACCTCAAAATCGCTACATGGATCTGGGTTACTAATCTGTAATAAACCCATTTCATATTCTTTTAGGCATATAATATCGCCAAACTGGTCTATAGTTTCAACAATAACAACAGGATAATAATCTCCAAAATCGGAATATGTTTTTTCAAAATTCTCCATATTTAATATCCCTTGTTCCGATTGGTAAGTACCATCGCCAAAATAAATTGTAAAACGATACTCGTTAACTAATGGTTCGTATGCCCCTGTATATGAAGCGTGAAAATTTACTTTTTTATCTGTAATAAAGTCATAAGATGCATATAAATTGCCCGAACATTCTGTTAAAACAGTAATTAAAGCATTTTTCGTCTCATAGAACTCATTTTCAGGAGTATTAATTCTTAAGGTTACATCATATATCCCTTGATTAGTGTAGGTATGTGATGGGTTTTCTTGTGTGCTTGTAGCTCCATCGCCAAAGTCCCAAAAGTAGCTTATAGGATTATAAACTGTTGATTGATTTGTGAACTGAATGCTTGTATTTTCCAGAATTTCATATTGACTTGCAATAAAATCAACAACATTTGAATTGGAATAGCCAACACTAAAAACGTAATAAGCATTTGCTTCGCCATTAGGTGTTTTACGGTCGAAATCGAGTTGCTGCCCACCTCCACCATAAGCAATAATACTATTAGTATTGATATTAACCCTAACTGTACCATGTGTGCCCGACCATTTATAAATTATTTTGTTCGACCTCCCATCCACAGGATTATCCCAATATACATCAGTTGCAGGATTATATGATAAATCTCCATCTGTAAACACTAAACTGAGAGCATCACTTGCAGGTATGCTTGCATTGCACCAGGTATCTATAACAAACTCTCCTGAATTTACCGCAGGCGGTACAGTAGAGTTATTCGTAGGAAAATATGATTGGGTAGCAGGACAAAGGGTGATGGGAAAATTTGATAAAAAACTAAACCCGTAGCTTTTATTAAAACCAGCGTATGCAACACTTGCTTCTCTCTGAAGACCGTTTTCCTTTTCACCATTCATACGTTTGAATAGATTTTTATTATTATCATAAACACCTTGAAAGAACAAATTAATCCACGGAACTTCTCCTGAATATCCGAAACAAACTCCTGAATTACAAGCTTCAACCCATCCATTATTATAACTGTTGCATGAGGATAGTACAACTATTGACTTATTTTGGTTCAAATTGTTCGACCAATTTTGAGAAACCCATTCCGATTTAACAGCGGCCGCCCACATTTCATTATTGCCCCATGCAGGAGGGGGCTCATTCTGCATTGGGAAAATATATTGATTATTTGATGACCAAGTATTAATAGCACTAGCAGACGTCGCATAAACTATATCAATATAATTATTATCTCCATGACTATCTAAATATAATAACCCTGCTTCTTGCATTTTTAATAAATTTTCATATGTGCAATTGTCAAAATAATCGTCACCAGCGGTTTCATCAGTAAAAACATTTAAAGGATCGTAATAGTACCCTTGATTAACAACATAATCAATAATCCTTGGCAATTCATCTGTGCTAAATTCTGTAAATTCCCAAGGGTTTGAGCACCATGCGTATATTTTATTATTTTCAGGGGAATAAGCTATGTCGCTATTTTTTTCTTTTAATAATGTTGAATCCATTTTGATATGATGATCTGATCTGTTTTGCAACTTATAGTTTGAAGTTTTGAAATTTATTGCATCGCTAAACACTATTTTTTTTATTATGTTGTAAATATCACTTCTCTTACCATATGCTTCAATAATACTTAATGATGATTGCTGATTATAAATTATTTTATTTAAACTATCCACCTTCAAACTATCTACACATTTTGATTCCAAGATATTATATACATTTAACATGTCTTTTTGTCTAATGGAACATTTGGAGAATGACTGAAGATTCGTCTCGTCAGTAAACAAAAAGACTAAACTATTATCCATAAGTTTTTCCGAAATGTAAGAAACAAATGTTTCTGCTAACATCTTTAAATTTTTCTTATTATAAATATCTTTACTTCCAACACCATATGTTTTATTATAACTCTTTCCATAACCTTCTAATGAAAATATCATCATTTCACCATTGTATGCATATATTTCAAATATTGAATTATTATTCTCATGCGGAACAACAGCTTTAACATTTGGCAATTTTGCATAAAAACTTTTAATGCTATCACAAGCGTCCTCAAAACTGTATTTTTGGAGATAATACAACCTGATTAAGCGTATATAACTCATATTATATTCATCATTCATTATTTTAGATATTTCATCTAGCTTTGAGCCTTTATTTAAAGATTCCAGCGGCATTTTAGGCTTTGAATTTAACTTAAATGGATTTTTAGGTTTGCTGCTAAAAAAGATTACTTTCCCATTCAAAAGAACCTTTAATCCTATTCTCGTTACATTATACGGCGGCTCCACATACTTACCATCAATAAAAACATATCCGGTATTTATTTTTCGTTTGCTTAGTTTTTCTTTCTCATCTTTTTCTTTCTTTTCCTTGCTTTGTTTGTTTTCGGAAGTTGAGTAAACATCATCCTGAGCGAATGTAAAGCTGGTTGCAAAAACGAAAACCAGTATGGAGAATATAAGTTTTGTTGTTTTCATGGCTTTAGTTTTTAGTTTGAGATTCGAGTGCATTAATTCTTTCGCTTTGCTCCATCAAAACTTTATTTTGCTCAATTATTATTAATGTTAACTCCTCAACTTTCTGCAGCAGAACTTTATTCATTTCGCCCAAATCTACTCCATTTTCTATTACTTCGGCT
>Ga0116157_10004500_pt1 | contig 13018 bp, 13 predicted proteins | sample AD_UKC048_MetaG_FD_89882 | JGI IMG/M metagenome (GOLD analysis project Ga0116157, IMG submission 89882) | Active sludge microbial communities of municipal wastewater-treating anaerobic digesters from USA - AD_UKC048_MetaG | ecosystem: Engineered > Bioreactor > Anaerobic > Digestate | place: USA... | reverse complement strand
CTGGGTATCACCGTGCTGATGGTGGAGCACGACATGACGCTGGTATCCAGGGTTTCTGACCGGGTTGTTGCCATGAATCAGGGCGCGGTACTGGCCATGGGTATACCCCGAGAAGTGCAAACAGACCCCGCAGTCATTGAAGCCTATCTGGGCTCCATCGACGACGTCTCCTCACTGCGCAGGCCAGCATGAGCACCACACCGCCACCCGTGAGTGACCAAGCCGTGCTCAAGCTGCTCAATGTGGAGAGTGCTTATGGCCCCATCAAGGCCATCCGGGGGGTTAGTCTGCAGGTCCGCCGCGGTGAAATTGCCACCGTTCTGGGCTCCAATGGCGCAGGCAAAACCACCATACTCAAAACCATTTCCGGCATCATTGACCCGCGTAAAGGCTCGATTGAATTCAAGGGCAACGACATCACGGCACGGGACCCGGCCTTCATTGTTCAACAGGGCTTGAGTCACGTGCCCGAAGGGCGCGAGGTGTTTCCATTGCTGAGTGTGCGTGACAACCTGCTCATGGGCGCCTACACACGCAAGGACCGCGATGGCGTGTTGCGCGACATGGAGGCCGTTTATGGCTACTTTCCGATCCTGCGCGAGCGCGCCGCGCAGGATGCTGGTTTGCTGTCAGGCGGCCAGCAGCAGATGCTGTCCATCTCCAGGGCACTGATGGCCAACCCCGACCTGATTCTGCTGGACGAGCCCAGCCTGGGGCTGTCGCCCAAGTTGACCAAGGAAATATTTGAAATCGTGGTTCGCATCAACCGGGAGCGCGGCACCACGATCTTGCTGGTGGAGCAAAACGCCAACATGGCGCTCAACGCATCCGACTACGGCTACGTTCTTGAAAATGGCCGCATCGTGATGGAAGACACCTGTGCCCGGCTGCGCGAGAAGGACGACATCAAGGAGTTCTACCTCGGCATGAAGGAAGAAGGCATGCGCAGCGAACGCCGCTGGAAGAAAAAGAAGACCTGGAGATGATGAAGTGAGCCAACTCTGGGACCTTTCGAATATTCAACCCAATCACGACATCGTGATGCCGGGCGAGACCATTCCGGCCATCTTCTGGAACGCCGTGCAGCAACGCGGCACCGACGTCTGGATGCGCCAGAAGCACCTGGGCATCTGGCGCAGCTGGACCTGGAACCAGACGGCCACAGCAGTCAGCGAAATAGCGGGCGGACTGATGAGTCTGGGTTTTGCACAGGGCGAATGCGCTTCCATCCTCGCCAATACCGTGGTCGAGTGGGTCTGGGCTGATCTGGCGGTGCTGTCTTGTGGCGGTGTCTCCAACGGCATCTACCCCACCGATGCCGCCAGTCAGGTGAATTACCTGTGCGAAGACTCCTGCACCACCATCCTCTTTGTGGAAGACGATGAACAGCTGGACAAGGCGCTGGAAGTCCGTGACCAGTTGCCCCGGTTGCGCAAGATCGTGGTATTTGACATGGAGGGGCTCAGCAGCCTGGACGAGCCGGATGTCATCGGCCTGGATGCCCTGCGTGCACTGGGACGTGACTATTTGAAAACCCATCCGACAGAACTCAAATCGCGGTCGGATGCCTGCAAACCTGAGGACCTGGCCATTCTGGTCTACACCTCGGGCACGACCGGCAAGCCCAAGGGCGCCATGCATCTGCACAAAGGGCTGGTGTACACCGTTCGGGGCTTCAACACATTGATCGGACAAGATGGCCGGGACGAACGTATGTGCTTCCTGCCGCTGTGCCACATTGCCGAGCGCATGGGCGGTGAGTACTTTTCGCTGTACACCGGGTCCAAGCTCAATTTTGTGGAGAACCCGGAGACCATCCCCGAGAACGTTCGCGAGATTGCACCCACCGTGTTCACGGGTGTGCCCAGGGTGTGGGAAAAATTTTATTCGGGCGTGATGATTTCCCTGAAAGAAGCCGGAGCCATCCAGCAGGCGGCCTATGCCTGGGGCATCGGTGTGGGCACAGCCATCGCAGACAAGGTGCTGGCGGGCCAGCCGGTTGACGGATGGCTGAAGTTCAAGTTCCGTGTGGCGGGCTGGCTGGCGCTGAACAACGTGCGCAAGCTCATCGGCATTCACCGTGCGCGCTTCCTGGTGACGGGAGCCGCCCCCATCTCGGCCGATCTGGTGCGTTGGTACCTGGCGCTGGGCGTACCCATGCTGGAAGTGTGGGGCATGACGGAGACTTGTGGCGCATCAACGGGCGTCCCTGCCACGATGATGCGTCCAGGCTCCATTGGCCCGGCAGCCAGCTTTAATGAAGTGCGGCTCGACCCGACCACCGGCGAGATTCTGGTGCGCGGGAAAAACGTGTTTGCGGGCTACCTGAATCTGCCGGAAAAGACGGCTGAAACCATTGACAAGGATGGCTGGCTGCACACCGGTGACGTGGGCGTGATGGACGCGGACGGGTATTTCCGGATTACGGACCGCATGAAAGACATCATCATCACGGCTGGCGGCAAAAACGTCACACCGAGTGAGCTGGAAAACGACCTGAAGTTTTCACCCTATGTGACGGATGCCGTGGTGATTGGGGACAAGCGGCCGTATCTGACGGTAATCATCATGATTGATCAGGAAAACGTGGAGAAATTTGCGCAGGACCATGACGTGCCTTTTAGCAACTACAGCAGCCTGACCCGTGCACCACAAGTGCAGGAGCTGATTCAGGCCGAGATCGACCGGGTAAACGGGAAGTTTGCGCGGGTGGAACAGATCAAGAAGTTCTTTCTGCTGGAAACCCAGCTCAGTGCGGAAGACGAGGAACTCACGCCCACCATGAAGCTCAAACGCAAACTGGTGGAAAAAAAATATGCGGCCCAGATCGAGGCCATGTACAGGTAAGCAACTGGATTGACGACTTTATTTTCAAAGGAGACGACGATGAAATTGACAATGAAAACTGCAACAGTTCTGGCCATCATGGCCCTGAGCACCACCCTGGCACAAGCCCAAAAAGCAGTACCGCCACAGGGTGTGAGCGCCACCGAGATCACGCTGGGTTCCATCCAGGATTTGTCCGGCCCCATCGCGGGCTTTGGCAAGCAATCCCGTCTGGGCATGCTGCTGGCCGTTGACGAGATCAACGAGCAGGGTGGCATCAATGGCCGCAAGCTCAAGATCATCGTGGAAGACTCGGCCTACGATCCCAAGAAGGCCGTTCTGGCAGCACAAAAACTGGTCAATCAGGACAAGATTTTCATGATGGTGGGCCACATCGGCACGGCGCAGAACCTGGCGGCCATGCCCGTGCAGTTCGAGAAAAACATCATCAATTTCTTCCCGATCACCGCTGCGCGCGAGATGTACGAGCCCTTCCACAAGCTCAAATACTCTTATGCTGCCACCTACTACGACCAGATGCGCAATGCCGTGCCCAAGCTGGTGAAGGAAAAAGGCGCCAAGAAGGTTTGCACCATGTACCAGGACGATGACTTTGGTCTGGAAGTGCTTAAGGGTGGCGAAGCCGGCCTGAAAACCGTAAACATGGAGTTTGCCGAGAAAACTTCCTACAAACGCGGCGCTACCGACTTTTCATCGCAAGTCCAGAAAATGCAGGCCAGCGGCTGCGACATGATCGTGCTGGGCACCATCATCCGCGAGACCATAGGCGCCATTGGCACTGCCCGCAAACTCGGCTACAACCCGATTTTTCTGGGTTCCAGCGCGGCCTACACTGACCTGATCCACAAGCTGGGTGGCCCCGCCATGAATGGCCTGTATGCCACCAACACAGTGCAAAACCCCTACACCGATGACCAGTCCAAGGATATTGCGTTCTGGGCCACCAAGTACAAGACCAAATTCAATGAAGATCCCACCGTGTTCTCGGTCTACGGATACACCATCATTGACAGCTTTGCCAAAGCTGCCAATAAGGCCGGCAAGAACCTGACCACCGAGAGCTTCATCAAGGTGATGGACAACATGACCTTCGCGCCAGACATGTTCGGTGGCGCCACGCAAAGTTTCACCGCCACCAAACGGCTGGGAAATGATGCGTCGCGCCTGTCGCAGATCACCGATGGCAAGTGGAAGCCGGTTTCAGAATATTTTGCGTCCAAGCCCTGACACCACCCGCGCAACATGAAAAAGCCGCTAAAAAGCGGCTTTTTTACCTATAAAAAAGGGCTTTAGCCCTTATGCAATATGCCTGAGTAGCTATTATTTATATAGCAGATCAAGATACGATGTAGGCAGCGGAGCCGGTGGAAAACAGTTTGCCGTCCGGCCCGCAAAACTCCATGCGCGTGGACGCCACCCGCGAGCCCAGGCGCATGACCTCGGCCCGCAGCTCGAAATAGTCCGCAATGCCGGGGCGCAGGTAGTCCACCCGCAAATCGATCGTTCCCAGCTTGCCAAAACGCAGCAGCCGTTCTGCTGGCGGTTCATCCATGTGCCGGGCTCCAATGGCAGCCATGACCGCCAACCCACCCATGGTGTCCAGTCCGGCGCTGATCACACCGCCGTGCACCCGGTTGTGCGCATAGTGGCCAACAAGCTCGCGACGCATTTCCATTCGGGCCGTCACCCGATCAGCCTTGACCGACGTAATCCGAAGACCCAGCACTTGATTGAAAACAATCAGCTCTTCAAATATCTTTTTCAAACCGGTCATGAACTCGGGTTCAAATTCAAAATCGGGCGCAACGTGAGTATGGCGGGTCATGATTGGAGTGGTTTCTTGGGCATGCCCACGATTTTGGCAAAAACAAAAGCAAACGTCGTCATGCAGGCTCCGGGAAAAAGAGAGTCATCGCGGCATCAGTCAAATCTTCCAGCGACGCTGCCTTCTTTCTGTCGAACCACTGGACTGACCAGTTGAGTGCACCCAGTATCAACAACCGGGCCAGCCCCACTGGCGCTGTCAACCGGCTGCGGGCGTGCAACGAATCCAGCACAGGAATCCAGGCAGATTCGTAGTCGCTCTGAAGTTTGGCCAAGGCGCCGCGCTGGCGGGCATTGAGCGCGCGCGACTCGTACAACATGACAGGGATGAAATCATTGCCGGGGCCAAGCAGCACGTCAAAATGCGCGCGCATCAGCAAACGCATTTTTGCCAGCGGTTCAGCGGCATGGTCAGCAGAGACGGCTTGCATCGCTTTTTTTTGCCGCTCCAACGCTGATTGCATGCCCTCTTCCATCACGGCATAGAGCAACGCATTTTTACTCTTGAAGTGATAGAAAGGTGAGCCGCTGTGCATACCCACCGCTGCAGCAATATCTCGCGTGGTGGTGGCATCAAAACCCTTGCGACGGAAAAGCCTGGCCGCGCACTGCAGCAACTGGTGCCGCCGGTTGCCGTCGTCGCGCTCGTCAAGGGTCTTGCGCGGACGCCCGCGAGGGCGTTTGTGCAGGGAGCTGTCCTGGGCGAAGGGTTCGGTGACGATGGCCATGTCGCTTGAACATAGCAAATTTTGATATTTGTAGCAAGCATTTGCTTGGTGAAAATAATGACTGGTGTCGTCTGTACACTATGGCGTCTTTTGCACTGCATGCACCAACAAATCGTCCCAAGGAGAGCTCCCGATATGACCAAGATTTCACGCGCGGCCTGGTTAATTGCCATGCTGGCGGCTTCGCTGTTCGCCACGGGTTGTGCCGGTCCTGCACCCAACTACGCGCCATCCATTGACAATGTTGAAGCACTCAAGAAGTCGGGCATCACGGCACCAAACGTTGGCGCAGTCACAGTATCGGCTGACCTGCCAGGCGGAAAGTCCCTCAGCCTGCGCGCCAACACCATGGTGTCACCGGTGGGTGCGACCTTCGGCGACTACATAGCAACCGCCCTGCGTCAGGAACTCGAGCTGGCCAAGCTGCTTAACTCGCAATCGGGTCTGGAAATTTCTGGTGCATTGCTTCGCAACAACATTGATGCGGGGGGCATTTCCACCAACGAAGGGCAAATTGAAGCCCGCTTCGTCGTCAAACGCGACGGCCAGGTCCGCTTCGACAAGGTCAAACGCATTGAGCACAAATGGGAAAGCTCCTTCGCCGGTGCCGTCGCCATCCCGCTGGCTGCCAACAACTACCCCGTGATGGTTCAGAAGCTGATCGGCTCGCTGGTCACTGACCCGGAATTCATCCAGTCACTGCGCAACTGATTTCAAGACCCCACCCACCATGAAACCACTCCTCAAACTCCTGTTCATCTGTCTGACCTGCATCACGCTGTTCGGATGCGCACACCCCATCACGATGAACCCCGACCTGGCCTCCGTTCCGGCCAAGGGCAGCCCTTTGATCGACAAACAGGTGGGATTCCACATTTCCGATGCCAGCAAGGCACTTGAAGTCACCACGCCGGGTGGCGGTGGCGACAAGGTGCGTTACTTCCCATACCGGGACATGGAACCCGGTATCTACAAGGCATTGACGGAGGTGTTCCGAGGCGTCTCGAAGGTCAAGGACCCGAAAGATCTGGAGAGCTTACGCACAAGCGGCATCTCTCTTTTAATCGTGCCGGAGATCACCACCACGTCGGCCTCGCCCAGCCCCTTCACCTGGCCTCCGACCCAGTTCACCGTCACGCTGGCCTGCTCGGTCACCGATGCCTTGGGGAAACCGGTTCGCAGCTTTAGTGTGACGGGCAGTGGCAAAGCCGAATTTGACGAATTCAAAAGCAACTTCTCGCTGGCCGCCGTGCGTGCAGCCAACGACGCGTTGTCCAAACTGGTGACGGCGTTGGGTGAAGCACCTGAATTGCGCAAATAGCTATATATTTGATAGCTACTCACGCATATTTGACGAGGGCTATGGGCCCAAAAGGCATCCTAGATTTGCGAAAAATCCGGTCGCCGCTTCTCCATGAACGCCGTGAACGCCTCGCGTGCGGCCGGTTCGCGCAGCATGCGCCCGAAACTGACTGCCTCTTCTCCAATCTGGGCCAGCACCTGGGCTGACTGACCTTTCTTCATCAGTCGCTTGGTTTCGATCAGCGAACTGAGTGGCTTGGCCGCCAGCTTGCGCGCCTGCGCCTGTGCGACGGCATTGGCCTCGGCGGGGGGTACCACGCGGTTCACCAGACCGACCTCCATGGCCGCTTCAGCCATGAAAGGCTCGCCCAGCAGCAACGCTTCGGCCGCGCGGTGGTAACCCATCATTTGGGGCACCAGCAGGCTGGAGCCCGCTTCCGGGCACAGGCCCAGGTTCACAAACGGCATGGAGAACGCCGCGTTGTCACCCGCGTAAACCAGATCGCAATGAAACAGCAGCGTCGTGCCGACACCAACTGCCGGACCGCAGACTGCCGCCACCAGCGGCTTGGGAAACGTGGCAATGCCGCGCAGGAAGCGGAACACCGGGGCATCTTCGGTAGAAGGCTTGGCATCCAAAAAATCGCCAATGTCGTTGCCGGCACTGAAGATGGTCTCGTGGCCCTGAAATACAACCACTCGCACGGCAGCATCGCCAGCAGCAGCTGCCAGCCCGTCTGCCATGCTGGCGTACATGTCGGCCGTGATGGAGTTCTTTTTGTCTACCCGGTTCAGCGTGATGGTCATCACGCCTTGGGTGGTATCGATCAGGATGTCGCTCATGGTTGTTGTCTTCAGTTGGTCAGTGCGTCACGCACAAAATCGAGCCGGTCCTGGCCCCAGAACATCTCATCGCCCACAAAGAAAGTGGGTGCACCAAACACACCACGCTCCACAGCGGCCAGTGTGACAGTTTTCAATTCGTCCTTGATGGACTGTTCGGAAGCCAGTGCCAGCAGGGCGGCGGGGTCGAACCCCGCTTCTGTCAAGACTGCCCCCACAATGGCGGGATCATTCAGGTTGCGCTCGTCAACCCAGATGGCCTGAAACACGGTATCGCGGAAATGCTTCAGGGATGGGTCATTGCGCAAATGCAAACCCAGGTCCATGCGCATCAGCGTGGTCGTGATGATGGGGAAAAACGGGTTCATGTTCAGCGGCACGCCATAACGCCGGGCAAAACGGCTCATGTCCCTGAACAGGTAGCTCCCCTTGAGTGGCACGCTGGCTGGCGGACGGTTACCCGATGCCTGAAAGACGCCGCCCAGCAAAATGGGTTTCATGACCACCGTGGCGCCTGTTTCACCGGCCAGCCGGGGCAGCTGCGTGTAGGCCAGGTACGCTGCCGGGCTGCCAAAGTCAAAATAGAAATCCACCGTTTTCGTCATCAGAACTTCTCCATGTAGGGACGCAGATCCAGCTCATGCGTCCAGGCGTCACGGGGTTGGGTATGCAGCATCCAGTACTGGTCTGCAATGTGATCCGGGTTGAGGATGCCGTCCTGCGCCTTCAGCGCATACCGCTCCGGGAAATTGTCGCGGATAAATTCAGTATCTATGGCACCGTCGATGATGCTGTGCGCCACATGGATGCCCTTGGGCCCCAGCTCCCGTGCCATACTCTGCGCCAGTGCCCGCAGTGCGTGTTTGGCACCTGCAAAGGCCCCAAAGTTGGCGCCTCCCCGCAATGACGCCGTAGCCCCGGTAAAGATGATGGTTTGCGGGCGGTCTGGCGCGGCGCGCGTGACCATGCGTCTGGCCACCTCGCGCCCGTTGAGAAAGCCGCTGAAGCAGGCCATTTCCCAAATCTTGAAGTACTTGCGCGCGGTCTCTTCCAGAATGCTGCTGGGTGCGTTGGCACCAATGTTGAACACCAGCACCTCGATGGGGCCGATGGTGGCCTCAATCTGCTCCACCAGCGCTACTACGTCTACTTCCTTGCGGGCGTCCGACGCAAATCCGTACGCTGCGCCGCCATCTGACTTTATTTGATCCAGCAGCGGCTGCAGCTTGTCCAGGCTGCGTCGGGTAGCGCACGCTACGTAGCCCCCGCGCGCGAAGCGCCGTGCAATGGCGCCGCCTGTGGCGTCACCCGCGCCGATCACCAGTGCAACTTTGTCCATGATTACTCTTTGTAATAAACCACTTGATGGGTGGTCACCAACAATTCTCCCGCTTCGTTCCACAACTGGGCGGTCTGGTCAAAATAACCATCACGAAACGCCTGGGCTTGCGCCTGGCCCAGCAGATAACCGGTTCCGGTGGCCTGCAATTGCGGCGAATCCGCATGAAAATAAATCGTCATCGACACGGTGCCGATAGGCACCAGCGTGGCCCGGCGGCGCCAGATACGCGGGAAAAACACGTCCGACAATGCCGCCAATGAAGCAAAGTCCAGCGGGCGTGGCGGATTGTCACGCAGCCACAGGCAAGTGCGACTGACGCCATGGTCGGTACCGTCCCACGCGGCGGGGAAACCCCCGCTTACAAAGCGAAACTCGTAACGGTTGATCCATTCAACCCGGCCCCGGCCCTCGGGCAAAGGCACGTCACCCGGTAGCGGTACCGTTGGCATGGTGTGTTCATCGGCGCTCCAGGTTTCCCGTCGAAGGGCCGTGAAAGCCGTGGCGGTGAGAACGGTCTGGCCCTGCTGTTGCATCTCGATCACCCAGTGCTGGGTCGAGCGGTTGGTGCGGGCAGGCCTTGCGGTTACGTTGAAAGGGCCATCGGCCAGCGCGGCACAGAAATTGACGGTCAGCGAGACCGGCTCACCCAGTCTCTGCGGGTGTTGCAGCACGGCGTTGAGCGCCTGCGCAGCCGTGATGCCTCCAAAAGGTCCCACCATATTGCCATAGGCCGGGCTTGTATGTCCCAGATAGCTGTTGTCGGACTGATGTTGCAGCGCTATGGCCGTGTCACACGCGTGCTGCGTCATGCCGCCACCGGTCGTGCAAGGCCCGAGAACCACTGCCCGATGCGGGGCCACAGTAGGGCTTCGTGTTCGCGTCGAAACGGCCCGAAATGGCCAATGCGTTGCACAGCCAAGTCTGCCGGGGCAATGCGCTGCACCTCACGCGGTGCGTTTTCGTAAAAATTGATCAGGCTGTGGGTACCGCGCAGGGTCATGAGTTCGTCATCGGCAATCGACAGCGCCAGCACGGGGAATGTCACATTGGCATACTGCAGACGAACTGCCTCACCTTCAGCACCCACGCTGTACCGCGGATTCAGGCACCACTTGCGCCACTGCATGATGACGCCCGCAGGCAGGTCACCCACCTTTTTCAGCTTGCGCCCCGGGAAATAGCCGCAAAGACGGGTCGCCAACGGCACCAGAAGAAACCAGAAGTACGGCACGATGCGCTTGAGCCGGGGCGCGTTCTCACGCCAGTACCCGCTGCCCGCCGCCACGCTGAGCAGGCCACAGACCTTGTGCTGGTTGTTGATCAATCCGGGCAACTGCGCGCCCAGGCTGTGGCCCAGCAAGTAAAGCGGGCGCTGCGGCAACGCAGCATGGGCGTGGTCAATCACGGCCTCATAATCCCGCGTCCAGTCGAACAGGTCGGCCTTGAAGCCGCGCAAGCTGCCGTCAGGCGTGTCGGGCATGGAATCGCCTGAGCCCCTGTAATCAAACGTGGTGACGCGCCAGCCCTGGCCGCTCAGCCATTGCGCGAAGGGGGCGTAAAAATCCTGTCGCACACCCATGGCACCACCAATCACCACACTGCCCCGGTCAGGGCTATCCGGCTCGTAAACCCGCAGCGCAATCTGAACGCCGCCTGAGGCCTGTATCGTCATGGCAATCATGTTTGTCTCCTGAATAAACCGACCACTCTGCGGCAGCCTTTTTGTCCTGAAAAATCAGACGCGTTCGAAAATACCCGCAGCTCCCTGCCCCATGCCCACACACATGGTGACCATGCCGTACTTCAGATTCTTGCGCTGCAACGCGTGAATCACTGTCGCTGACCGGATAGCGCCCGTAGCACCCAGCGGGTGACCCAGCGCGATGGCGCCCCCCATGGGATTGACCTTCGCCGGATTCAGCCCCAATGTGTTGATAACCGCCAGCGATTGCGCGGCAAAGGCTTCATTCAGTTCGAACCAGTCAATGTCGTCCAGCTTAAGACCTGCATAACGCAAGGCGGCGGGAATGGCCTCGATCGGGCCGATACCCATGATGTGAGGTGGCACACCTTTGCTGGCAAAGCTGACGAACCGGGCCAGCGGCTTCAGGCCGAATTGCTTCACGGCTTTTTCGCTGGCCAGAATCAGAGCCCCGGCGCCATCAGACGTTTGCGAACTGTTGCCTGCCGTCACGGAACCGCGCGCTGCAAAAACGGTTTTGAGTTTGGACAATCCCTCCACGGTGGTATCCGGGCGGGCACCTTCATCCAGGCTCACTGTGCGCGTGGTGGTGGACACGTCACCAGTCTCCATATCCGGTGCGCGCTCGGTCACTTCTATCGGCGTGATCTCGGCTGCAAACTCGCCGGCTTTCATGGCCGCAATGGCTTTCATGTGCGACTGATAGGCAAACTCATCCTGAGCAGCACGGCTCACCTTCCACTGGTTCGCCACCTTCTCGGCCGTGAGGCCCATGCCATAGGCGATGCCAATGTTTTCATCGTTGTTGAACATGGCCGGTGACAGCGACGGCGTGTTGCCCATCATCGGCACCATGCTCATACTCTCCACGCCCGCTGCCATCATCACGTCGGCTTCCCCAACACGAACGCGGTCCGCCGCCATTTGCACGGCACTGATGCCGGATGCACAAAACCGGTTGACTGTGATGCCCCCCACACTGGTGGGCAGACCGGCGAGAACCGCGCCAATGCGGGCGACGTTAAGGCCTTGCGCGCCTTCGGGAATGGCGCAACCGCAAATCAGGTCTTCGATGGTGGCGGGGTCCAGCGTAGGCACCTGTGCCAACGCAGCTTGCAAGGCCTTGACCAGCAGGTCATCGGGTCGCATGTTACGGAAGAACCCGCGATGTGAACGGCCAATGGGGGTACGCGTCGCCGCGACGATGTAGGCTTCTTGAACTTGTTTCATGGTGATTTCTCTTGTTCAGTTCAGTTGCGGTCAGTTACGAAGGGGTTTGCCGGTGGACATCATTCCCATGATGCGTTCCTGCGTCTTGGGATGCGTCAGCAGCGAGCAAAACGCCTTGCGCTCAAGCGCCATCACATACTCTTCCGTCACCAGGGTTCCGGCATCGACGTCGCCGCCACACACGACATTGGCGATCAGGCTGGCAATATGGAAATCGTGTTCGCTGATGAAGCCACCATCGCGCATGTTGACCAGTGAACCCTTGATGGTGGCGCAACCGTTGCGACCGGCCACAGCAAAGGTACGTTTGTGGGGTGCGCGGTAACCCGAGTTGAACAACGCCCTGGCTTCATTGATGGCCACGAACAACAACTCGTCCTTGTTCGGTACGATGACATCGGTTTCCAGCAGGTAACCCAGCTTGCGGCTCTCGATTGCGCTGGTGCCCACCTTGGCCATGGCCGCTGCCGTAAAGCCTTCGGTCAGGAAGGGCAGGATGTCCTTGTTCGTACTGTTCGCAGCATTTTCCGCTGCACGCCGCGCAATGTAAGCCAGACCGCCCGCGCCAGGCACCAGACCCACGCCCACCTCCACCAGGCCGATGTAGCTTTCCATGGCAGCAACCCGCCTGGACGAATACACCGCCATTTCGCAGCCACCACCCAGCGCCAGGCCGCGAATGGCCGAAACCGTGGGTACGTTGGCATAACGCAGCTTGAGCATGGTGTTTTGCAATTCGTGCTCGGCGCCATCAATGGCACTGACACCAGCCATCATGAAAGCGGGCAACATGGCCTGCAGATCCGCTCCGGCGGAAAACATGTCGTCGGGCGACCAGATCACCAGCCCCTTGTAATCTTTTTCTGCCAGATCCACCGCCATGGACAGGCCTTCAGCCACGTCCGGGCTGATGGCGTGCATTTTGGTTTTGATGCTGGCGATCACGATGTCGTCATCCAGCGTCCACACCCGGATGGCATCGTCCTCATGCAATGTTGTGCCTGCTGTCTGGGCCTGCACCGGGTTGGCTCCGCGCACACTCTCAGGGAAATGTTGACGGTCATAAACCGGCAGCAAACGTCGAGGAATGAACTGGTTGGCTGACGCACTCCAGGAACCCTGTTCGGTGTGCACCCCCCCTTTGCCACCATTGGCCTGCGCCACGGGACCCTTGAACACCCACTGCGGCAGCGGCTCCTT
>Ga0116157_10004496_pt1 | contig 13019 bp, 10 predicted proteins | sample AD_UKC048_MetaG_FD_89882 | JGI IMG/M metagenome (GOLD analysis project Ga0116157, IMG submission 89882) | Active sludge microbial communities of municipal wastewater-treating anaerobic digesters from USA - AD_UKC048_MetaG | ecosystem: Engineered > Bioreactor > Anaerobic > Digestate | place: USA... | reverse complement strand
TTGCTGTCGGCAAACCCAGCGCCCGACAACGAACCCTATCGAACCCATGCATCGCATTCTTCCATCGGCACGGCGCTGGCCGCTGCACAAGATCGCGTCTACCCGTCGCATCGAGGAGGCGGCAACGAGCACGCTGCCAGCGAACACGCTGATGCAGCGAGCCGGTGGTGCTGTAGCGAGACTGGCCATGGCAGTGGCACCTCACGCACAGCGCATCTGGATTGCAGCAGGACCGGGAAACAACGGCGGCGACGGACTGGAGGCTTCGGTGCATCTGCAGGCTGCGGGCAAGCAGGTGCTGGTGACCTGGCTCGGCGCCGCCAGCGGTGAGCGGCGGGCCCCCGACGACTCTCTCCACTCGCATCAGCGCGCCGTTGCCGCCGGCGTGACGATCATCGACCATGCGCCACTCTCATCGCAAGGCTTCGACTTCGCGATCGATGCACTGCTCGGCATCGGCGCGACCCGGGCACCGTCCGGATCGATGGCTGAAGCCGTGGCCCGCCTCAACTGCAAAGACTTCCCCGTGCTGGCCGTCGACCTGCCGTCCGGCCTGGATGCCGACACCGGGCGAAAGTTGGGCGATGCATGTGTGCGCGCCGATCACACGCTGACGCTGCTGACCCTGAAGCCCGGCCTGTTCACGGCCAGCGGGCGAGATCAAGCCGGCGAAGTCTGGTTCGATACGTTGGGACTGCAGGAGGAAGCACGGGCCGACGCCTGGTTGAGCGCCTTGACGACGCCGAACGCTCCGCGCCTGCATGCACAGCACAAGGGCAGCTTTGGCGATGTGGCTGTGATCGGAGGTGCCGCAGGCATGGCCGGCGCAGCGTTGCTGGCGGCGCGTGCGGCGCATGCGGCCGGCGCGGGACGGGTTTTTGTCGAGTGGCTGCAGAACACGAGTTCGGGGCTTTCGGGCGTCGACCTGCTGCACCCGGAACTGATGATGCGCAACGGCTGGACGCAATCCGAACCCTCGGTTCTCGAGAAGGCCACGGTCGTCTGCGGCTGCGGAGGTGGTGACGCGGTGCGCGACAGGCTTCCCCGGTTGCTGAGCCTCGCAGGCCGGCTCGTGCTGGACGCCGATGCACTGAATGCAGTGGCGCTTGACCCGCAGCTGATGACGCTGCTGCGCAGTCGCATTCAGAGATCGCGCACCACCGTCCTGACGCCCCATCCGCTGGAGGCTGCACGGCTTCTGGGCTGCGATACCGCCGTCGTGCAGTCGGACCGTCTGGCCGCAGCGCAGGCGCTGACGGACCTGACCCGATGCACGGTGGTATTGAAGGGTTCGGGCACGGTCACAGCGACGCCGGGATTCACTCCGCATATCAACAGCACGGGCAACGGCTCGCTGGCCGGAGGTGGCACGGGGGACGTTCTGTCAGGCTGGATCGGTGGTTTGTGGGCCCAGGCACAACGGCACCGCGATGAAGACGAGTTGGGCATCGCCTTCGCCACTGCATCACGCGCAGTGGCCGAGCACGGTGCGGCAGCCGATCCCTTGCAACCTGGCGCACTGCCGGCCAGCGAATTGATAAGACGACTGCACCACGGTTTGCGCATGGGCCACCCTGCCGAATGACCCGACGCGGTTCCAACGGCGCCTGACGGATCAGCGCCGTTTGGCTGCCTTGGCTGGTCCCTTGCGCGCCGGCGTCTTGGCGGCACGCCCTGGATTCACCCGGGTCCCCGATGCGCTGTACCCCTTGCGTTTTCCAGCAGCCTTGACCGCGCGATCCGTTTCCTTGACGCTGGCCAGTTCGGCCACTGCACTGGCATTGCGATCGGCGCCCCGCTCTTTACGGGCGCGAGCCATCGCGGCATCTTCCTCGCCATCTCGCACCATGCGGAAATCGATCTTGCGGCCGTCGAGATCGACTCGGCTGACCTGAACCCTGACACGCGAACCGACGGCATAACGCACCCCGGTGCGCTCGCCACGCAGTTCCTGCTTGACCTCGTCGAAGCGGAAATACTCGCCACCGAGCTCAGTGATGTGCACCAAACCTTCCACGTACAACCCGTCAAGCTGCACGAAGAGCCCGAAACTCGTCGCCGCGCTGACGCGACCGCTGTATTCCTCGCCGAGATGCTCGCGCATGTAGCGGCACTTCAGCCAGGCTTCCACGTCGCGCGAGGCCTCATCGGCTCGACGTTCGTTGGCACTGCAGTGCGCGCCCGCAATTTCCCATACCTCGCCTTCGGCCGTCAGAGTCACGGCCTTGGCTGTCTTGGCTTGCTTGGACGGTTTCGAAAGGCTGCGCGCCAGCGGCATTGATTCGACCATGCCCTTGCTGAGCAGGTAGCGCTTGCCGCCGAGGATGGACTTGATGACCCGGTGCACCAGCAAGTCGGGATAGCGGCGGATTGGGCTGGTGAAGTGCGCGTAAGCGTCGTAAGCCAGACCGAAGTGTCCGCTGTTGCTGGCGGTGTAAACGGCCTGCTGCATCGAGCGCAGCAGCATCGAATGGATCTGCTCGGCATCGATGCGATCCTTGGTAGCCGCCGCGATCTGCTGATACTCGCGCGGGTGCGGATCGTCCCCGATCGACAAGCCGAGACCGAGTGCCTTCAGGTAGTTCTGCAGCAGCGTCTTCTTCTCGGGTGTCGGTCCTTCGTGCACACGGTACAGCGAAGGATGCTTCGAGCCGGAGATGAAATCGGCAGCGCAGACGTTGGCAGCCAGCATCGACTCCTCGATCAGCTTGTGCGCTTCGTTTCGGGTCCGAGGAATGATCTTCTCGATGCGGCCGTTCTCGTCGCAGACGATCTGAGTCTCGGTGGTCTCGAAGTCGATTGCGCCGCGCTTGCCGCGTTCCTTGACCAGCGCGCGGTAGACCTCGTTGAGGTTCAGCAGATCATCGACCAGATCCTTGCGCCGCGAGGCCTCGGGCCCGCGTGTGTTGCCAAGAATGGCAGCCACCTCGTTGTACGTGAACCGCGCGTGCGAGTTGATGATGGCCGGAAAGAACTGGTAAGCGTAGATCTCTCCGGTGGCGGTGATGAGCATGTCGCAGACCATCGCCAGCCGGTCTTCATTCGGGTTCAGGGAACACAGGCCGTTGGACAGCTTCTCGGGCAGCATGGGAATCACGCGGCGCGGGAAATAAACAGAAGTCGCGCGCTCGTAGGCATCGTTGTCGAGTGCCTCGCCGGGTTTCACGTAGTGGCTCACGTCCGCGATCGCGACGACGAGGCGCCAGCCTTTCGCACGGCCGACCTTGGCAGGTTCGCAGTACACCGCGTCGTCGAAGTCGCGCGCGTCCTCGCCATCGATGGTGACCAGCGCGACGTCGGTCAGGTCGATGCGACCCTTGCGATCGATCGCGCGAATCCTGTCCGGCAGTCCGGCAGCCTGCGCCAGCGCTTCGGGCGAAAAGCGATGTGGCACCTCGTACTTGCGCACCGCGATCTCGATTTCCATCCCGGGATCGTCGATCTCGCCGAGCACCTCGGTGACGCGACCAACGGGCTGCGAGAACATCGAAGGTGGCTCTGTCAACTCGATCGCGACGACTTGCCCTGCCGTGGCGTTGGCCACCGCATTCTTCGGGATCAGGATGTCCTGTCCATAGCGCTTGTCTTCAGGTGCGACCAGCCAGACGCCACTTTCATGAAGCAGACGGCCAATGATCGGCGCCTTCTTGCGCTCGATGATTTCGAGCACGCGACCTTCTGGTCGGCCCTTGCGGTCGAAACGCACGATGCGCGCCTTGACGCGATCACGGTGCAGCACCGCGCGCATTTCCTGTTGCGACAAGTAGAGATCGGGCTGGCGATCGTCGCGGATCACGAATCCGTGCCCGTCGCGATGCCCCTGCACAGTACCGACGACCTCGCTCATGAGGTCGGCTCCAACGGAGGGGGAGGCTTGGTTTATTGTTTTATCGATGATATGATCTCAGGCTTCCTGAATGCCCAGGTGGCGGAATTGGTAGACGCACTAGTTTCAGGTACTAGCGGGTAACTCCGTGGAGGTTCGAGTCCTCTCCTGGGCACCAAATATAACGAAGCCAGCTCACGCTGGCTTCTTTGTTTTGGGGCGGCGATACACGCCGCGATAGGGTTGAAAAGACGATGTCGCGCAGAGGTCGGAAGTTCGATCGACCCGGCTCTCAAATCGCGAACTTCTTCGCGAGCACGTCCGGGCGCATGCCGTCGTACTCTTCGAAGGGTTGGTGAATCCAGGGGCTCGTCGGCAACAGCTCGACGTGATAGTCGGGCACATAGGACGAGACACCCTTGGTCCAAATGACCGCCGAGCGAAGCTCGCTGATGGATGGCATGCCGCGAAGCCGCTCGACCACAGCGCGCAGCGTCACCCCGGTGTCAGCAAGATCGTCGACGAGGAGCACTCGCCCGCCGAGTTCGCCCTGAGGCAGCGTGATGTAGGTTGCCATGTCAAGGCGACCCTGCAGAGTTCCCCCGCTCGCCCGGTAAGAACTGGTAGCCATGATGCCCAGCGGCTTGTCAAAGACGCGCGAAAGTACATCACCCGGCCGCATGCCCCCACGCGCAAGGCAGAGGATCTGATCGAACTCCCAGCCCGACGCATGGATCTTCAGTGCCAGCCTCTCGATGAGCATGTGGTACTCGCCCCAGGACACATAAAGGTCCTTGCCATCGTCGGTCAACATGCAGGCTCCTGGCGGCAACGGGTTACGTGAGTCAGCGTCACGCCGATTGCATCTGGTAAGGATGGCGCAGCAGGATCGTATGGTCTCGATCCGGCCCGGTCGAAACCATGTCGATCGGCGCGCCGATGAAGGATTGGACACGCTCCAGGTAACGGCGGGCATTCAGCGGCAATTGCGACCACTGCGTCACGCCGGCCGTGGTTTCGCTCCAACCGGGGAACGAATCGTAGATGGGCACACAGGCCGAGATGTCGTCGGCATCAAGGGGCAGGATGTCGATGCGCCGCCCCTGCAGTTCGTAGCCAACGCAGACCTTGATCTCCTCCAAGCCGTCGAGAACGTCGAGCTTGGTGATGCACAGGCCAGACACGCCATTGATGATGATCGAGCGCTTGAGGGCGGCTGCGTCCAGCCAGCCGCACCGGCGCGGCCGGCCGGTGACGGTGCCGCGTTCCTGCCCGACGGTGGACAGGTGATGGCCGACCGTTCCGGGCACGTCCATCGACAACTCGGTTGGAAACGGACCGCTGCCCACGCGCGTGGTGTAGGCCTTGGTGATGCCGAGGATGTAATGCAGCAGATCCGGACCGACGCCAGCGCCAGCCGAGGCATTGCCAGCAACGCAATTGCTCGACGTGACGTAAGGGTAGGTGCCGTGGTCGATATCGAGAAGCGTTCCCTGAGCGCCTTCGAACAGCAGGTTGGCACCGGCGCGGTGAGCCGTGTGCAGCGAATAGCCCACGTCGGCCATCATGGGCTTGATCTGCTCGGCAACCGACATCGCGTGATCGAAGATCGGCTGGAATTCGAGTGGCTTCGAACGCAGGTAGCCCGACAGCGCGACGTTGTGCAGATCCAGCAACTCTTGAAGCTTCCTGGCGAAGCGCTCGGGGTGCTTGAGGTCCTGCACTCTCAATGCTCGGCGTGCGACCTTGTCCTCGTAGGCCGGCCCGATGCCTTTGCCGGTGGTACCGATCTTGCCGGCACCGCTCGTCTCGCGAAGCGCTTCTCTGGCCTTGTCGACCTCGACGTGGAACGGCAATATGAGCGGACAGGATTCGCTGATGAACAACCGCGAGCGCACATCGAGACCGATCGCCTCGAGGCGCTCGATTTCAAGCATCAGATGGGACGGATCGACCACCACGCCGTTTCCGATGTAGCAGGCGACACCGTCACGCATGATCCCCGACGGAATCAGCTGCAAGGCCGTCTTCACTCCCTTGATGACCAGCGTGTGGCCTGCGTTGTGGCCGCCCTGGAAGCGAACGACGCCCTGCGCATGGTCGGTCAACCAGTCGACGACTTTCCCCTTGCCCTCGTCACCCCACTGGGTGCCGATGACCACCACATTGCGTCCGGGCTTACCGGCTTGAGACTCGCGCATGTCTTGAAGATCCAATGAAATTAAGGTGCGGCCAGATGGGCCGTCACAACGTCCTGACCGTCCACGTCGAACCGGTCAGCACCAGTTCCCGGTCGCAATCGAAGCCCGCCCCGTCCAAGTCATGGCCGGGCAGCAGGCACACCACCGATTCGCCTTGCTGCCGCAACTGGCGGACCGCGGCCCGCAAGCCCGGATCCTCGGACCATGGGGCACGGATCACGGGTGTCGGCCGACCAACTGGTGCTCGTTCGGCAAGCTCCTTCAGGTCGACCACACTGAACCCAACTGCGGGGCGGCTGCGCCCGAAAACCGCACCCACCTCGTCATAGCGCCCACCACGCAACAGCGCATCGCTCGAGCCTGCAGCATAAACGGCGAACCTCGCTCCACTGTAGTAGGAGTAGCCACCAACATCAGCGAGGTCATAACCCACCCGGACCTCAGGGTAGGCCTCCCGAACATGCCGTGCCAGCAGGCGCAGATCGCGCAACGCAGCTGAAATCAAAGGACGTTTCGGCAGAAGCTCTTCAGCCACTGAAAGCACCTCATCGCCGCCGTACATACGCAGCAGGCCGTGCAGGCCGTCGCGTGTCTCTGACGGCAGGTCCGCAGACAGTTCGCTGACGAGCGCCAGATCCTTGGCAGCCAGCGCCTCCACGAGCGCATGGATGCGGGAAACATCGATCGGCGCCCCGGCCAGCAGGCCGCGCACGATGCGCGCGTCGCTCATGTCCAGCGTCGGCGTCTGCAGGCCCACCGCTTGTGCACAGTCAAGGGCCAGATCGATCACCTCGAGGTCGGCTTCGAGCCCTGGATGGCCGAAGATCTCGGCACCGAACTGCAGGGGCTCGCGAGTTCCATGCAGCCCCGATGGCAGGGTGTGCAACAGCGGGCCGCAGTAACACAGCCGGGTCACGCTGTCACGATTGAGCAGGTGCGCATCGATGCGAGCGACCTGCGGTGTGCTGTCGGCACGCATGCCCACAGTTCGCCCGCTGAGCTGATCGACCAGCTTGAACGTACGCAAGTCGAGTTCCCTGCCCGTGCCGCTCAACAGCGATTCGAGATGCTCGATCAATGGAGGAATCACCAACTCGTAACCGTAGCCGCCAGCCACGTCGAGCAAGGTGCGACGCATGCGCTCCACCTGCCGTGCCTGTGCAGGCAATACGTCAGCGATGTGCTCCGGCAACAGCCAAGCAGACACCATGAAAAACCACCCGCCTGTTAAAACGAGGATTGTAGGCGGGCTGCGCCACTCGAACCGGCTCGCGGGCGCAGCGGACGCTGATCAGCCCAGTGAAAAAACCAGGATCGCACAGCCCACCAACATCGAGGTGAGCCCGAGAAATCGAAGCTGACCATCAGAGAGCTTGGCGGCTCGCTCGAACACTGCGCGCCAGCGCTCAGGACTCATGAACGGCAGCAAGCCTTCCAGCACGAGCATCAGGCCGCCCGCGATCAGCAGCAGGCTCCAGAAATCGATCGGCCCGATCACTTCCCTGGAGGGTTGCCCCCGAAGTTGCCCCGCATCGCCTTGAAGAAGTCGCCCGACGGATCAAGCACCATCACGTCGGACTTGCTGCGGAAACTGGTGCGATAGGCTTCCAGGCTGCGATAGAACTGCGCGAATTGGGGATCGCGACCGAAAGAATCTGCATACAACGTCGATGCACGGGCGTCACCCTCGCCCTTGACCTTCTGCGCGTCGCGGTAGGCTTCGGCAACGATCACTTCCCGCTGCCGATCGGCATCCGCGCGGATCTTCTCGGCCTCTGCCGCACCCGTGGAACGCAACTCGTTGGCCACGCGCTTGCGCTCCGATTCCATGCGCCGGTAAACGGAGTCGGTGATGTTGGACGAGAAATCGACGCGCTTGATGCGTACGTCGACGATCTCGATTCCGAACGACTTAGCCTCGTCCGAGAGACGCGCGCGGACACCCTGCATGACACGATCACGATCAGTCGCAAGCATCGCCTGCACGGTGCGTTTGGTCACCTCTTCGTTGAATGCCGCCTGCACGATCGGGCTCAGACGACTCTCGACATTGCGCATGTCGACACCGTTGTTGCGGATGAACTGACGAGCATCCGTCACTCGCCACTTCACCAGCCAGTCGATGACGAGACTCTTCTTCTCGGCCGTGAAGATCGGGCGAGTCTCCGGGCTGTCCAGGGTCTGCGTGCGCCGATCCAGAAACACCACGTTCTGGAACGGTGGCGGCATCTTGAATTTCAGACCTGGCTCTGTGACGACGGCCTTGATCTCACCCAGTGCGTAGATGACCGCGAACTGACGCTGATCTACGATGAACAAAGTGGAAAAAGCGACCATCAAGGCGACCAACGCGCCGATGACATACATGCCTGTGCGATTCATGTGTTGCTTCCGTGAAGTTTCAGCGGCCGTCGCGATCGCGGCTGCGTTGGCCGTCACGCGAACGCACATCGAGCGTGCCGGGCGGCGCAGCAGCCGCGGCTGGCGTCGTTTCTGAGGGAAGCACCGCAGTCGCCGGAGAGGAGGCGGCACCGGCTTGCTGAATCAGCTTGTCGAGTGGCAGGTAAAGCAGGTTCGAATTGCTGCGGCTGTCGACCAGCACCTTGCTGACATTGGAGTAAACCTGCTGCATCGTATCGATGTAGAGCCGATCGCGGGTGACAGCAGGAGCTTTCTGGTATTCCACCAGAACGCTGGCAAACCGCTGTGCATCGCCCTCAGCCTGCGCGACCACGCGCGACTTGTAGCCTTCCGCCTCTTCGCGAAGGCGAGCCGCGGTGCCCTGCGCCTTGGGGATCACATCGTTCGCGTAGGCCTGACCCTCGTTCTTGAGCCGTTCGCGGTCAGCACCGGCCTTGAACGCATCATCGAAGGCAGCCTGCACCTGCTCTGGAGCCTGTACGTTCTGGACGTTGACATTGACTACCAGAATGCCAGTGTTGAGGCGGTCGGCCTGTGTCTGGATCGACTTCACCAACTCGTTGGCGATTGCGTCACGCTGCTCGTACAGCACCGAATCCATCGTGCTCTTGCCGACGATCTCCCGCACCGCGGATTCAGCCGCCTGCACGACAGCGTCATCAGGGTTGCGGTTCTCGAACAGGTACGCACGCGAATCCTTCAGCCGGTACTGGACGGTGAATCGGATGTCGACGATGTTCTCGTCCTGGGTCAGCATCGAAGAATCGCGCAGTCCCGTGGACTGCACGACCCCGCTTCGACCAACTTCTATCGAGCGCAACTGGGTGACCGGCACCGTTTCGTGCGCCTGGAACGGATAAGGCATGCGCCACTGGAATCCCGCATCGGAGGTGTGGCTGTACTTGCCGAACGAGGTGACCACAGCCTGCTGTCCCTCCTGCACGATGAAGAAGCCGCTGCCGAGCCAGAGCAGCGCTGCGACGCCGGCGATCAATCCGACACCAATGCCAGCGCTCTTCATGTCGGGCTGGAAGTTGCCTCCATCGCCGGGAGTCGGGGGACGGGTACCACCACCCTTGCCACCGAACATGCCGGTCAACTTCTTGTTGAAATCGCGCCAGAGTTCGTCAAGGTCGGGGGGACCTTCCCCCTTGTTCAGGAACGGGGCCGACAGGCGCTGCACCGCGGCATGCAGCCGGGATGGCGGGCGAGCCGAAGCTTCGGGTGAGCTGGTCTTCATGCGAGGAGGGGGAGAGTTCCAGTGGATTCAGGGAGACGCCGAACGTCCATATCGTCGCATTCCGGCGGCGAAATCTGGGGGCCGACTTCAGGTTTCGATTCAGCAATAGCCGGTGGTCGCAACGCCGCAGCGGCGATAAGGCGACGCAACGCGTCTGTTCCCAGACCGTGCGCTGCACTTGTGAACACCCGGGGCACCTGCCTGCCATCGTCGAGGAGGATCTCGTCGACCGGCAAAAGTGGTGTCTGGTGCTGCTCAAGCAGGTCGACCTTGTTGAACACCAGGATCTGCGGGACGTCTGCGGCACCGATGCTGGCCAGCACGCGCTGCACCTCGGCCCTCTGTTCATCGCGATTCGGACTGGCAGCGTCGATCACGTGCAGAAGCAGATCAGCCTGGGCTGCCTCCTGCAAGGTGGCTTCGAAGGCCTCGACCAGCTTGTGTGGGAGATCCCTGATGAAGCCCACCGTGTCCGACAACGACACGTTGCGACCGGCCTCCTCCAGGTAGAGCTGTCGGGTGGTCGTATCGAGTGTCGCGAACAACTGGTCGGCGGCATAGGCTCGCGCCTTGACCAGCGCATTGAACAGCGTGGACTTGCCAGCGTTCGTATAGCCGACCAGAGACACGCGAAAAGTCTCGCTTCGCTCTCGCGACCGACGTTGCGTGTTGCGCTGCCTCTTGACCTTCTCCAGCCGCTCCTTCACCGACTTGATGCGCTCACCGATCATCCTTCGATCGAGCTCGATCTGTGCTTCGCCCGGACCACCCCGATTGCCGATGCCGCCGCGCTGCCGCTCCAGGTGACTCCATCGACGCACCAGTCTGGTGGAAAGGTACTGCAGACGAGCAAGCTCAACCTGCAACTTGCCTTCATGGCTCTGGGCGCGGTCCGCGAAGATTTCGAGAATGAGCATCGTCCGGTCGGCCACCGCGACACCCATGTGGCGCTCCAGGTTGCGCTGCTGGGCCGCACCGAGTGCCTGATCGAACAGCACCACCTCGGCCTGATGAAGGGCAACCAACGCCTTGATTTCGTCGGCCTTGCCTGTGCCGATGAACAGCGCAGGGTCGGGAGACTTGCGGCGAGCGATGACGCGGGCGACCGGCAGATCTCCAGCCGACTCGGCCAGCAGAGCCAACTCATCAAGCGTGTCGTCGAACTGCGGGCAGCGGCCTATTGCGACGCCCACCAGGATGGCGCGCGCCGGATTGAGCGACCCAGCAGGCGAGGAGTCCGGATTCAAAATGGGAACGGGGTCCAGCCGGAAACTGTCGACGCTCTCAAGTCGACTCGGGCGTTTCGGCAGCGTGGAAGTTCACTGCCCGACCAGGAACCACCGTCGAGATGGCGTGCTTGTAGACCATCTGGGTCACGGTGTTGCGCAACAGGACCACATACTGGTCGAATGACTCGATGTGCCCCTGCAATTTGATGCCGTTGACCAGGTAAATAGACACCGGAACGTGCTCCTTGCGAAGCAGGTTCAGAAACGGATCCTGCAAAAGCTGGCCTTTGTTGCTCACGATATCCTCCGTGTTGGTTGGCGTGCGAGCGGAAACGTTAACACAGCGATTCGTGTCGATCACAGCCTAGGGCGATTGCCCTCATGCTTTTGCATCGAACGGGTTCTTGCCGGAACGCATCTCTATGCGCAACGGCGTTCCGGTCAACTTGAAGTGCTCGCGGATGCGCCCTTCCAGGAATCGCTTGTAGGCGTCGGTGACGTGTTCGAGCGAGTTGCCGTGCACGACCACGATCGGCGGATTCATGCCGCCCTGGTGCGCGTACCGCAGCTTGGGGCGGAACATGCCGGCCCGCTGTGGCGTCTGGTGCTCGACCGCCTCGAGCAGCAGACGCGTGAGCACCGGCGTGGGCATCTTGCGGGTCGCCGATGCGTGGGCGTCGGCGATGGCTTTCCAAACCGGCCCCAGCCCCTGGCGCTTGATGGCCGAGATGTTCATGACCGGCGCGAACTTCAAGAAAGCCAGACGCTGTTCGATCGACCGCTGCAGCAATTGCTTCTGGTAATCGTCGACCGCATCCCACTTATTGACCGCAATGACCACCGCGCGACCACTCTCCAGGATGTAACCGGCAATGTGCGCATCCTGCTCGCTGACGCCCTGCGTCGCATCGAGCAGGAGCAGCACCACATTCGCATCGGCGATCGCCTGCAAGGTCTTGACCACAGAGAACTTCTCGATTGCCTCGAAGACCTTGCCCTTGCGGCGCAAGCCGGCCGTGTCGATCAACTCGAACTTCTGGCCATTGCGCTCGAACGGAACAGTGATCGCATCCCGGGTGGTACCCGGCATGTCGAATGCCACCAGGCGCTCCTCACCCAGCCAGGTGTTGATGAGAGTCGACTTGCCTACGTTCGGGCGCCCCGCCACAGCCAATCGGATCGGTGCATCCTCTTGCGCCTCGGGCTCGTCCTCGACAAAGTCGAAACGTGCCAGGGCCGCCTCGGTCAGGCTGCGAATGCCTTGGCCGTGCGCCGACGAGATCGGGTGGGGCTCACCCATGCCCAGTTCATAGAATTCGCCAAGAAGCGGCGAATCGACCATGCCTTCGGCCTTGTTCGCGGCCAAGACCACCGTCTTTCCGACGGTTCGCAAATAGCGCGCGATGTCGTGATCCTGGGCAGACAGGCCGGCACGGATATCCACAACGAAGACCACCGCATCCGCCTCGGCCACGGCCTGTCGCGTCTGCTTTGCCATCTCCTTGACGATGCCGCTGTCGCTGGTCGGCTCGAAGCCACCGGTATCGACGACGATGAACTCGCGGTCGCCGATGCGCCCGTCACCGTAGTGGCGGTCGCGGGTCAGGCCGGCGTAATCCGCGACGATCGCGTCGCGGGTCTTGGTCATGCGGTTGAAGAGCGTCGATTTGCCGACGTTCGGCCGCCCGACGATGGCAATGACCGGCTTCATGGACACCAACTGACGTTCAGGACCGCCTGCGTCATTCCGGTCGCAGGCCAAACAGCCCGCCTTCTCGGGTCACCACCAGCACCGTGGTCCCAGATAGCGCAGGCGGCGCAGCCATCGGACTGCCGTCGGTTTCCAGCCTCAACTGGGCAACGCCTTGATCTGCAGACAGAAAGTGCAAATATCCTTCGAAATCTCCAAACACGATGGCCGGGCCAAGGCTGAACGGCGTCGACAAGCTGCGGTTCAGGTACGCATCCGAGGTCCAGACCACCTCACCGGTCGAAGCCTTCCATGCGGTGATTCGATCCGAACCGTCGGCCGCATAGAGGTACTGCGCATCGGCCGCAACGCCCTGGCGCCCGCCGAAATTCTTGGTCCAAACCTGACTGCC